>JAABUQ010000412.1_pt1 | contig 99330 bp, 107 predicted proteins | sample 5560001 | NCBI WGS metagenome assembly JAABUQ01 (sample SAMN10711888, study PRJNA513371) | rock metagenome | isolation source: Antarctica rocks | place: Antarctica: Victoria Land, Finger Mt nord | collected 2015-12-18
GGCCGAGGGTGGGGCTGGAGAGGGTGGTGGGGAGGCAGGTCACTTGGTGGGAGGTGGAGAGAGGTTGGAAGGTGGGGAGACCGGGGCGGAGGCGCTGGGTGAGGGATTTGTGGACGCGTTTGTGGGCGGCGTGGGGGGAGGAGGCGCGGACGAGGCAGATGATTTGGGGGGAGGAGGGGTGGTTAAGGAGGAGGGAGAGGAGGTGTGCGCCTAGGGCGCCGGTTGCGCCGGTGAGGATCTGTGGGTGGTTGCTTAGCGGGGGAAGGAAGGAAGAAGGAAGGAATAGAGGAATCAGTCAAGAGCAGAAAAGGTCAAACTTACGATGACTTCGCTGGTGCCGAAGGGGCTATGGCCGTTGGTAGCAGTGTTTTGATTCAAGGTGCTGTCGTGGTTTGCGAAAGGGGTTTTGAGGTCGTCGAAGGAGCTGTACTTCTGCACAAGGTCTTGCATCAGCTCGATTTCATCTTCTTGTTCGATGGCTTTGCCGTGGCGGATGTTGACGATATACTTTGCGATTCTACGCCAGATGTTAGTAGTGGGAGATCCTCATTGTTACCAGGAAACTTACGCCTGGATGGAGCCGCAGTCGTAGACCACATTGAGCGGTAACGGGGGTACACTGCGTGACAAGAGTTTCTGTAAGGCAATCAGTCCCACATAACTCATCAAGCATTACAAGGTTAGAAGCCAACTCACGCTTTGCAGTAGAGCACGAATCTGCATGCAAGCAACGGAGTCCACGCCAGCGGCGAACAAATCTTCGTCTGCTGGTATTGCTTCCTTTGACCCAGTCACAGACTTGACGATGTCAAGCACGGCCATCGGCACATCATGATCCGGTACGTATGGTCCTTCTTGGCCACTGTCACCACTATCTATCGGCTCGCTCTGGTAGGCTTTCTCGATTAACGCTTTGTACCGCTCTTCAGCCTGCCGTCTCAGAATCGTGCCCTTGCTACTCTTTTCTAATGGCTCGGCCTCAGAGGATACCAGGACAGTCATTGATCTAGATACCCTGGTATGGCTTTGTCCCTCGGCGTTCAATTTCTGGACCCATGGCCAAACCCTCTCAAGATATTCGTTATCTGTAAGACCAGAAGATCCGCCGCTTCGAAAAAGCAACGCACCTGGGCAGTGACGGCCATTGCCAAAAATCAAGCAGTCTTTGATATCGGGAGATGCAGTTATCGCATCCTCAAGCGGCGCAGGATCGAACTTCTTCCCCGTGATCAGGGTCAACTGTGAGTCAGCTCTTGAATGATACTTCCATGCATGTGGGATTGAAAGATGTGCTTCGAATAAGTCGGCAGTGGTGTAGGAGCCATCTTCGCGGTTCTGTTTCGGCATATGCGGCCACCCCGGCTTAATGACGAGTTCTGCTAAGCCATCGTTCTGAGCCTCGAAGCTCAGCAGCGACGAGCCGTGACTACGGAGGTATTGCCATTCCTTATCGTTCCCGTAATTGCGGTGGGAAGACATCAGGAAGCCGCATTCAGCGCTGCCAAACCTCGAGACTAGGTTGATACCTTTATTAACAAGGTCGTCGCCAACAGTATGAGGTAAAGCTGCGCCGCCGACGCCGACCATGTCCATGTCCTTCAGTTTTTCTAGCCCTTCCTCGTCTGCTGCCACCATCTGCAGGACATACGGCACGGAGGAGAAGTATCTTACTAAAGGGGTCTTCGATGTTTTCGAAGCTTCCTCAGCAACATTCAGACTCCTGACCACGTTCGACGCTGTGATTGGTACATCTTTCCCTGGAAATAGCCAAATCATTGCTCCGCTCGTCCATGCACGGAAGCAATCTGCGATCCCTCCATGATAGAGTGGTGTCGTAGTGAAGGTCGCCTCGTGCTCTCCGTCGAGGTGAGGGAGGACGCCTGCTGCCGCACGATGGCTTTGTGCGATTGGCTTCGGTAGTCCGGATGATGTTCCAGAGGTGTGGTGCAGATATGCGATGTCGTTCTCCAGCACTGGCGGTTGTACGGAAAAAGGATCGGTACTCGCCGCTCCTTTCGATGCTCGTAGTGATTTGATGGCCTGTTTGGTGCCGTGTATGACTGATGTGTTCAGGGAAGGCCACAGTCTCTTCGTTTCTGAAGCCAGGTCATGATATGCCTCGTCATACAACAAGAAATTCACATTGGTTTCTTTGCACAATTGTGCGATGGCAGTTGGCTGGCATTGAGGCCTATAGCCCAAGGCGTCGAAGTCAGTTCATGGCTAGGCGCCCGAGAGATTGCAACCCAACGGAAATACGTACGCGATCAGTAGGACTGAATGCCCACATCTCATCAGGCCAAGCCATGTCAAAAGGAAGTCTACCGAGCTTTGACATAGCAGAGCGACATTCTCCCTTGCTGGGTACGACTCTCGATACACGTTCTTTGCTAGATAGATTGATGCTTGCTGTAGGTCTCTAAAGGCTAATGCCCGTATTAGAAGGCACGTGGGCAACTAGAGAGATGGGTGCAGGCAAAAGGACATGTCTAATAACCAAAGAGCTCAAGCTATTTATAGACCCTTTTGAATGTCGCTAGCGAAAATCGTAAGGCATCTTGATTCTGACGGTAGAAGATTGAAAGCCACAGAATTAACTAGATGTGCACTTACTGAAGACTTGGTATGTCCAGGTTTCCTTGTTTTTGGGAGGTTTGGGAAAGCCTACGGCCGGTTGATGTGGTATTTGCTTGCATCCTTCGTCGAAAAGGTCGTTGATAGTGCCGTAGGAAGGTGGGTGTTCCGCCCTGGAAGCTGCGGCTTGGCCCAATGTGCAAGTGAAATAATTGAATTGCTCTTTGCCCTGCAGATGCTCGAGTTCATGCGACAACTTGGCTTGAGACTGCATGATGGACATCTATTAAGGGAACGACTTCCCTTGAATCATCTGTTCGTCTTGGGAAAGCTCCAATCGGATACATCATGACTCGCTTACAACTTGCGCATGAAGGTATAAACCATGTACTGTGTCCTTTTCATTCGATAGCATTTGTGTACCAAAAGCTCGACCATGCTCATCCAACGCATTCATGGTGCGCTCTGAAGATGCAAGACTCTAAAGCACTCAACGTGGAACTTTGACCTCGAGTATCTTGTAGCTCGTGGAGGGGCAGAAAGTCTAAACGAGCGGGAATACAGCTTTCAGAGTCGGGATATTGTTCGATATCCAAGCTGTGATTACTGATAATTCAAGACCCTCACATAAATCTTACATTCCTGACTCTACTTGATGTTATCCCACGAATCAAGGATTACGTGATCCACCACAATGGAAAGGAGGGTTTTGTTTCCGGAGCTAGTCTGAGGAGCTAGTCCGATCACATAATCTCGCCTGCTCGGCAAGATCCGGCGTGATGAAGGGCCGACCCGACCAGGCAATGACGTGTACATTCAAGTACTCAAAAGTCGACCTCGCATTGACTTAATGAATCACATCACGTAAACTTCAAAGCCTCACGCCGGCGATGCGATTGATCTGTAGGGCATGATAGGTGACGTAGATCGAAGCTCTGTGCGGAAAGCATAAGGAAGCTATGGCTACATGACTCGCAGATATGCTGACTTGCATAAAATGGAAAGCCGGAGAGACTAAACTCCGTCGGACTAATCCAAAATCCGTATGTTGCCCTTGCAGAACAGTTCAATGCAAGTAGATAAGGTAAGCACCAGAAAACATCATGCCGCCCACGTTGTTCTCTTCAGTCCTCGGCCTAGGACCTAGATGTGTACTTGTACATGACCATCTCATTGCATGGATCGCTTCGCCATACCTCGCTGACCATGGCTGATCCAACCCCCCAACGGCCCCACATCGACGAGGTGCCCGGCATGTGGCCCTCGACTTCCGCCAATAGCTTCCGAGAGCAGTATCTGGCCCCAGGCCATCTACGTGCTTCACACGTCCCAGAATCCCCCAACGATGGCGCGGAACAGCTGCCTGCCACCAGTCACTCGTCCGCCACCGCTGTTGATCCATCCACACCCCAAGCGACTGAGGGGACTACCCAGCTCCCAATTGAGGCGTCCGACCAACCTACACAATCCGCTTTGTATCCGGCAGACGATGTCTCGCCAGGCGACAGACCCTTATCGGCAGCAGAGACTGAGACCGAACCACCTTCGGAAGATGAGGTCGACGAGCGCGGCGGCTTCGCTCCGATCAAAACTGGGCCTACTGGAGATAAGTCCAATCGCCCCGGATTAGCGCCAAAGGCCTCAAGTCGAACGACGGGAGAGGACCTGTTCAAGGCATTAAGTAGGAAAAGGACAAATACCAGCAGTCGCCAGGGTTCATATATTTCGCCGCAGGTCAGTCATTCGCAAGATGAACTAGTGGAAATTGAACGGCTACTGTCGCGCATGTTCGGCAAGAACAGGCTTGAGCAGTCGGAGGAAGAGAAAACGCGACATGTAGGGCTGGTGTTCAGGGACCTCACGGTGAAAGGATTGGGTCTTGGCGCAGCCCTTCAGCCAACGCTGGGTGATCTCTTTCTTAACCTACCAAGAGCTCTGGCTGGACTTTTCGGAAAGAATAAAGTGTCTCACAAAGTGCCGGTGCGGACCATCATCAACAAGTTCACGGGATGCGTTCGCCCCGGAGAGATGTTACTCGTCTTGGGGAGGCCTGGGTCAGGATGCTCGACCTTCCTCAAGGTCTTGGCCAATCAGAGATTTGGATACGAGAAAATTGACGGAGATGTCACGTACGGTGGGACCGATGCCAAAACGATGGGGAAGCGTTTCCGTGGAGAGGTTGTTTACAACCCCGAAGACGATTTGCATTACGCCACACTGAGTGTCAAGAATACCTTCGACTTTGCGCTCAAGACTCGAACCCCGGGCAAGGCTTCGCGAAATGAGGGCGAAAGCCGCAATGACTATAGACAAGAATTCCTCAAGGTCGTCGCCAAGCTGTTCTGGATCGAGCATACGCTGGGCACGAAAGTTGGTGACGAATTCGTCCGAGGTGTATCCGGAGGGGAGAAGAAGCGTGTTAGTATCGCTGAAGCGATGATAACCAAAGCCAGCATCCAATGTTGGGACAATTCAACGAAAGGGCTTGATGCCAGTACCGCCTTGGAATACGTCCAGAGTCTGAGGTCGCTCACCAACATGGCAAATATCTCCACCTCGGTTGCTCTTTACCAAGCAGGCGAAAGCTTGTACGATCTTTTCGACAAAGTAGTTCTTATTGACGAAGGGAGGTGTCTGTATTACGGGCCGACTGAGGATGCTGCTGCTTACTTTGAGAACCTGGGCTTCTCGCGACCCGCTCGGTGGACCACGGCGGATTTTCTCACCTCTGTGACCGACGAGCATGAGCGTGAGATTATGCCCGGGTACAAAGACCGCATTCCTAGATCCGCCGAACAATTCGAGGACGCATACCGTAATAGCGAAGTGTATAAAGCAAACGTCATGGATATCGAAGACTTCGAGAAAGAGATCGAGCAACAACGAAAGGAACGGCTAGACTCCCAGACCAAAGCGACCAAAGAGAAGAATTACACCTTGCCCTTCTACAAACAAGTCACTGCTTGCACCCATCGTCAATTCTTGATCATGTTTGGAGACCAACAGTCTCTGGTCGGTAAATGGGGCGGCATCCTCTTTCAAGCTTTGATCGTCGGATCGTTGTTCTATAATATGCCAAGGAACTCTGCTGGCGTCTTTACTCGAGGCGGTGTGCTTTTCTTTATGCTCCTGTTCAACGCTTTGCTTGCGCTTGCCGAATTGACGTCGGCTTTTGCCAGCAGACCCATCATGCTGAAACACAAGAGCTTGTAAGTCTGGAATACCCTTTGGATGAGATCATCGCTAATTGTCCACAATTAGCTCCTTCCACAGGCCGGCTGCGTATGCAATTGCGCAGACTGTTGTCGACGCCCCACTTGTCCTGGTACAAGTCCTCATCTTCGATATCGTGGTGTACTGGATGGCGGGACTCTCGAAAACTGCATCCCAATTCTTCATCAGTCTCCTCATACTGTGGATTATCACAATGACCATGTACTCTTTGTTCCGCGCCATCGGATCTTTAACAAAGTCACTTGATATTGCGACGAGAATCACAGGTCTTGCCATACAAATCCTCATCGTCTATACAGGTTATTTGATTCCACCATCGAAAATGCATCCATGGTTCAAGTGGCTCATCTGGATCAATCCTGTTCAGTATGGTTTCGAAGCGCTGATGGCTAACGAGTTCTACAATTTCGATATCACGTGTGTCCCTCCCAACCTGGTCCCTCAAGGGCCTGGTACAAGTCCACAATATCAATCGTGCACGTTACAAGGTTCGCAGCCTGGCCAGACCAGTGTTAGTGGTGCCGACTACATAAGAATTGCTTTCACATATGAACGGTCACATTTATGGCGTAATTTTGGCATCATCGCTGGGTTTTGGATCTTCTTCGTCGCTCTCACCATGCTTGGTATGGAAATTCAAAAGCCTAATGCCGGCGGAGGGGCCGTCACCATATTCAAAAGAGGCCAAGCACCAAAGTCGGTTTCGAAAGCGATGGAGAAGGGGAGCATTCCCGAAGATGAAGAGAAAGCTGGCGTTGCGGGTACCGAAAAGCTGGCTGACACTGAGTCGAGCGGCTCTGACTCTGAAGGTGCAGCCAAAGGCATCGCCGGGAATGAGTCCGTTTTCACATATCAAAAGGTCAATTATACTATACCCCTCGAGAAAGGAGAAAAAAAGCTCCTCAACGATGTCCAAGGCTATGTCAGACCAGGGAAGTTAACAGCACTCATGGGGGCTTCTGGAGCAGGCAAGACGTACTTACCCCTCCCTTGCCTGACACACCCATGTGCTGACTTCGCTTAGCACGTTGTTGAATACTTTGGCGCAGCGTATCAACTTTGGTGTGGTCACTGGAGATTTCCTTGTGGATGGCAGGCCACTGCCTAGATCATTCCAACGCGCTACGGGCTTCGCTGAACAAATGGATGTACATGAGCCAACAGCTACGGTTCGAGAAGCTCTACGCTTTTCCGCTTTGTTAAGACAGCCAAAGGAGGTTCCAGTCGAGGAGAAATATGAGTACTGTGAGAAAATCATTGATCTTCTTGAGATGAGATCTATTGCCGGGGCTACCATTGGTAAAATTGGCGTGGGTCTTAACCAGGAGCAGAGGAAACGCTTGACCATTGGGGTTGAGCTCGCCAGTAAACCCGAGCTTCTGTTGTTTTTGGACGAGCCAACCTCAGGTCTTGATTCTGCTGCAGCATTTAATATCATTCGATTCCTTCGGAAGCTTGCTGACAGCGGCCAAGCACTGCTAGTCACCATACATCAGCCCTCGGCTGTTTTGTTTGAATACTTTGACGAGCTACTCCTGTTAAAATCTGGTGGGCGAGTGGTATACCACGGAACACTTGGGAAAGACTCTCGAGAAATGATCGGATATTTTGAGCGCAATGGCGCGAAGGAGTGCCCACACAATGCCAATCCTGCAGAATACATGTTGGAAGCAATCGGTGCCGGAAATCCGGACTACAAAGGTCAGGACTGGGGCGATGTATGGGCCAGCTCGCCTGAATACACTCAACGCTCGGAGGAGATACAGTCCATGATCAGCGACCGTCGTAGTGCATCGACTACACGGGCGACAGACGATGACCGGGAGTACGCCATGCCTCTCAGCACGCAAGTCTACTCTGTCGTCAAACGCTCTTTCACCTCGTACTGGCGAACGCCCGAGTACGTTGTTGGCAAGATGTTCCTCCATATCTTGACCGGTCTTTTCAACTCCTTCACCTTTTACCATATTGGCGACTCAACCATTGACCAGCAGTCGCGACTCTTCTCCCTTTTCATGACACTCACAATTGCGCCACCACTAATGCAGCAGCTCCAGCCCAAATACCTCGAATTCCGCCAGATCTTTCAACAACGCGAGGCCAGATCGAAAATCTACTCCTGGATCGCGTTCGGGACGGGTGCCGTACTTGTGGAGATCCCCTACTCGATCTTAGCTGGTACGATCTACTTCCAATGCTGGTGGTGGGGTGCGATCGGGCGATATCGATCCGCTTTCGACAGCGGATACACCTGGTTACTGCTCATGATGTTCGAGCTCTTCTATATAAGCTTTGGTCAATTAGTCGCAGCAATGGCTCCGAATGAGCTGCTTGCCAGTCTGCTACTGCCGGTCTTCTTTCTCTTCATCGTCTCCTTCTGCGGTGTCGTTGTGCCGTTCGCTGCATTACCATACGTAAGTCTCTTTCATCCTGTTACCCTCAAACCTCAACCCAGTCGCTGATATATCCAACCAGTTCTGGCGGTCATGGATGTACTGGCTCACCCCATTTCACTACCTCCTTGAAGGCTTCCTCGGCGTGGCAACCCATGGCCGGAAAGTCACATGCGCCCCGAACGAATTTGCACGATTCACGCCTCCACCAGGTCAAAGCTGCCAGCAGTATACGGGACCCTACATTGCGCAAGCTGGAGGCTACGTCCAAGCTGGCGCCAACGGCCTGTGCGAGTTCTGCCAGTATGCGACTGGCGACGAGTTCGCGGCAGGCTTCAACGTATATTACTCGCAGAAATGGAATGACTACGGCATCTTCTGGGCTTTTTGTATATTCAACTTCATTGGAGTTTTTGTCGTGTCCTGGCTTTACCTCGGTGGTTTGAAGAAAATCAGGGATACCTTGAGCCCGAAGGCAAGGAAGCAGCGGAAGGAGGCTTTGAGGATTAATGAGAAGGCTTAAGGAGCGCTGGTATCAAGACGGCACGTTCGAATTCCGTATATAGATTTATAGATTTATGAGATAGACAATGTATCTGAGCATGGGTACGCGACGGCTGGTCAGGCAGGCGACTTGGCCAGCGTGTCACGTGCTTTAGGCCAGCCCCTTCCTTAGATCATGATAGGTACCAGGTACTCCAAGATAACAATCACGCAATTGTTCTTCGACAATTCGCGTTCGATTTCTGTTGTCCATGACCCAATTGCAATGCCCTCGAAGCCAAATTCTGCAAGGCGCATTTGACCTTTTACGCATGATTTGGGATGACTTCATCAGCGCATAGACCACCGCCAAACTCTCTTCCAAGCAACCGCACTAGATTTTCTTTCCCTCTGATCTAACACTTCTCTTCTACTTTCTTGATTGCACCTGTATTCCCTACTGTCAATGGCTGCGACCTCTCCCAAGCGTGCTTGGGTCACTCTTCTTACGCGTGCTTCCTATCTCCCAGGCGTAATCACCCTAGCCTACACTCTCCGCAAACATGCCTCCGCCTATCCCCTCGTCGTACTAATAACACCTAGTCTACCAGAACGCAGCCTCCGCGCTCTTGAGCTCGAATCCCAACACAATCCGCTCGTCGTCGTTCACCCAGTCGAGCCACTCCTACCCTCCGGCCCTGTCACCCTTATAGCAGCCCGCTTCGAAGACACATGGACGAAGCTCCGCGCTTTCGAGCTTACCACCTACGACAGATGCGTTTTCCTCGACGCCGACATCACGATTTACAAGAATATGGATGATGTCTTCGAGACCCCACTGCCGGCCACCGACTGGATAGCGGCTAATCATGGGTGTGTGTGCAACCTGGACCACGACTCTTGGGCGCCCGACAATTGGAACGCCGATAACTGCGGGTATACTCCACTGGAGCATCCTTCCGCTCTTGACGCTGGGACACCGGTGCCCGAAGACGAGGAGCCACCCCACACCCACTGCCTTCTCAATGGGGGTCTCTTCGTCTATAACCCTTCATCTGCACTTTGGGACTCCATGCTCGAATACTTCAACAGCTCCAAAGAGCTATCGACCTTTCAATTCCCAGACCAGGACTTTATGGCCCGCTTCTTCCTGCACAAATGGCTACCGGTCTCCTGGAAATACAATGCACTGAAGACAATGGAAAACTGGCATCCAAATATATGGCGGGATGAAGAGGTCAGAGGGTTACATTATATCGTGGACAAGCCGTGGGAGAGGCGGGTCGCTAGCGATGGTATTGGAGGGCACTTGGGAAGAGACGGGAAGACGCATGGGTGGTGGTGGGACGTTTGGGAGGAATGGGTCAGGGTAAGAAACGACGAAAGGGAATTATTGGTGATTCTGGAAGCACTGGTTGCAAAGCCTCTAGATAAATATGGGGACAAGACACAATGTGAAGAAAACAAAGGGAAAGGGCTTCCCGTGCCTGTGCCGGACTCGCCCGCCAGGAGGAGGGCAAGACAAATGAAAAATGGCGATTGTGAGAAACACTCAGAAGGTGGGCAACCCAGTGCTGGCGAAGGCGCTCACGATCACACTTCAGTGGATGGACGCCCGGGTCCGAAGTTCCCTGTCTTGCGTCAGCCACGGCCAGGCGAGCGTGGTGAGCTCCCATGCGGGATATTCAGCACTCAATTCGAAAAAAGACGGAAGCTGATTACCTCAATTTTCTAGGGTATGGGCCAGTCGTTCGATCATGAAACTAGACCGCCATATAGAATCCAAGAACCATTTACGGCAAAGCGCCATGACCAAAGCATCTCCTTTACAGGCATATACTACATCATGATTCTCTGTTTCATGATGTTTCACACCCGGCTGATGATATCGCTGCACCTGCGCTTGATATAGCTTGACCTCATCCATAGTCTGTCAGACCTGGCGAGGTATGTCATGCCCTAGCCGCTCTACATGTTCTTATATCGATTTTAGAGCTCCGAACATATTCACCCGAAAGTTCCAAGGCTACGACCCTCTACTCCAAGAACAAGCACGACATATTGCTCTTAGAACCAGGTGTTCGGAGTAGGTCTGGTATCCAAACAACATACACGTCTGGTTGACTTGTTGATCAATTTGTGCGTTATGGTTTCTGTTTCATCACACTGGTAAGTGTATCCATACTCATGGTTTACGTGATAGGTGCGGCGTCGTCAAAAGCTCAGCCTAAACCTTAACCATCTGAGAAATCTCTACTTTTCGCTGTCACATTTCGCTCTGCTTACTTCAAGTACTCAAAGGCCTTCGTTGCAACCTTTTCACTACGGTTTTAGGCCTACGCCAGCGCTACCTCTGCGTGAATCATAACCCTGGTGATGGTGCACTGGTTGCGCATCTCGTCTGGCAATGTTATCCTGGACCATCACTGTCGACGCACTCGATGCTGCAGGTGGGCCGAATTGGGTTCACCAATCGATTGTTCCCATCAAAGTTCAAGGACATCGTTGCGTTCAATCTACGCATGTCAGGGCCACAGGCAAGATATGCTTAATCTGTCTGGAAGCTTGCAAAGAAGTCTAGAGGAAGTGGACGTCTCTGCCGATTCTTCGTGTAAAGATGTGAGCTATTCAAGAGCGGCAACGGGCATACAGTGGCGTGAAAAAGCATTATAGGTATATGGAAGCAGCCAGGAAGGAGATTATAAATGATCTTGTTCTGGCCATCTGAGTGTCAGTACTATTTTATGGAGAAGAATGGTTATCTCGACTTCGTGCGAGCTATTGCTCGAAAGGCGTTTTCGAGAGTTTACTTCATGCTTCCCAAGAAATGACGGTCTTAAAGGGGTTATCCTCGGTGCATTTTATGGATTGAAACAGTCTACAATCCAATACCACAACCAACCGTCTTTCTTCGGAGCGCTATGCTCTGGTTGGTACGCATTACTGCGCTCTGTTCCTAGGGCTCACATAGGGTCTCTATCACCTCATTCTCCCCCATCTGTTCGCAATGATATCATTTTCACCATCGATAAAATCTCAAAATTTAAAATTCTCTGACATGAAAGGTAGCGCTGCAGGGTTTCAGAAGTAAGAAATCTTTCTGCCCCACATGGTCTTCGCTGACATTCGACCACTACAGGCACATCTCATCCCATCATCAACCTCTTCCCACTACTTACCAGACCACCAACAAGGGTCATTCTGTAGCAGAAGCTTACAACTCCACGAGGCCTCACCCATCACAGGTGTCACCTGCTTCCACCATGGCTGCCAAGCTCAGTCTCACCGACCTCCTTCCCTTACCAAACTCCTCCGTCAAAATTCCCCGTCTCGGCTTCGGCATCTACCAATCGTCGTCCTCCGTCTGCGTAGCCTCCTGTTTACACGCCCTCAAAACAGGCTATCGCCACATTGACTCCGCGCAATATTATGCCAATGAGAAAGAGATGGGTGAAGCAGTCCGGCAGTCCGGCCTGTCGCGCTCAGAGGTCTTTCTTACAACTAAGGTTCTGGCCGCAGCTGGCAGCCCAGACGCTACGTACAAGAAATGCTTGCAAAGTGTGGAGACAATTGATAATGGGCTTGGGAAGGGGGGCAGCGGAGAAGGAAAGGGTTATGTTGACCTCTTCTTGATTCACAGTCCCAGTTCGGGAAGTGCGGGGAGGAAGATGATGTGGCAAGCATTGGAGAGGCTGCACGACGAGGGGAGAGTCAAGGCTGCTGGGGTTAGTAATTATGGTGTGAGCCACACTGAGGAGATGCAGAGTTACGCCAAGGTGTGGCCGCCGCACGTCAATCAGCTCGAGGTGAGTCTTTCTGCTTTTCTGATAGCTTTTTCTCCTTCGGTTTAGACTTCAAAAAGTTTCTCTCACCTGCCTCTGCGACTTGCTTTTCTCCCTTAATAATCAATTTGATCATCATACATGTTTCTTGTTCAATCAACTGCTGACGTGTTGTCAGCTCCACGCCTTCTGTCAACAACGCACCATCGTCGATTACTGCAACAAGCACAAAATCATCATCGAAGCCTATTCCCCGATAGTTCGCAATGAAAAAGCACATGATCCGACTCTCACCCAGCTCGCCAAAACCCACAATAAAACCGTATCACAAGTCCTGATAAGGTACTGCCTGCAGAAAGGCTGGGTCCCGCTGCCAAAAAGCGACAACAAGAGTCGCATCGAAGAAAATGCTAGTGTCTATGACTTTGAGCTCAGCCAAAATGACATGAACACCTTAGATGGCCTGGACCAAGGCGACAAAGGGGCTATTGTGGAGGCGGTGAAAAATTAGCAGAGTGAATGACTCTCATGGATTAGATGCGAAGTCTGAATGAGTTTTAAACTATACTATAAAGAATCAGAAGTGTGGCTTTCCATTTCCTTTGATCGATTCGACGAGCTACGATTTCAGTCTCGATCTTGCATGGCTTATCAGGATCGCAGTACGAAAAAAGTACAATCCCTTTGACATTCTTCACCTTGGGACCAGCTTGAAGATTTCCGTTTGGGCAAGCTTTTTCCATTCTTTGGATGATCACGACCCGGACACTGCAAAGCTGTTAGACGATGAAGAGGTTGAATTTCGTACAGCGCACCAGGCCATTTGTGTGATCTGTCTCCGCATATATGTCTGTCATAGTGGTCAGAAACTTGGTTGGGCAGATCACTGTATCAGGTAATGCAATCACTCCGTCACGACTTCGCAATAGTCGGCTAACCATACTTTTTACAGCCAGCATAAATTCGTCGACCCGACTACAGGCGCCAAAGTCCAATAAGGAGAGAGGGCGGGCTGGCCACATCATAGTTATGGGGTTGCTGGTGGATAGCAGTATCTCGTTTTACAGCGCAACATTGTCATACCCAACTTGAGGACAGCTGATCACTGATATAGGTGGCAATCTCAACTACGATTCGCTATGACTCATATCGAGATTCGTGTAACAATTCTTCTCCGCGCTGAGTCCCTATGAGTCTCGCTACATATTATCTATAGATTTAGTACTGGGCTGCTAGTCGTCGCACTGCTAATCAAAGTTCTCTCTTCCAGCTAATCGCTGGTGACTAATATTCGACTTGGAAGGTCTGAGAATTCCAGAGGAGGCTCAAGCCTTACTCAAGGATGTCGAACGCATACGCAAGGGCTTCATCGGCACTATTGAACCAAACCTTTAAAGTCTCATTCTTCGCTGCCTCTTTTGGATAGCAATCTAGCCGTCTTGGAAAAGGTACTATACACCGATTAAACGCTGATAGCTTGCACTCGATACAGAAGGTCTAGATGTTAAAGAGAAGGGCCAAGCCTCACTAAAAGATATCAGACGCATTGGTAACGGCTGCATCCGCGCTGCTGAAGTAAACCTCCTGAAGTCTCATACTTCCTTGCCTCTTCTAAATTGCGATCTAGCGGTCCCGAACGCACCGTACAAAGTCCTCTGGTCTGGACGTCTTTCCCTCTGCAGACATTCTCCTAGATGCTGTTGAAACAATCCAACTTGTTGATCCTCTCGTCGCTGCATTGGCAGACCAAGACACAAACAAGCTTATCTGCATCGCGTCTGCCATCACCCGGACATCCCTCGTTCCGAGTAATACCAAACGCGGTCAGAGGGAGGGCATTGTCCATGCGGCTTGCGCATGGTATCTCAGCAGCTGAGTGCTTTGGCTTGAAAGAGTCAATTGAGCTATGGGCGACAAGCATGGACAGTGCTCACTAGGCATAAGTGAGCTTCGGTAACGCTATGAACTTCTCGATTTCATCTTTTGGGAGCCGAATCTTTCCTCCAGTCCATGAATCATACCAAGCATATCAACATGAATGTGGTGTGCTTCTTTTGGTCATTGCTCTTCAACTTCTTGTGGGCTCAGGACTGACGAAGTCATTTGACTATGATCCTCCGATTAGGAAGTGAGTGGATATATCTGGAACGCCTGTTAGGGTGTGAGTTCGAAGCCAATGGACTCGAATCTCGAACCGAAGCCTACGACAAGCGAACTCAAGCAGCATGTGGCTTCGAGGCATACAGACTACTCCTAGTGGAGCTTTACAAACCCCTTCAAGCCATCGACGAAGAACCAATATGCTAGTCTTGCCGATTGTTCGGCCTTGATTCTTCGGAGGCTAGGAAAGATAAGACCCACTCACTGTTTGTGAGCGATTCGGGGTCGGGTTCATCTCTGCTTCTTCGTTCGTATACTATAGTTCCTAATTTGTTACTGTTTCCTTGTCGCGTGGAAATTCTTTCTACAAGTTCGCGTTAGGGAGAAAACATGTCACCACCACATGGCAAATGCCGTCGGCCCGTTGGCATAGCATTGGACCGTCTTTGAATCCTCTGCTGTATCCCAAGCCGAAATATACTATCTATTATCAAAACGAACAATCGGTATCAAAATGACACCAACGCATGGGTGGGGGAGTGAGAATGAAATCGACGACGTGCTGAGAATCAGGTTACCATCGCACAAAAGGCCTACCAGTATCGATATATGTGGTTTTAGAACCATATGATACTCGGGAAGATGCAGAAGGGCCTATCGGCACCTAGCCAAGCGTCGTGTCGAAGATGAGAAAACACTGGTCTCGATACAGCTTTTACTCGATTGTCCTTACAGCCATCCTACCTCAACTCTTTATTTCGTTTCCAAGGTGAAACTCACGCCTCAACGTGACTTCTGTCCCAGTTGCTTGGTCATTGCTTTAGCCTCTTCTTCCAAGATCTGTCCATCAAAATATTCCTTTTGCTACGACACAAGACTCGAGCCCGGCTCCAGCCACAGAGCTGACGCCGAGGAATCCGATCATTTCAAACTCTTCAGCATCGCTACTCTTTCTTTCGAGCTTGACAATTACCAAAGCCGCTGATTATCGAACTGAACACTTGTAGGCCAATTGCTCGTGCCGACCAGTAAGCGATTCGAGGCAGGCATTATGGGTACCACTCAATGTTTCACCAGCCCCAAGAAGCTGGAACAACTGATTGCAAACTCTTGAATCCCGAGCGGAATCCCGTGCCGATCGTTCACTTGCTTCAAGTAAGCAGCAGAAAACCGATCAAGTAGCTGCTTCGTCAAAGCTAAAACAGGATGACAACATCTGCTACTGGTCTCAGCGTCCCAATGAGTTGTAAATAGACTCTCGATTAAGAGACCTGCCCTTGCGCGATTGAAGCTATACGTGGATGCTAGAGCGTCGCCTCCTCGTTCTCTTTTCCAGAAGATCTTGCGATCATTGCGACGTCCCTGACGTGGAGATGTTAGATGTGGGCAGTGCGGCGAAGGCTTGGAGATAGTGGGGAGGTTGTGGCGAAATTCTTGGAGTGCTGCTGTTGCTTTTTTCCCTTCAAGAATCCTCTTAGTCTACACTCACTCGCTGATGTTACGATTCTACGGCTAATCAAAACCCGAGTTCTACCGCATAGCCTTCAACTGAACGAATTGGAATGGCGGATTCCGCTCCTCCCAGGAGGGAATGACGTTAGGGCAAGCGAATGAGCTGGCTTTATCAATGGATATTTCCTGCGCCACTTGTTTACCTGGACATTTTACATGACATGGGTATATGCATACAATGCGAAGCCCGGGGACTTGGAAAGCTTTCCAAGTACTCAGGAGTTCTCCTCTGTGTTTCTTCACCTACTTTGATGTATACTCGACACTACAGATCGAGAGGGAAGAACCTAGAGGACATCTTCAAAGTACGTGGTCTCCGGAATCAGAGAGTCTGCACGGTGGATCCTAGCACACAATACTTATGAGCCGTCACCCGGTGTTCTATCGGAAAACACGGTTCAGATTTCGAATTGCGGCTTGTTACCTCTTGCCACGAATGTGGCAGGAGATAGTTGTTAAGAACCATTATATCTCTCCGTGAGCTAGAAGCTGATTCAAGCTACAGCAGAAAGAAAGGACGTCAAAGCTGCTTGGACAGCAATCATATGCTAAATTTTCTGAAGAGGGAGCCGAATACGGTGCAAGATAGGGCATAGAGCACTTGGACAACTTCCGAAAAACCAATCCGTCGATCAGTCAGTCACTCCGAACCCTTTCACCCATACAAAAGACCCTAGAGTCGCACATCAAGAGAGGCGATACATCTGAACTAAAATATCTCAACGGCATTGCAGGATCTTCAAGAAGGTGCTCAAAGTCGATTGACTGAGACGTTAGATTCTTAGCGTCTCCAGAGCCTCCCGCCCCCGTGCCTCGAACTCGCGCCCCGACGCCCCCTCTGGTCCAGCAGCGCCAGCGAGCCTTCTCCGAGATGGTCATATGGCAAAAGAGGGTACAGAAGAGTGTACTGCTAAGTCGCTAGACCTTGTGAGTAAGAATGTTGATAATACCCTTCATACTTTACACATCATTCAGACAGTCAAGTTTTTACCAAGAAACCCTAACTATCGCTTGTCATGCCCCGCCCTGATGTAGATGACCTCTCTCTCAAGGTACTTCTACTCGCCTGCAAGTCCGTCTGCTGAGAGTACGTACGATCAGACATATCCTTTGCTTAGGAAGATGTGCGCAGATCGTGCGTGGCTTTTAGGTAATGAAGTGGTATGGGTGCACTAGTTTTACTATATTCATGGCTGCAAGCTGTATTATGCATTGCGGTCTCAAAATCCGGAATGTTCATGCGAGGTTCTTATGTACGAGTGGGTATGAGACTGCACTTATTTGGGCCAGAGGTTCTTCAGGCTATATATACTCTTGTCTTTATCTTACTACAGCATTGTTCTTTGTTCTTGCTATAGTCTCTGGAAACTCTGGACCTGAGGTGTCAAAATATTCTTTAGACTTTCCTTTTCTCTTGCAAGGTTTTCAGAACAACGACTGCATGCTAGCAACCTTGAACAAGACCAATCTAATCGCTTACGACGTACTCAAGATCGGAGACCAGCTTGCCAGTATACTGTATTGCGGTTTATCACCAGCGTTCAGTATCACCGGACACCACTCAAGATTTCAAGCGTAGCAAAGCTACTAAGATTCCTTCTGCCTACAGTACCAAACATGGTATGATTAAGATTACGATGGTGAGTTTTGGCATGGAGATATATTGGAATCGGCTGGTCACAAGTGATAGAATTCTTAATGCACGGGAAAATTCGAAGATTTTTATACTCTATCAATATAGAATCATCGCGCAATACGAAGATGGAGCTTCGGATTTTCGCCTAGTCGAAAGGTGAAAAAGCGGCAAAGGGGAAAAACAAACCGGCCAGGAACACATTCAGTCTCCTCACCGCAGACATAAAGGCGGCGATGGAAGCCATCAATGGCGCAAAGGACAAAAAATCGACGCTTGGAACAGTGGGCAAGATCGGAAGGAACCGACCACAGGAAGAAGAGGTTGGTCACGAAGACAGCGGTCATGAGAAGACGCAGAACACCGGCGAAAGAAAAAGTGTCAAGCAATGGACCACGGACAATCATAGAGTGAACAAGTCAAGCGACAGAAAAGCTATAAGGCACGATCTTCAGGAGTTGGACTCCGGATCCGAATACGAAACCGAACGCCCAGGCAGAGACTATAAACCAGCGCTCTCGGTACTCTAGCCGCGTATATTTTCACTTTATCATTCACAATCTTCACGATGGAGTTTCAGGCGTTGCGCCCCTCGATGTGCGGAGAAGTGAACGTGAAACTGAATGCATAAGATATACTATTACTGAGTCTCTGGAACTACTCATTTCGTTTTTTAGTAATCTCCTATTCGGAAGACAAGTTTATTTATATGTACAGAATGCAACTTGCTTGAAATCTGCCGTGAAGAAGAAGGATACAGAGCAGTAAAGCTCGAGGCGTTGTTCCATTCCAGGAAACTAGGTTTAATGGCGACACTTCCTCGACATCGCGGAAGAATTTCTACGAGAATTGATTCTCCGAGACTGCTGAGCCGGTCGCCTCATCCCCCCGACCAGACGCCGTCGAAGCACTGAGAAATCAGTGCCTAAAACCAACGCACAGGTCCATAGATCAACGCAGACAGGCAGCGGTGTTCAACACGGAGAAGCCTATGGAGAAGAGCGTGCTGCGTCGTCAAGTTGATCACACCGGTATGACTATGGAGCTTGAGCAATACAGTAAGGCAGAGGACAAAAAGTCGGAGCTACTGTTGTTCATCAAATCTCTCAGTTATTATTATCGCTTGTCGCTGCGCTTCTTCGTCCTCGACGACAGTATCGAGGTCCGAAAGGTTTCCACAAAGCTCGCACAGACGAGGACAATCGGCGCTGTGTTCGAGCTAGAAGAGTTGCTGCGTCAAGCGTCGTTGCCGATCGAACAACGAGACCCTCATCATCAATTAGTGTTGTCAACTTGGGCCTGGCTCGATCAGAATAGAGTCGATAGTGCTGGGTTCTCTACTTTGACGACTACTTTGAGTGTCTAAATAGTGTGAAGAGATGCTGAGGCGGTTGGCGAACCACTGTGGAGAGATGCAAATCTGGAAACAGTTATGAATCCTCTCAGCAGTCAGGAACTATGGAGGGCTGGAGTCACATGCGCTCTCCGCCCCTGGCGTACGGACCTTATTTCGGACGACCCAGTTCTTCAACAATCAGGAAGAGGCGAAGCAAGGCAGAGTGAAAGACTTGGTGATATTTGACATCGGACTAGATAACGGGTACGTTGTCTCGTGGGCTCTGCGGGAGCTGTTTTGAGCCTTACTTCTCGTACAGGGCAGAAGATCGGAATACCTCTGGCACAAGATGGAGCAAGAGACACGTGAGCAGCACCCGGGGTTGAAGGCTCGGTGCTCGGTGCTTTGCGCACAACTCTATGCGTGGCCAGAATTCAGCCTGGATCTCATCTACGGTGTCGCCGCGACTGATGGGGAAATGCACCGGGATTGGCTGAATTGATACTTGACGTCGCTGAAAGTTGAGGAGATGTGCACCGAAGGGCTTGGAAGCACCCAATCCATACTCTGGGAACATCTCGTGGATGAAAGTGAGGGCGGAGATGGGGCTCATGGTGTCCAGATCGAAGCACGTAAACTCCATGTTGTTTAAAATCCGCATCGATGCGGATAGTGGTGAACTAATCGTAAGCCTCGTTATATTTCAGTGATTGGATCATATGCTCATTATTCCTGATTTGTTATTACAGGTCAATCTTGGCACTAGGGGTCAGGCACCCCATTATCTGAGCCAGCGGTGCTTTGTATTGCGCGTGGAAGACTGGAAGTTGAAGAGCTACTAAATATTACATTGGCGTCTTCTTGGTGGTGAGAAAAATTCAATGACGATGACGGACTGACAAGTTGCGTGGGCTTTGTCATCGCGCCATGCTGACCATCGTGCGAAAACACTGGATGTCCCTTGCTGATGAAGAACACAGACCATGATGAAGACCAGCAATTCTCTCGTTCAACTCACTACTCGTCGAAGTTGAAACCGGGCGCTCCCAGTCTGGATTTCGACGGCGGAATTCGATGGTCATTTCATGAGCGAAGCTGCGAATGGAACACTCGAGCCAAAATATACCCCACTCGCATACTCTGGCGTTCCCTAGGTACTACAACCGACGTACAAAATGCTCGAGGATGTTCGACGAGTGAATCGACAGCGAGGAGTCTTGGTCTCGTCAATACAACTGCCTTATATACGAAGTCTTCGATGACATGTGGCGAGCAGCAATTATGGAGTGGGGGTTCCTTTGAGTTACTTGGAGGAATAAACGGAGCTCGGAGAATTATGACTGACTTCACATTCCCAGACACAGACTACACGGCCATATCTGCGCATTTTGGTAGTGGCTTAACAAAACCTCCTCTTCTAGCACTTTAACTGGTAGCTTCCCCGTCGTTGGCGGCTCCCCGTCCGGCTCCGATTTTCTCCCCGGCCCAAACGGCTCATTGAGAGTTTGTTTTCACTTAATGACGACCAAGGTATAGCTCGAGACTTATGTGGTAGTGTGCCACGACCGCAATGTGACGACGGCCAATTAATGGTATGTCCAATCTGTGAGCTAAGGTCCTCTACGCTGCCGTGATGTAGTGGTATAGCAAGAGCCTCAAATATCTTCGGCATCTGCGAGTGGAGCTGTCCTCTATCGGAAGTCGGAAGATGAGACTGGTATTCCGTTTCCCAATCCAGCAGATCCCACGCCAAAACATCACGGTCAATGGAAGCAGGAGGAGCCTGAATCTCCGAAGAGGCGCAAGTATAGCCCCTATCTGTTTCACCTACAGTAACGAAGCTGAACATGCTTGTCTGCACTGACCGCTGCCTCGTCGACGTGGGAGTTGGTAGATCTCACTGCAGAACACAAGTACTACCTCAGCGGACAAATCGAGTGGATCTCAGCAGAGCTTGTTAGGGAGGCTAGTCGGCCCCCGATACGTCGCGGCGAAGACAACGGGTCATCTGCCTCGAATAATTTTGCAATTCGAGTCATACCTGTTCTCGAATTGTACTGAGATTATGAAACACTGGCGCGCTTTTTCAAGGCACGATGCTCGAGGTCGATAATCTCAAATTCAGATTGCCTAATGGTGGAATTCGCTGGGTACCGAATAAGCAGGAAGCTCGTGACTTGTTCGACTATTTGCCGGCAGGGGACGAGGCGAATGAATTGGATGCCATCCTCGAAGTCGAGTACGTCGATCTCGTCTAGGTACAACAAGATCTGGCAATGCAGGGAGAAGGGCACACGAATCTAATCTCGAAGCTCACAATTGACTAGGGCCGTCGGTGAAGGGAAGTGGAATTTGTCGATTCTGCAAGAAAGATCACTCGAGCTAAGTCTTTGACACGTTCGCGGCTCTTGTCGTACAGGGAATTGGCAAGGTGACATTGTCGAGCGGAATTCGTAACGCTAAGCCGCGTCGCCCACTGATGGTGGCTTACCTAGATAGAGACTCAAGCATACCTTGCCAAGATTGGGGATCCGCGAAAACGGATAAACAGTTGGCTCAAAGCAAAAGAAAATTACGCGAGCAGCCACTCTTATCTCGCCCTACTCTGCCGCAACTCCTACAGAGCCGGCTATAAGCATCTCACGCTGGAAGAGGTGCAAAGTCATTCTCTTTCGGTATATCACTTTTTCAGTTTGATACCACCGACATTTAGAGATTCCACATCCGCTTCGGTCAGAGACAGTGGGGAGGGTGTCACCAACAATACGCAAAGCCTAAGCATCGTAGTGGCTTCAGCCGCAATTGGGAGGTGCGTCCCTGCTCCAGGATAGTCATCTGTAATCGCTGCGTCGAGGCTCATCACTTGACGGGTGCCGGAGTCTGCATTCTCTGTCACTATCAGTATCAAGGCAGAGCTTTCAGGTAGAGAGGTACATTCCCTGTTCCCCAATCTCAGGAGTCGAAGCACAGACTGTCAGTGGGACGTAGATGTTTGTCTGTTCCATGGCTAGATTTCATTACTGACAGCTTCGAGTGACATCTCAAAGTACCGAAAAAGCTCAAAGCTCCTGTATCACGACATCCCCTCGAACTTGGCAGAAATGCAGTCGCGGAGCTGAATCCGAAGTATCCCAAACGTCTACAAGATCAAGGATTCCAAGCTGTGTGTAGGGAGCTACTGGAGGATTTCTAGTCGAAGAAGCGCAAGAGCAGGATCATGGGGCGAAAGCAATCCCAGACTTTGTTGACACTGCAAGAGGCGACGGAGGCATGCGTGTCGGGTCCCTCAAAATGTGACCGCACCACTTGCAAGGGGAGGAGAAAATAATTGCGGCGACATCCTCCGCCATTACCTGAACGACACGGATTCAATTCTATGCTAATCTCGACAAATCATCGTTGCAGAGTAGAAGGTTGCATGGGCGAATTTCGCTGGCGTACCTCTCAGAAGAAAACTAATTATATATACAGACGTTGGGTTTCTCCTCTAATTCGTCTCGGGCAACCTCACTTTGGTTGCTCCAAGATATTATTTCTGCTGTTATGACTGCGGCTAGCTCAGGCTAGCTCGTCGTACTCTTCTAATGTTATAATTCTGCAAGGGATTATCGGAACACTCTTGCTCACAACACAGTCGGGTTTGTGTCCTTTACGGAGCAAGATTTATGGGAGATAATAACGAGAATCAAGCGACCCTCCAAGAGACAACTTCTCGAGGATACTGCTACCTTCCCAAAGCTCAAGCTCGATATTCACCAATGCTTGTGGGATTCTCAGACCCTACAGGCCTTCTGCACCGTCACCTGTTTACGATAATTACGCGTATAGGCGAGTCAATTTCTGAACAAACAAGTGTAACCGGGAGGCCGCGAAGTTTTGCTTACCTTGGTACCAAATTGATGGCGAAATCGAGGTTGGACGATGCCGTCAAATTGCGGTTCGCTTTGGATAATTGGGCAATTCTTCGATCTGGCACAATCTTGTGACAAGATGCGAATGTATCATGCACGAGATGGCTTCAAGTAGCGCAACTACGTACATCGTCACAAGGCTCCCAGACCTGTTTTCCTTCAGTACATCCATACCTACTTCGTCTACTGTCGAGCGCTAGAACAACCGTCACTGATTGATGTGGCAAACCTGGTCGAGAAATAATGATCGATGAGCACTTAACCAAGAGACGAAGTGATCGAAATATATAGACCAGATTTCGGCGTATTTGCTTTGATGATACGCTCTAACTGTCATCGGGTTGAGTGATTTTCATCTCCTTCTGTTCTCTTTACCGTCGAGCTTGTCACTGCCTTCAAGTGCTCTAGACTAAATACTGTGCATGAGAAAGAGGAGTGGTGCGACAAAGAATCCTGTCTCGGCGAAAAAAGTAACAGTAGAATCTTGGTCCAAGTGTTTTTTAACGGTCTTGCATGAATCGAGAAAAATTCAATTGTTTATACTATTCATCTCTCACCTTAAGCAGAAGACTTATCACGGTGATACGGACAATTGCTACGAGTACATGGTTCGGAAATTACAAATCGGCCTTCTATAATCATTCAGATTTGGCATAGAGCAAAAACACTGGTCTTTGGCCGTATATACGTTCAATCTTCGGCAAATTCCATGAAGCTACGGTATCGCACGAATCGAGTCCTCGAGTCGTACAGTGTTCAATGTTGGGGAGTGTCTCCACACTAGCAGGTTAACCCCTGAGTTAACGCAATAAAGTGTGGAATTTGATATCGATTTGGATTATAGCGTTATAAGACTCCGATTCGCTCACGAGCTGAGGGATCATGAAAAAACACTGGGGCTTGATTGAGAGATTTGTCACTGGCTTCATACCTCAACCCCTATCGTTTCCAATTTTCAGTTTCGAGCATGATTACTTCGATGTCAAATTCTTCGACATTCTAGCAGTCGCCGCGAATACTCGCCACCTGGTGGGCGGGCTCTTCGAATGGGCCAAACTATATATGCGGTCAAGATTGACAAGATCACCAAGCCTTCAAAAGATAATTATGATGCAGTGGCCGCGAATGTCTACACTCTTCCGCTCCGTGTGTCTCGACAGGAGAGTAGTATACTACTCTACCCAGCTCTACAGAACTGGATGGAGAAGAGACCAATCGCGCCATAACGGCTCTCATCTCTGTAACTACCCATATACCTGGAGGATCTAAAGTTGGCGCTTCCGACGATACTATGCAGCTGTTGGGTTGCAGACGCGGCAACTACACTCAAATCAGAGAGATATAGTCAATTGTCTCGGTGAGATTGGCTTAGACCCTGCAGGCAAACTACAGAAACAGTATGGAAGTCTATTCTACCTTTGTCGCGCACTGCTGTAAAGGGGCCATGACCTGGGCCGGTAGTGCCGGCAGGGATACCGTTGTAAGAGAAAAGCATCGACAACAAACCGAATCATTGTGCTGACCTTGAAAAGCTTCCTGGCGTCTCTAGCACTCCATTACCGTCGGTCAGCTCGTTCGTCGCACCTTCTATACCTCAAATCACCACAGATTATGCCGTGTCCATATCCATTTCATTTGTTTCCCGCTTCGCCTGACCAGGCGTCACTTCTTGTCGAGACTTTAATAACAATACTTATCAGCAATGGCATGTAAGAATGCAACGCTTGCTCATCGTAAAGCTACCCTTGGTCATTCGAATATGCTAACGCAAGGAAGAATGTCTAGAATCAAGGTGATAGTCCTAGACGATTATCACAACGACCCCTTCTGGCCAGCTACCAGTGTTAATGGTCCAAAGTTGAAGGCTTGAGATCTAGTAACTTTGCTCTGGGTTTCCCCAAAGTCACAGTAGCCGACCATGGCTTTCTCCAAAAGCATTTTCAATGTTTCGACCAAGCGAGTGAACTACCCCTGTCAGGACGCTGTTTAGACCTCCTCGATTCTGTCGTGGCACTCTCGCAGCCTCTGGAAAGAGAGCAAGAATTAGTGTGGCTGGCGTGCCAAATTGTATGGATCATCAGCTAATGCTGACCAACTCGGGCCTCTGAAGCATAACCCTATGGCTGATTGCAATAGGCATTGGTCAAAAACGTCTAGAAGAGAGAACTGGGTATCAAGCGTGGAGACACGACGACATGACATCAGGACCAGAAGATAGATCAAATTCAAGTTAAGAAGAGCTGCATGGGCAGCTATCAAACCTTGTGGTCGGCTCAGGCCCAGCAAGAAGCCAATGACAAGTATTCTGAGCTAGCGAGCCACTTGGGAGACTGATACGGATCAACAACCATTGCATGTCGTATCTATTACCCTCAGGACAACAAATCTGAAGAAGGCCACACCAACATGGGAGTCCATCTTAAGGCCAAGCTACAACCATTTTGGAGGAATCCGGGGCCAAGCTATATCTATTCATTGTCTTTTTCGAGTCTCACCATGACGCGCTTGTGTATCTGTCTGTATCTTAATCTATTTCTGAAGACTGCCTCCTCAGATTTTTAGCCTATGAAACTTAGTACCATAGATACCAGAAAAGAGTTATTAGCGTCCTACTTTGAAGTGACCAATCCTCGGCTGGTTCAAACCAGTCAAGCAATAGCTCATTATGGCTCAGCAAATTCGTCACTTCACTACCGCTACTACTTGTGGATGCTATGATAAAAATGTACAAACATGCGTTTGGGCGGTATCGGCTGCAACAAGGACTGCTGTAAAGCCAACACAGAACACCCCAAAGCCCCAAAACAGGCCGTCGTCAAGCGCCAAAGGAAGCGCCAAAGGAAGCGCCAAAGGCAGCACCAACGGCGACGAAGCAGCAGTCCTGGAAGCAAAAAGAAGGCCACAAGGGCACTTCGCAAACAAAAGCGCGAAGCAATAAGAAGAGAAGAGGGGAGCGGTTTGTTCACATACTAAATAGTATGTGAGCGACCCAGCCACACCCCTTAATCTCCGCATCCTTGGCACTAGCCCGCCTGTCTTGCAGGCCTCTACAAATATGCATGCGATAGTCGAGCGTAAATCGAGAATTGGGCAAGACAGCGCGTCACTATTGATTATCAATACAAAGCTCAGAACTCAATCACCGGACAGAAGCGACTGAACATATGTGTTGATACTATCAAGTGCGGCTAAGTAAGTCTCTAAGCCGCGCAACACTTGGAGTCACAATTCGATGGCAGTCTTACAACTTAGTCGTACAGAAGCAACGACCTTAACATCGATAGATGATGGGAGCGTTTCACCTTTGGAGCTGGACTTCGATACGAGAAGATCTTACAATTGTTCCTCGGTATGATTCGAGGGCTAGAGCAGGATTTTTAATGCCAGGAGATGGCTACATCTATATACACATGGCCTCTTTCCACTTTTATTATATTCTTTGGAATTGTGGCTACATTACAAGCGAGGATCAAGAAGAGTGATTACATTGCGTCGGCAACTCATTAATCTACTAGGCTCCAATTACTGCCCTCAGCCGTTGGCCAAAGCTATTAATATTCGCTGTGCGGCTCTCAATCGAGCCCATGTATGCAGAATCGATGCAGGGATTAGTCGAGAAACCCGTGATTGATAGTTCCTCCGCTGTCTTGAAAGACTGGCAAGCTTGGGATGTACACGCTTGGTGTTACAGCCAGAGAGTTGTCCTCCGACTACAACCAAGAGAAATTTCGGGCAACGTGGATCGCACGACGCGAGTACGTGTAATCACGCGCCGAACCAGGATAGTATTTTCATCCTCGACAAGACTTGTGGAGAAGAAGAAGAAAAAATCGAGCGGCGACTGACTATATCACTATTGGGCAAGGAACTCGAGGAAGCTCGCGGCGACAAACCGCCAGTCTTTATCCAATCCCATTATCCCAGCCTGAAGCCCTACCCACCGGAAGTTTCGGGAAAAGCTCTCGGCGAACTCTGGACTTCCAAAGTTGTCCGCCTGATTGTGGTCACGCACCGATGAAGTCTGGGCCCGACAACGGATGGCACATGGTCTGGTACGAGTCCCGATTGACCTCGCTCGTTTGTGCCGCTGTAGCCTCCGAGCCCACGACGGCTTCAGACCGGGATGTGGTTATGTTGACAAGTATCGCTTCTCTTTCTGAGGTCTCAATGTGACTTGATGTGCTCCTTGTCTAATGTCCATAGATATTCACACCAGTGCTAACACCATTGTAAGTCCTAGGGGTGTGATAAGCCCCACTACGTGTCAACATGCAGCGACTGGGATCGCTAAGGAAGGCGCAGAAATACTGGGCCATGTTGTCACGTACATAATAAAGAAGGCTAGGACGTACGAGAGTAAAAATAAAAAGAGCATAAAAGGGATCACTATTCCGGCAAGAAGACTTGGTGGGATTGATGACCCCATTAATGGAAGCTCGTTTGGGTGAAGCATGTCGTGATCCGATGCACGCTATATATAGGTATGTTTATTGCACCGACTTATATGCGAGTCCGAACTTGGAGAACATCCAGCGCCAAATGCATCTGAGTCAGTTGAGCCAGAGCTCATCATAGAACTAGGAGTCCATGTCGAGCTCCAAAAAGAACCTAGACAACCACCGATGGACTACGTGTGGCTCCCAATAGATCGAGCACGGAACGGGACCAAGACTTTTGAGTCCCCAATCATCAATTATGCAAACGTCTGGGATGTGGTCGCAGACATTGAGGTAATTTGTCTTAGAGATTATGGAACTCACGCGGCAGTCCGACGCTAAATATATCATGTATCGGCGATAATGACACAAATTAATTGGGCCTGCCACGAATCAAACACTAGAGATGGTCTTGGACATACTCGATTGGGCAAAGGATATCTTTCCTATCGAGGCGAACTTCAAGATAGCCATCAGAACCTTGCATCACAAGATAATCAAACATCTGATCCGCAGCCGGTTCTTGCTGGTATCGCCACATTAGCTTACCGATGCTTTGAAGATCTTGGGGATTATCAAGCTGCACATGGGCACTCTTGCCCCCTCAGTCTTCTCTTGGTCATCCTTTGTCTCTCCAGTCGTCCGCTCTCTTGTCACAGCCAAGATACGGAAGGAATCAGCAGAGGAACTTCATTGGGCTAGGCAATACAGATGGCAAAAGCGTGTCTTTCATAGTAAATACAATCCCCGTGAGAGATCGTATCTCGGCAAGCTCGAAGCAAGATTTAAGGAATCGTGACGGGCGCAAGGCAGGATCTACTCAATTACAAACTTAGCAGCCGCCATCGCAAGTCTCAACTACGAATAGACACGTTTAATCCAGAGTCGTCTTCCACATCGGCCAAACCGACCAACAGAGAACTTTAGTCAATCTGCAGTTTTTAAGAACTCGTCTCCACAAATCTTTACGACGTCGCTGGGAATCAACGCCAAAACTTCCTTCAGACTCATTTCAAGACTTCTTCTCCAAGAACATTGATGGGCTCTTTCTTGAATCTTAGTTGATCCTTTGCTGGACATATATCTACGTCGTCTACAGTTTTGCTCACTCCTACGCCCCCGCATCCTGCTCGGAAATCATCCCAGTTCATATTACTTCGGAACGCGTGGCAGTTCCAGAACGACCATGTTGAATTCAAATTTGGACACTGAGAATCTTTCAAACATCGGCGGACCCTTTGATGATCGGCGAAACCCGCGTTATGCTCGTTGTATTTATGCTCTTAGCGTGCAATTATTATATTATCAATCAGCTAATGGATCTTCTCACAACGGGCCACTCATCGCTCTATCCGCTCAAGACCGCGTTGCATCGTCCTCAGTAGTCACTCGGCAGAACTCGGCACTCTCATCCGGCCATACGACCAAGGCTTCGCCAGACACATACACGGATCCCCTGACGGGCAAGCCGTTGGCTGCAACCTTCAGCGGATGCTTACCAAAGACCATGGGCGCATCGACAACAAAGAGTGAGTGCCATCGTGGCTTACGTAAAGCAGGCATCTGAATGACTGACTTTGTTCGAAACCCCAGGCAAGCGTCGTCTGTCTTCCCACTCAGTGCATTTCGACGAATCGGTCACTGGCAGTAGTCCAAAACGTCGTTACCAGGTGGTCCAGTTGCCCAAACCCGCTACAACCGTCGAGGATGAGTAGGATTAGCTACTGCAGAATTGCAATAAGATAAGCCTTCTGAAGACACAGCCGAGACCGATCGAAACCAAGCCACAATCTTGCACGAAAGCCTGGGGTCGTAAGCAGCCCAAGGCCCCCAGCGGCAATATCAGCGTTGAAAAGAGACAACGGACTCGCCACGGGGAGGTCGTCGCCCTCAGTATTCACGTGCTCAGCGGCTTCGTTGACCTGCACAACAATAATTCGATCGGCAAGTAGTATCTCTATCGTTGGACGCTTTGAGCGTTTTCGATTTACATCCATGCGATTCTAGATCTGAATAACAACAATAAAGATACTCATTTCAATCGCACTACTGGGGAATCTCGAATAGGACCCTCTAGAAAGATATCACCGGATTCGAACGACGCTGTCAACATTTCTTGGTAAAGTTATCTGAATGCAGAACGCACTGGACTTACAACCGATCGACTCTCGCTCGCGAAATGAAGGCTTGAAGCATCGATAACTCTGGGGAGCTCTTCTCGCTGTCTTCTAGCAGGAAGCTTCCCAACCAAGCCGAGGAAGGGGAACACGTGCTCTTTATATATTAATTCGTCGCCAGATAGATGGTCGATTTTGTCCCGTCACAGCGGACCTTTTATGGCTATCTCAATTTAGTTGATATTTCAATCGCTGGGGTTGATGTTCCCATATGTCTTTAGGTCTTCTCAGCCAGCTGGTCTACGCCTAATACTTGGGCTGAAATGCCTCCAGTCCCGATACATGAGTATTCAGAACATGAGTCGTTGTGTATCGATATTAGATTGGCAAACCCAAGACGTCCAAGACCGAGCTTCAGCTAAATCTTCAATGCTTACTTCATCATAACTTTACCGTACTATGGGAAACCGCATAAAGAGTTACACTCTACTCTGAGCGAAGCAAAGCCAGCTCAATCTGAGAGCACACAGCGAGCCATTCACCGAAGCAATGTCGCAAGACGGACAGAATCCTGCTCAGCCCCAGGGTGGCAACGATCTTGGACCCCCTACTTTCTAGATTATCGTCGTCTTGAACTGTTCACGATCTGGATGAATCGGAGTTCCCAGATTGCCAGAGCCAATCTCACAGGTATGAACATGTTGATCATTTACTGCCTCGGATGATACAGTCGAGAAATATACTCTATTTGAAGAAATCTTGGAGAAAGAAGCGAAATGACTTTTCGAAAGTGAGAGTACAGAAATGGAGTCGGGCACATTGTGCTTGTGCAGCGATGAAGATTCACTATATAACTATTTCTGCGATAATAGGAATATCGATGAAGACAAGATCAAGAAGACTTCGATCTCGACACTGCGGTCTTGCGAGTCATCTGAAATCAGAGACATATGCAACAAAGTCCTCCAGAGTCTCGAGCTCGAGAATCATGCGCACCTTGTTCTCAGCGTGCTACCGGCTCTTCGTCCTCTCAGGACATCCTAGCATATAGCCTTATACAGATCAGAAGGGCGCTCACACTGTTGACAAGATAGCATTTACACAACAACGACTTTTACTTCATCAATTATTCTGACCATTATTGTCAGAGAGTACACTTACATGCGGTCTTGACTTTTGAAAGGTTATATATATAATCCCCTACCAGCGCTTGGTCCAGGATATGCCAGGGGTACCCTTCGTTGAAATCAAGCCCCTTACCATCACGCCTTGCTACATCCAGCATAGAATCGGCACCATCGATTCATTGCCGTGCACTGCAGTAATTGCAGAGCTCATGCCAGTCTTTCTACCTATATCCTTTACAGGGCTTCCAATCGGCCAGCAATATATTGACCTCTGGGCTGCGTTTACGGCGGAATACCCGCATTAGATGGTTAGCACGTATGGCGTTTGGGTTGACGCCAGAGGTGTGATAATGGAGCAGCTCAAGTGATATGTCTGAGGAAGGCTCTCGATGATGATTGGGAAAGAAGTTGAATAGTATGTTGTCAATTCCAAGTATCGTCAATCGGTACCAAGCCTCGATTGGCGAGCACGAGCACACGGGTCTCTCAATAGACTCCGTCTAATTCAACGCCGGATGTCCATGCCGGCGTGAGGATATGGCTCAGATATTGAAAAAGTGCGACTTTGAGGGTTTCGTGCAGAACAAGAGCCTGAGCTGTGCGGATCAGCTATATGATCATCTGATGGTTGAGCGCTGAATAAGAAAGGCGAATGTCCCATTGAAGACTGCTTCATGGACGGGAAAACGATATGCTTGAAATCCGCCACTCTTCGTGTAATCACTGTTCCCGGCGAGAAGCCATGAAGCACAATTCTACCGATGTCGATTCTGTAAAGCGCCGATGAGGTCCATGTAGGCTCGGGATCCTGCGGCGATTTGCAGTCTTCCGGAAGTGAACGGGCACCATACGAGAGGCGTGATAATGGTAGAAGCAGTCACAGCTAATGTGTGGACTCAGCGGCGAACCACGTACACTTCGGGTCTGCGGCGAATCCTGGGATTTTGGCGAATCCTATGGCGCTTCCTGCAGTGGGCCATGCGGCTGTCTTTCGAGGAATGACGAAAACGCGGCGACTGCGGTCGTTCAGGTGGGTCATCTATCCAGATCGTCTTATGGGAAACATGGCTAAGCTTTATGCTTCATCTGTCTAGTTGCGAACAAAAAGATGAGCTGTCTGGAATAATCGATGTCTTTCTGAGTCGACTCTGCATACCAGTTGGAAGGAAGCTATCCTCTACGCGATCGGTATACGCCAGAAGATCACCCCGCAAATACATAGCTGATCCTCTTTATTGTCGACGAGATCCATGGGAGACCAACAGCCACACGTATTCGTCGAGTGGACGTCGGGATCGGAGGTGGCCTTGGAGCAGGATGGTTCCGATAGTAGACCTGAAGCGGCAAAGGGATTGGTTCAGACTTTGACCGCAACAACTGCGCTCATCAAGCTGAGTTGAGCCCGCCGGCTTATGGGCATGGAGAGAGGAGAGAGAGGCCGGACGAGTTGTTGTTGGGAAGTAACGAAGTTCAAATGTAGTCGATCTTTTGGCGCAATGGAAAAGTGAATCCGTCCAACAGTTATCGCTGGCTGCAAGTGATGGTATCTTTGCATAGCGCCTTAGTATAATAGCTGCTACCAGTAGAGACTTGGGCCCACAGCTCTGCCTAATGTATGGGGTCTCATGGAGCTTATTCTATGTCTTTCAAACCAAATACTCTTAGTTTGATTCTCGGAAAGTTCGGCTCCAGCTTCTTGATGGTATTATGATCCAAGGAACGATATGAGGACAAGAACGCAGTATCGGCATCGTGTACTTTCTCTCGATTCAAGCCAAGAGAAGACCTATCAGTCACACGCCATGCTGCAACCGCCAGCTCCCAAGAAACTAAAGAAAGACAAGTCCAGAGCATATGCGGAAGAATCGTGATCGTTTGTTGACCGTATGCCACGTCATTCAGGAGCACATCGATCACACTCACTGTGTCATGCGGCCTTCAACTCTCGTGCGGCCTTCAGGCTCGCGAGCCATATCGTCCGAGAAGAGCGAGATGAGTTGGGACCTCGAAGAGAAACAATAAACCGATATGGAGACACAGTAGGGAAGCCGGGTCGCTGGGAATTGCCTGCGATATCAAGGACTGCCACTTCTTTCTCACAACCAGCGAACGTTCCATGAACTAATCTAATGGACCGGAATAGTCGTGAAGTGGTAATTGCATGAGGACATCACACTTCGATGGAACATACTCCCAGCAAACCGAGTATTTGGCGGATGCAGTCATCTCCAGACACTGGGATACCGTGAGGCTATTGAGTAAACATTCCCGGACCTTGACACGTGTCGATGCAAGTAGCATTCAGACGCCATTTAACATGGTCTGCTTCCCAAGAATGGGCATTCCAAGTCAAAGCTAGCGGCGGAAAGGTCTTATTAGCGCTTTACATGAAGTAACTATGGGTTCGGTCTCCTGATTGTAGGCTTTTCACACTATTTGGGCCCAAATACCTTGGTGCTATGTTTCTGGAGCGACTTCTGCTTGGAGAGACGCAGTCTTGATGTGTTTTTTTTCGCCGTTTTCGTCGTCGTATCAATGACTGCAAGACGGTACTGTGGCTCGAAAGCCATTCTAAGGGGCCGCTTGTGCATAGACCGCCAAGTCAATTGCTGCAATCCCAGAACGCCGTAGTAATGTAGTCGCTGACTCCAGCCAATGAGTGTATCTGTAAATGACGGCATTCTCGGACTTCTGTCGGTAGCTCAAGAAGATGACGAGCGAGGGTATCCTGCTTGTCTTCCTTCAAAGCCGTCCAATATCCGCTTCCGCTTCTTGGAGTGTATGTTCCTTGCGAATTGACATCACAGCCTGTCCAGTGGTTTGTTATACACGTATACCAGCCGCTTCAACATCTTCTGCATTGTCTTGGTTGTTACTGAGAGAAAGCCCAGAAAATTAAGCATTTCGTAGACCCACGATAATGACGATAGACTTGCTGCTTAGACAATATGCTTAGTAGTATCGATTATCAGAATCCTTTTCAGCCGTTTCATATCGTCCTGTGTTTTCTCCCAGGATACCTTGATGTTCTCTTTCCGCAAAATCTTCTAAGTCATCTTCTAGATCGATGTAGTGATAGATCCAAAAGGAACAAAATGTAAATACTGCGCCCGCAAGTCCTGACATCGCGAGGAAGATTACGGCGACCTGATTCTTGGTTAGAGTCTCTGGTGGAACCTAGCATCAGGCCCAGACCTACTTACGTTAGAACTTGTGCTCCACGTCTCTCGGCGGATCAGAGGTGTGCAGATAAAGATCGTCAAACCGGCTAGATAAAACGTCACAGAGTATGCAAGGAACATAATAGAGCATTGCCAAATAAACACCATCTTCCATCGGGGTCGCCACTCCCCGATGCCATTCTCGTCGTATCCAGCTGGGCTACTTCGTGGAGGTACTTCTGTCAGCAGGAGTGGGAGATAGCGGCGTACCCTCAGCCGCACAGAAGCCAGCTGCTTGTCTATTTGACGAGAGTCCAGAAGATCTAGCACACCAATCTGCTGGGCGGATATAAGGATGGCTAGGATTGACAATACGAGACTGCAGTACCAAAATGTAGAAGCGAGCCAATAGGAATCCGAGACAGTGTTCCAAGAGAATGAACCTATCACGGCTGCAGCAAGAACGGCTGCCTATAGTATGACAAGCGTAAGCCTCATTTATTCACTTTTACCACCTCACGGGAAGTTGGTTGCCATTCTGACTTACTGCTATAGAGACAAACTGCAGTTCGGCGCGTTTACGTCTTTTCCAGAGATCTATGAGGGATAATAACCTGTCAGGTTCTAGAGAGCGCTGAGCGCATAGAGCTATCAGCTCAATGGGGCGCAAAGTGTTGAAATGGAAGAGCCGGTAGTATGGGAGTGTCCCGATATGTAGGATTATAGTGAGCGTCTTCTGGTAGACGCGCTTTCGGAAAGCATCAGCTCCAAAATGGGCACAAGAAGTGTGATAAGGAAAGAGAAAGCCGATGCGTTACGCAGGAGGTACGGTGGCAACGGTAATCTCGAGGATTCGACAAGCGGAGCAAGGATCAAGCAAAATAGTGTGACTCCAATACGACTCGATGAAATCAGAAGTCGATTCTTACGTTAAAACTCCCGAGTACTCTTATGCTCCCACGCCTTATCAAGGATGTGGTTGAAATAGGGTTTTCGAGGCTGGCAGGAGAGTCGGCAGGGGGGCAGACTTTGCAGTCTGGATAGGTCTGCCAGCTGTGGCGGTGGGAGGATAGCAAGGAGTCACTTGTATGAAGAGCTCTGGGAATGATCCGTTGTGGAGTTTCAATGGTGTTCATGATGTCGTGGCGCCAGCTGCCCTCTACTGGACGGTCAGGACTAGCCACATGGCCTGACCTATCCGTTGACTCGATGTCGAATATCACGGAAAAAATGGAGGACAGTGAGATATGCTTGTGTAGCTAGATACCGAATTGAGTCAATACTGTTGTGGATGTTGTTGGAGATGTAAAGTAGATTTGTGGCGGAGGCGAGGCTGTGAAATCACGTGATGTCAGCCCGCATGAGGCAAAACGCCCGAGACACGCGTGTCATAACTGTGGTAATAGTCATCTGCGACGTCTCCGAATATAGAGTCATATCCGATCGATGGGCAGCATGTGAAGGACTTAGATTACCATTCAACAGTATATCGAGCACATCACATGTTCTATTGGGGGATTTCATGACCAATGACCCGCGCCACGCCAAAACCATGTCCAACTTGATGTCAGCTGACACAAGGGTATCGCTAAATACTGTAACGTTCTCACTATGCAGCTTCGAGTTGCGAGCAGTAGCCTGAACGCCTTCCTCATTCCATTCCCATTTTTATATGACTACACATTGGGCGCCGCGCGATACCTCCAACGTCTTTTGCAGGCCTCTTCCTCCTCACCGTGTGTGTTTAGACGTTTCGGATGCTCCTCAGCCAAGTGATCAGCAAAGCTTTGGCGATCTAGGAAGTCCGGAGAATCGCACCTCCTCGCTCGGCAGACAAACCGGGCGCCCGTGGCAAATCGCTCCCACTTCGCTGTATGCATACGGGCTTGGCGAGACCGGACAAGTCGAGTAGCGCATCTCCTGAGAAGTTTCTGATTATCAGGTTCTGCGATCCAGGCATTGAAAGCATTCTCGATGGTTGTCAAAGTCTTCGATCCAGAAATCGAACGGCGAAAAGTTCTTCTCGGCTTCCACTCGTCCATTTCGATCCCTAGCATGCCTGGATCGTTGATCCGGAAGTATGGAACACCGTCCGATTCAAACTTCTTGTGTATGGATCGGTGAATATTTTCGGGGTCCGTAACTGATGTGGCAAATTCCTTAGCTGCTCCTGGTACGGAGTTGAAGAAATTTGGCTTCAGATTCTGTTCTTTCCTTGCCGTCCCGACGCTGACCGCGATACCGATGGCATTGGCACCATATAAGTCCTCGAGCTCATAGAAAGCTTCCTGGCTTGGGTTGTTAGCCGGACCGAGGCCGCCGTCCCTGAAGACTACGTGTCCTCTTGAGCCGGGTAGCTTAATCTCAAGCGGTTTGAAAACCCACTTGGCGGCGGTGGCAGCTCGTGCAACTTCCCAGATCTCGAAACTTTGTGCCTTTCCGTCATTCACTCTGTCTCCATCGTTCTGATCGCCGTGTCGGCTTCTGTGTGCCGATGGTAGCTCGGTGTTGATCATGCTAGTGTTTGATCGACTGGTTCCCATCGTGGACACGCGGGTTCCGACTCTTGAGGTGTCTGGCGAGTTGCGCTTTTCGTGGTCGTAAGATCGGATAAGATAGAGCGTCCCTGATAGGCCGTTTGGCTCGGTCCTGAGAGTAGTCACAAATCTGCCACAAGCTTAGCTTCGATTTGCAGCACTTCGTTACCGCGCTTCTACCGGATCCCTCTGATGATTACCACTGCCACTTGTTACAAGCCTGAGCCACATGTGATTGATGACAGAAATTACTATTAAAAGATAACGGCCTAGAAAGCCTTGAGAAAGGATAACTTACGTCTTGCATAATCCACGTCCAGAAGGGAAAGTAATGTTTCTGTCGGGTTCCAACAAATGCTCATTTCGTCTTGCGGAAACATCCTCGAACACTTTTTTTAATTTGGAGGCACTATACTTTGCCGTGTTTCCAAGACCGAAGCGCAGGGTACAAAAGAAACGTGGCTTTCCAAAGACCTCTTCGCGGAGCCCTTTGTACTCCTCGATACAGTCTTGAACTGTCATGCGAAATCTCCCTAGAAGTATAGCGATGAGACTAGAATGATCAATATCATTACATGAAGAGAATTGCTAAGGGAGGCCTACGCCCCAGTACTAGAGCCACAAATGTGATCAAAATAGTGACAAGGCAAGAATCGCCGCACCTTCGACATGGCGAGACATTTGCCTTCCGGTGTGGAAGCATCCGCTATTCTCTCAAGCTCGTGTTCCGCAGTCCGAGGGATCTGCGATACGTTTTCAGGCCACTCTTGTGGGGAAAAGCTATGATGGACCTCGTCGTTCTCGTCTAATTCCGATTCTTTCTCGGCGACGTATTCCATTAGTTTCTTGAGAGCCAAGAGACTCCAATATCCGCGAATGCCCCCACCGTCTATGCTTGAAGATTAGTGAGTCAATCTCAGCCAGTGACACCCATTGCTTGGACCTAGGCTCAGAAGATTACACTTTCTCCATTCTGAATCCGTCGGAATCCCGGTCCTTGTCACAGAGCTACCGGATTGGTCACTCATCGCCAAGGCTGCGTCATCCATCAAGTTGAGAGTGGGCTCGCATTATATAGTGGACATTCAGCGAGCGAATGGCATTTCAAAACAGAGATATAAAAGTTTTATCAGGCGCGAGGCCTCATAAACCAATTTGACGCCCAAACGGAATCAGCAGAGCCTCAACGATAATGCCGACTGCAGGGATCAGCATTGGAGTCGTTGCCTGAAGGCCCGATGCTGCAGAACGCCCTGCACCAGAATGAAAACCAAGCCGCCCATCGTAAGGGAGGGGCGCACAAGGCTTACGTGGATGCATAAGCAGACTTCCGTGAAATCCTCGCCATTGAAGGAGCGGGAGACTCATCGGTATTTCGCTGGCAGCGTTACCCCTTCCGATCTGAGACCCGAATTTCAGCCAATGGCGAAAGCAACATTTCCCTAGGCCTAAAATTCCCATCTGCAATAGAGAGTGGCACACTGCCGGGACTACAATGCAGAAGGACCCTTCGAGTGGACGCATGCTTGCATCGAAGCCGTAAAGAGGACAAGGAACGGCAGGTATTGGATCTTTAAGAGATGGCACAATGACAAAGCGTACGATCAGCTGCCGTATCGGAATGCGGTTAGACTTCTGCAGTGTGCCTTGCTAGCTATTGTAGGCTCGTGCCGCGTGTTGATTGGCGAACGTGAATGCGATGGCGCAGCGGCGCATGCAGAGGCTGGTGACGTGGCCGCATGCAGGAAGTCGAAGGGGATTGTAGGCTTGGCAGGACAAGAAGACAGAAATCTGCCCCCAGCTCAGTCGAGAGCTCTCCCAGGGTGGCCGCTTTTAGCGAGCGAGCTGGGTGACCAGGGGTGATCCGGCACCCCACCAGGGTGATCAGCGCCTTAGTCCGAGTGAGCGAACTTTATCCTTCACCTTTTCGCTCACCCAATTCCCCAATCTTCGAACAGCCAAAAAAAACTGCCGCCGTCCTCGCGCTGTTAGGCACAGCTCGTTCCTGTAATCTAAAAATTAATATCTGATTTTCCCGGCCAACTCCGCGGGGGTGTGAGTTTAGTAAAAGGGGGTGTAAGTCCATCAATTACCTATAGTAAATAGGGGGTCAGTTTAGTAAAAACGGGTGTCAGTGCAGTAGATGCCTTGTGAAAACATGCACTTCGACTCTTTAGGTGCGTATGAGATTTTCCGCTCCTGCTCTGTTTGATCATGTTTGCTCACGCTGGAGGGTTTTCACCCTTTCGGCGATGTCCTCGCACCTACCCTATCCGTCTACATGTGTACCGTCACCGACTCTTGGTGCTTGTCGCCCAAAGAAAATAGCAAGGAGTCGAAGACAGGCGTTGTGGGGAGGGAGGATTCGTGTCATTGATTAGAAAGTAATGGAGTCTCTGTTAGGGAGCAACCAGCGAGTACGGCGTACAGTCGTCTGCTTAAGTATTACCGATGAGAAATTGACTCTTTCAATGTACTCTTCCCAGGTGAGCTTAGGAGATAAGGGGCCACACTGGCACATACCTTTATACGAGCTTCGTAGCTAAGCGCACGTTCTGCGTCAAGTCTCCGACAGCGCAATCTCAATTCGAAGAAATTAAAGTGTTCTCTGCAAGCTGGTAGTTCAGAGGTGTCGAGAGCATGTTTCCAAAAGCTGCGTGTATCGACCCATACAATGAATTGAATACGCCTTCATTTTTCTAAGTTCGTCCTTGCGTGGTAGACCGTCTGGCGGGCCCCCCTCAGACAATGAGCGCCCATCTTCGAATGCGGTACAGCTTCACCACAGACCAAAGTGATAGTTGAACATGCGATAACTAGCATAAGGCATGAAGTCGAATTCAAAGTTTCATTCGCATGACATGCATATCCGATGTTGCGATGACGGGAAACCGCAGTTCCATGAACGACTCGCCTTATGTGGGCACTCAGTTCCTTCAAGGATGAGTGCAGTTGCATGATATATACCGCTCTTTGCTAGGCTTCATCCACTGGCGAACCAATTTGGACCACTCTTTCCCAAATCATACTTGCACACAGGCCGGTTCTTCTCCTCCTTTTTCAGCCTCTCGAATAACTGCTTGAACGGCTCGAGTCCCTTTGTAGTGCTACCGCTTCTGTAATCCCAGATTGCGAGTAATGACCGATGCTCCGTTTGCGTCAAAGAAGCTCCAACACCTAGGTCCAGAAGTCCTTCAAAAATCGACGAGGTTTGTGGTTGGAAGTGAGGATGATCATCCCTAAACACCGCCGCTTTGATTAGCAGAGCGGCGATACCTTCCTCTTCCCAAATCCTGTTTTGTGCTTTGAGAATCTTGGAGAAAGAAAGAGGCAGGTCGCAAAGCGTATAGAAAAGAAGCAGCTGCACTTCAGGTTGCTCATGAAGATCGCTGAATATCTTAGCCCATTTCTTCTGGAAATTCTGCCGGATGACCTGAATAAAGATGTTGTCGTCCTTCTTGCTTGGGGACAAAAAGGTCACTTGTTCAATGTAATCTGCTGCATACAGCTTGTCTCCGAATTCGAGCTCGTGAGCATAGGTCAGGAAGTTTGTGACGGCGAAACTGTAGGCGTGGTAAAGGAGCCAGGTCTCCATGTGGGAGACATGATCAAAAGCCCGTTTCAGTGGAAGATCACCACTGTGACCGTGAAGATCGCAATTTGGCAGTGCACCGAGTTGGCAAAGAACGTATCGGAAAATCAAGAGGTTGCCACCCTCAACGGGGCGATCGCGGACACCTTCTTTGATGAGGCTTCTGCCTTTCTTAGCCAGCAAAAATTCTTTTGCGGTTTGATGCATGAATTGAACAGGACTGGTAATGATTTCTGGGTTCCAGCCCGGGCGCTGCTCGTCCTTGAGATACCATTCCTTAGGACACTGGTAGATCACTTCTAGAAGACCCGTTGATACGCTGTTGAGCCGGGACATCATTTGCTCCACAGACAGACAGCGGAATTCACGGCAAGCCGGCTTATCCGTAGCAAGAAAGAAGGCTGCCATAAGAATGTTAACCAATGACATAGGCTTGTGCGTGCAGGTCGCGATCTGAAACATGACGTAGGCCTCGTACTTTTGTTTTGTCAATGCTCTCCCTGTAAAACGGTGGACACGGCAGACAGCTCTAGTATAAAGGTCTTCCAATTCCTCTGGTATCTCATCCAACAGGTCGCGTAGTTCTTCAAATGTCTTGCCGTCAGTAAGACCCTCAATCAGCTCGTCAACAACCAGTCTGACCTGTCGATCAGTCAGCAATATCAGACTCGGGTAAGCGTGAAGCTGCAAGAGACATGTGCCGAATGTAACTATTACGGCGACAAGTATCATTACTCTCGAAGAAACCTCCGAAATAAAAGGATAGAACTCGAAGAATACGTACCCAAAGGAATACACCACGAGCTTTTGTCACAATATCGTCGACCAGAGAAATGAGTCCTTCCTCCCCGTTGTCGGTCAACAGATTTGCATTTTCTTTGTGTATTCTGTCTTCCGTATAATGTCGTATGTCCATTGTGGTGTATGAATGAATAGCGAAGCCTGGATATTCTCGAAAAGCACCTTTGAAAACGTTTTCCGGGCGCCCAGCGACACACAACCGTAATCGGAAGGCACAATTCGCCTCGAACTGTGTGAGAGAGGTCAGTGTCGAAATGAGCTCCCGATGATTGCCATTGTGCTCATCCAGAGCGTCAACGAATAGACATAGATTCAGTGGGTGGGTCGTCTTGGAAGCGATTGCTTGGATTGCTTTCTGAAGGGAATCCTGTGTCCAGTAAGTCTTTGTACTTTGGACCTCTCTTTGGCTTCGTTGGGTACGCTTGACATTTGCATAGATGGAATAAACGATGGTGAAAAGCTCCTGGCCTTGATCGAGATTCCCACTTTGCTCATCATGACGCAGAAGCTGATATAGAATCTCCCTAAGGAATCCTTCGATGGACTTTTGCACTTGGGTGCCACGGTCGTGGAAGAAAAAGCCTGCAATTTTCCATGGATGAGAATCATGGCCCTGGAGAAGGCTCATGGTTTGTGCATTGCCCATGGCGTACTTCATAAGTGTTGACTTCCCCGAGCCAGGTTTTCCGTATATCCAATGTATCGGCCTCGTGTCTTTACCGGCAAGCCACTTAGAGAAACCGATCTCGTCTTCAAAGAGCCAATTATAGGTGTCACCGTAAGCGGGTTTGACGTTTTGCATTCGTGCTCTTGCCTCAGGATCATCAAGGGAGTTTACGCATTCCTGCCATTCCCTGCTAAAGACCTTGTCAAAGATCAGACCGTCTGGTAGTTGACGCGGTTGTATCTCGGCTATAACAGAAGTGCTTCGACGCGAGTCCGGTTTATCAACACCGTCGAACCAGCGTTGTAGAACTGCTATAATCTGCTGGTAACCTCTATCAGTGGGGGAACTGAATTTGCACATATTCCTGTGGTCAGCATGTATGGTTCCTGTAGTCTCATGTAGATAACCTATATAGGAGGAATCTGTGTCCACGATCATGCATCCATTCGTTTTCAGCTCTTCCTGGCATGAATGTACTCTGACCTGCCCTGAGCCTAGAACCTGACCAAAGGCGCGTGTGATTCGTTCTAGGGACTCCGAGCCCTTCTCAAGCGCCCTTAAAACCTTCGTATTCGCATCCAGACAGAAAATTTTGGACAGCATGGCCATCTTCTTCCCAAGGGATGCTGCTTGTGAACCATGGTGTGGCGTTCCAAGAAAAATCACACCCAGGGCTGCAGGAAGAATCTCATTGATCCAAGTTGTCTCATTCTTTGAGCGGCTCAAAGCGTCTTTGACGACGATACCACCTAGACTGTGGGCAATGAAGATGAGCCGCCTTCGTTTATCTGCCTCCTGGTGTCGCAAAAGAGCTAGGTCAGATAGTAAGGCGCCAGCATGATGGAAAATGGAATCTTTGGATTTTGGTTTCAAGATGTCGTCTAGTGCGACATTGTAGCCCCAGGTCATGACCCTGGCTTTGGGGAAGGCATCAGGGAGTAGATCACGCGGCCAAAACACCTCCCTCGATGATCTTAGAGGGCTCACTCGTCGCTTCTTGTAAGGTCGACTGTTGCGGTCTGTATTCGTTGTGCTACTGCTTTGCACGTTCGAGGCGTTCAACTGTTCAACGGGCCCACTCCATGTCCAGGTTCCTTTTGGGTGTCCGCACAGTCCATGAACAAAGATAATATCAACGTTATGTTCTTCGTGTTTCGAAGGCTCCGCGACTATCGTCAGTCCGCCTGAGCTGATGGTTGCATTCATGTGCGATAGAATCTGACAACAGAAATTGTTGACTATTTTCGGTCAATCGCGGTTGGATCTGGAATTGTTGCTCTATCTCTTTGGCTTGAAAGACCGTCGAGTATATGCACTGGACAAATTATGTTTTTCTGACTTCTGAGTGCGTAGAAGAGGTTTGAGACTCTTTGCGAATATCGTACTATAAAAGCACCAGGACTACCCCTCCACACACGCATATTGACTGGAGGCTTCGAGCGCAAAGCTAGCGAGGCTGGGTCGGAGGTGACAGGCATAGCCATTGGTGAAAGTGTCGAGGCCTTGTATTGCGCATAAGCTGGGCGAGGAACGAGCTGGCTTCGCCACATTTCACTTACTACAGGGGGACTAGTCCAGCCAGTGAGCCAGTTCCGATTGAGCGGCTAGAACACTCAGCCACAACCATTACTCCTCGCCCTCTTGCTATGCGATGTAACACCGAAAATTATCATGTTAAAATCATGAAAATGCAAAATAGCTCGCAGTCTTATGTTGAGATCGAATTCCAATCCCGATATTCCGGATTACCATAGGAGAAAACGACCGATCAATCTCAACACCGTGGCGGTTGATGATATGATTGTCGTGATTGAGAAACCGTAGCCAGAACGGACGCCTCCCGTCGTAGTCGTACAAGCTGGAACCCGCTTTACCCAGTCGTTGCATTATCCGTTACACGAACGCCTTTTTTCGATTCCGATGACAAGACCATCAAAGCCTCGTGACTTTTCGAATATAAGTCCAATTAGTTCGATTGACACTAGCTGACCAACTTATGGGGATTGACAAAGAGGTTTTCTGGGTGTAGGAAGCGTTCTACCAAGGTCTTGAAACAATCATGCATTGCCTAATCACAGAGGACGAACCCTTATGACGCCAGTGGTCGCTGTCAAGTCGATTTTTAATGCCTTCTCGGAGCTGTCGCAAATTTGGGGAAACTTGTCGATTTCTATAGATGTAATTTTGCTATGCAGCAATTCGTTATTCACTAATATCAGACAGCAATTACTATTTATGTCTATAACTTCACCGGGGAAGGCTTGATCGAGCCCAGCGAATCAATCTCTCCTCGATCACTTCTACATCTCTTCTACTGTTTAGTGTCGTTCAGGATTCCTGACATTGAACAACTCCAACAGCTGAGTTGCTACCTCGTCCTCGTCCGCGATGACCCTGACGTTCTTCGATCTCTTCCTACTAAATTGGGGAACTAAACGCATAAATGGTACCGCTAGAAAACTTCCATCAACTCCATAAACATTCCGGCAGTCGATGACTAGGTTCTGGAGTTTCATGTCGGTAAGCCGATACATCTTTCGGTACCAGATATTGTCGAGGTTGGTCTTCATGCGGTTGATGTCGTAATCGACATAATCCATTGAGTACAAGACATCGTCGACTGCGCCCTGCTCATGACAAACCCAAGCCTGGTACTCAGCGTTTGTGCCTCGGTCTCCGTCGTCGAGGTCCACAGCATTAAGGCTGATATAGATGTTTTTCACTTTAGCCCGCACGTCGTCATCCATGCGGTTGAGCCAGTTTATGGTGTACGATTCTATACCTGAAGACCCCGGGTGGAGCTTATTCGATTAGTCTTGTTGGGAGTGTTGCAGCCCCAAATAAAGCGTCACTTCGTTGGCGCTCTTGTTATGCCCATGATGTTTGCCCATAGATCGCCGCAGGGCGGCTATGCTAAGCCAGAACGCCAGCTGAGCGCAGCGGCGAAATGTAGGGATCGCAAGAGGGAAAAGTTTGGAAAAGGATGAGAAGAACTTGGCCGAGAGAGCGTGGGAAAAGGAGTGAAGTTTCCGTAAAGTGATGTGCTGATGAGGACAATAAAGTAAGAAAGTAGCACGAATGATTGCGATCGTGATAGGAAACCTTTCGTTTGAGGTCGGCGGCGTTGAAGCTGACAGCGATCATCGCAGTTGGATGGTCTTGGATACAGGTCCGAGCGAGCAGTCACTAGACAGGAAACGGTGGAGTCGATAGCAGCACAAGCTGTGCGAGTGAGGAAGAGGGATGAAATCGAGGGAAGGGAAGAAGAATGAAAGTACTCTCGTAGGACAGGTCAATATTAGATCTCAATTCCATCGTCGCCGCTTTTCCACTAGATACGCAAAGGCTTCACGCCTGAAACCCAATCCGTTGGTCTAGCCACTGGAGATCTACTGCGCACTAACGACCTGCTGATCTGGGTGTGAAGTAGCAACGTAATGGTTTCTGATAAAGAGCGAATCAGGCAGCAGCTTATCCCTCAAGGGGGCGCAGTCACCCAGGATCACCCCAGAATCACCCTAGTCGCGCAACAATCACCCAAGTCGCGCGACTTTAAGGCGGCGCTCACCCGAGGCCTGATAGAGAGTGAGATGGGGGCAGATTTTTGTCTTCTTGGCATACACAGGTGGTCTGACGCGCCTGATCGTCCAGAGCAAACCACAAATATCATTGCGTTGCCATGCATTCTCCCGGTTCTCTCTGCCATATGTAGTCGTCTCCTCTCTGTCTCAGTAACAGCTGTGATCTTAGTCTACCAGTATTTACTCATGGCTATCGCCTGTGATGACAAGCGGAGGGTCGCAGACGTTGATTCCGACTCTGTGCCTTCAAAAACCCAATGGCTCGGCCCTTATAGGAGAACACGGAGTCCGCCCCTGAAGAGAGTCATCACTTACGACTGCGACGTGAAGACTGTACAAATACGAAAGATGAAGTCATTCGAAAGTTAGTAATTGCCTTCTGGTATGGTGCTGTCCTGACCGTTTCCAGGGTCAGATTCGCAAAATTGCCAAAGATTGGAGCTTCCATCAGGCCAGAGCGAGGTGACTATCTTCGTCGATCCAGACACCGAGTCCATCCCAACCACAAAACACATGGATGCCGCCGGGAACAGCAATCTTATACTCGCCAGACTATTCCTTGACCGTTTAGGCGCACTCAATCATGTCCTTCGATTCGTTGGACTTCTCTCCACCCGTTCTGTGTACATAATGAATGCTCCGATACCCTGGAGCGAGTCGCCCTTGTCAAGAATCGTCCCCCCGGGCAGTCAGTGATATGTGTCAAGATTTTGCTACCATAGGAAGATGGCCGGAAACCACGTGTAGATGTTTTCAGACCGAGAAGGAGCGGGACCGGAAAACCATGACTTCGCTTCCGGATCGGTTCGGACTTGAGGCGGGGTCATGTATGTCTACGACAGAATGGTCGGAGACACAATTTCGAGTATCATCGTTACGTGGGAGCGGGGTGGGGTCACGATCTCAAGCAGACAGCCGTATACAGCCTCCTGCCTCTTCGAAACTTTGACCGTTCGTCTGTACTATGTATGCCCAACAAGGTCAGAGCGTACAGCCTTTGTCGCGATGGTAGCAATTACGCTCTCATCGCCATTTTGCCGATACACATCTTGTGAACGGCGGTACGCTTGCTGTAGAATATGTGAGTATTTCCGCTAAACAGCCTTCGAGACTGTAGCTTGTCTACTGGACAACGTTCAATACCAAAGCATGAAGTGCCGTCGAAAGACTTCATATGAATAGGGTTCGGAGTGTAATTGGGTGTGGTTCTTGCGCGGACATAGCCAACAGACTCTTGCATGATGGCAGTGAAGAGAAACCGGACGTCGACTTTAGCAGAGTTAGCGGCGGATCTGATATCACTGATCTCATCCAGAGGATTATTGATGTCCGTCACGGATACATGCAGACTGCATGCAGCATGGATTGGCAGTGAAGGCATCCAGAGTAAACCCAATTGTTCTCGGAAGGCCAGCTAGCGTCAGTGCTCCGTCACCATGGAAGTGTGTGTGACACGTTGAGCCAGCTGCTGATCCACCTGCGCTGGTCACCCCTGAAGTTGCGGCTGGAAACAGGGCGGCTTCCACTGGGGATGACAGCCCAGCAGCTGAGGAGTACGGAGGACTCCAGGTCATACTTGTGCTTGTCAATTCGGGCATTATCCGAAGGCATACAGCTTGACCAATGGTGACAGTGGCGAGTCGCTGAATGGGTCCAAATTCCCCAAACTTCAAGGCCCAGGTGACTGGGAATCCTTCTTGGCTTCAGCCTTTTGATGCAAGGGGAACACGGCCAATGCCACCCCTCTGAAGAGAGAAAGCTGGCGCCCATAGCTTGCACGCTTTAAGCTACTCCTATGGCTATTTCAGGTATGCCGATCAGTGTTTTATACCGCATACTCTGACGCCTATCGGAGGCCTTCGATCCCGCTGTATGGCATACAGCGCGATCGTTGCCCGCGTTTCATGACTGTAGCAGGTTTTGTTCCCAGGTCCCAATGAGGGAACAAGCTCAGACCTGTTCAATCATACAGGTATGATACGCCGCCCGCAAGAACGAGCCCTGGATGCAAGCAGAAGTAAGGCACACGGCAGGCAGATTCTGTCTGCCGGGCACCAAGGCTTGGCAAGAATCGGCCAGGGCAGACGAACTTGGCTAGGAACGGCCTAGCGCCATTTCAGTAGCGAAGATTCCGTAGCTTCTCAATGTCTCGTGGGATCACATCCGGAAAACAACTCCTTTCCACAAATCGACGGCTTCGAAGAGTCTCAGCCCTAGCTTGCTCAGACCAAATCATACATCAGCTGGTATACAAGGGTCACCTGCAATCTTTTGCAATCGTCCCACACAATTTCTAGCCTTGTTGGACCTGTCAAGCAGAAGCAGATGGCAGACAAACCTTATACTGCATCGCAAGCAGGAGGTACTTAAATCTAAGAAGCTGCCGCGTAAAGTAGATACCCTATGTCTCCACTTTTGAACCTTGTTTCTTAAGCGATGGGGACACACAAGAATGTCAACTTAAAAGGACCAAGGAAACCCATCGAAGGCAGGGTCAAAGTTGGGGCTTCTTACATGTTAGCGCTTTCACAACGGTTGTCGCCCCTTGGCCTTATTTTTAGATCCCGATGTTACGAGCCGCGTACTAATAAGTACTATCCGTCGCGCACCGCTCTTCACAAGGTAATCAGAAAGGAAAGGTCTACCAACAGAATCAAAGTGATCAAGATGGCTTGACGCTTGAACACCTTAAATTCAAGATCAAGGTGATCAAGATAATCAAGGTCTTAAACACCTTAGACACCTTGAATTCCAAATGATGAAACGATATATAGCTTTCGAACGCGACTTTCTTATGAATCGTGTTCAACTCATCTTAGATCTTGATTTATTGTTACAACTACTAAAAGTTGCAAATCCTTGTTATCAAATGATTGCTTGCATTGTCGAAAGACGTCTACAAATCTTTTCAATAACATAATTCTCTCTAATATTTTCGTGGAAAGTACTAGCGTAACACTTTGAACACTCTAAGAATGTCTATATCAAGTCAACGCGCTCCTATCTCGAGCACTAGCTCAATAGCATCACGTCGACCCTCTATTAATAAAGACGACAAGATAAGAATCAATAAATTTAACGTCTATTATGAAGATCGAATCGATATAAAGAACTAGCTTATGTAGATGAATATTTATTTCATCTTCTATTTTGTTTTAGCGAACAAGAAGACGATTTTCGCATTCACATTTCTCAAAGAAAGAGCTTAACATTGACTCAAGTTAAACTTACGCAAATATTTGAAAAATTATGACAAAAATTCTCGTGCGATATTCACGAATTTCGACAACTTCAAGAAAGAACTTCGAAGAATCTTTAAAACATTTAACGAAAAACAAATTGCAAAAAGAATAATTTAACATTTAATTTAACGAATCTTTGCAACAAACTACGTAGCAAAATTTCAAAAATATATTAATTTTATCGAATGAGACGATGTCGCACTCATAACAATGTTTCGACAAAATCTTAAAAACAATCTCAAGAACGAAATTATGCGCGATGACAAATTTATTAGCGATATATTTAATCTTATCGAAGTAGTCATTGATTTCGACAACAAGTTATATAAGAGAACTATAAAAAAGCGATACAATTAATTTTATAAAAAAGCAAGAATCTTCTTTGAATCAACGATCAAATATTATTAAAAAAAAATTCGTTCTAATTAGAAATACAATAATTCAAATTATCGTAAGTTTGCATTTATGAAATTAAATTTTATTCAACGACGCAAAGAGAAGAATTTTAGAGAAAAGCAAAATAACAAATTCTAGAAAACGTGCTATTTATGTGACAAATCGAATTACTTCGCAAGAAATTGTCAATTACGAAACTTAATAAATCGTCGACAAATCAATGTTATGTTAAGAGAAATACTTAATAGTTAGAACAACATTAGAGAGCAAATCAACATAAAGATAAACATCTTTAAAACTAAATCGAACGACAATTACTATTTAATGAAGAACTCAAATTAATTACAAAAAGTTCTAGATAAAATATCATTAAATAAGGCATTCGCATTTACGCAAGAAGTTAATTAAGCACTTTAGAAAACTATTAAGTCTTACAACTTAATTATCGACTTAAACGAAAAATACGATTGAAAGAACTTTTACGATTGCATAAAAAATATTACGAATTATCTTAAAACTTTAGTTAGCTTATCGAAGATCGTAAACGAATGCGAAAAGAAACTAGAAAATAATGTTATTACGAAAAAGAACATACTTAACACTATTATGAAACAATTAAATCTTATAATATACGCAAGCCTTAATTGAACAACTTGTTATAACGACTTATGTTAAACTTATCTAAAAGAAAAGAATAAAGTTAATTAATTTTCTAAAAAGTTAAAGTTAGCAATCTAGCAACAAAAGAAAGCTTAACGCAAATAAGCGCTTAAAGCAAAAATTATAACATAAAAGCAAAGAAAAGTTCAAATTTCTTAGTAAAGAGCATATCAAAGAAATGCAATATATTAGCTCAATTAGAATCTTAAGTTAAAATGCTTAAAAATGTTAATATTAAAAATGTACAATTTACAATTATTAAGTAAAATTAAAATTAACGCATTAGATTTAATTATCGATGTATATTTCAATTAAAAGCATAAAGATATGTAACACTTAATAATATATCTTTTAAGAAAACTTTCGTTAATTAAACAAAATTATAATATTTACAACAAGAAACTATTAAAAAACGCTTCTACTAATGTTAAGAACGAGACTTAGAATGTCTACTATCTATTATTCGATCACGAATGATTAAATAGAACGAACAAACTAGAGTTTGAAGCAATATCTAAGACACTACGTCAACAATACTTATAGTAATTGAGTATCACTTCTATTTATGGCTCAATTAACACTAAATGCAAAGATTTCGAATGTCACTAAAATAACTTTATTCTTCGTCAACTATAATAGAAAATTTAATCTTTTCAAAGAAGAGCGAAAGCATTTATTAGCACAATTAATTATCGAAAGAGTAGAGATACTTAAGAAAATATACGACAACATCTTAAAGATGCAAAAAAAATCGATCAAGTATTAAAACAAGAAACGAAAAACGACATCTCAATTAAAGAAGAGAGATAAAATATATCTTTTTACAAAAAATCTCAAAACAAAAAAGTTAAACAAAAAATTAAATCATGTCAAAGTCGAATTGTTTCTCGTTAAGAAAACAAAAAGATTAATTAATTATGAATTCGACTTACTTAAGAACGTCAAAGTATTTTTAGTATTTTATATCTTATTATTGAAATTAACGAATTTAATTACGTCTTTATAGAACACGTTTTATTTTCATTTACAAAAAGAGAAACAATATAAGATTGAGAAAATTCTACGACAAGAAAATTAAAAATATCTTATTAAATGAAAAGAATATTTTATCTTCGAAAACACATAAGAGTCACTCAAAAATCTAAAGAAGTGCTCTAACAAGTTGCGACGATTTCGTTAACGACAAAATCACTCATAAGAGTCGATAGAGCATTAGAGAACAAGAAAGCAAATAGTGTAAAATTGATTATAATATCAAATAAGATCTTAAACGTCTCTTTAATACATTCGATCTTTTCTTCGTTCTCTTCGATCTTTAGAATATTTTTCGACTTCGCATCACTCATATTTTTCAAACGACGAAATTAATGTTTTTTTTGTTTCGTCTTTCGCGCAATTCTTAAGCGCAATTTCGTTATTTTATCATTTAGCTTTTCAACTTTTTGAATAGCTTTATTTATTTCTTGATAGTTAGAAGTCAAATCACATTTTCAATTCTTTCGATAACACTTTTTACACTTGAAATATTTTCTATTTACTTGACAAGATACGTCGAATGAGACACAAACTTGACAAGAACGCATTATGAAAATAGCGTGCTTATAGCGATAATTAGCAACGAAATTGCGACGTTGTTCAATGATCAACTTGATTAACATAATAAGAAAGAATGAATAATTTCGAGACGAAAATCCTTGAAGAGAGAAGATAATGTTACGAGTCGCGTATTGATAAGTACTATTCGTCGCGCATCGTTCTTCACAAAATAATTAAGAAGGGAAAGTCTATTGACAAAATCAAGATAATCAAGATAACTTAACGCTTAAACACCTTGAATTCAAGATCAAGATAATTAAGATGATTAAGACCTTAAACATCTTAGACATCTTAAATTTCGAATAATGAAACGATATATAGCTTTCGAACGCGACTCTTTTATGAATCGTGTTCAACTTATCTTAAATCTTGATTTATTGTTACGATTACTAAAAGTTGCAAATCTTTATTATCAAATGATTGCTTGCATTGCCTAAAGACGTCTACAAATCTCTTCAATAGCATAATTCTCTCTAATATCTTCGTGGGAAGTACTAGCGTAACATTCGACCCCAACTTCTGGCAAGATAATTTTCGTCAACTTTCGCATTTCGCTATTAAAAACATATAAAATTAATCAATTATTACTCTAGACACTATGCGCTTTCTTGAATTCGCTTTGCTTATTAGTTTTGATTATAAATTGCTAAAGCTATAGAAATTGCAAAGTTTGTTGACATATAAGAAGTTCAAGTCGATCTTTGTTTTTGAGACACGCTTTGGAACACAAAAACTTTGCAATCAAATAACTTTCTCAATGTTGATTTAAACTCTATCAAAGATATGCTATTAAAAGTGCAAAGATCATTCTATCAAACGTGAGGTTTTGATAGTAATAAATCAAGAAATGCGAAAGTTGATCAAAAGCATCTTGCCAGAAGTTGGGGTCGAGGATCTAAAAATAAGGCCAAGGGACGACAACCGTTGTGAAAGCGCTAATATCGAGGCTCATCTTGACCATCTTCTCTGGCTCCTTCATTTTTATGGTACCATGTACGATGGAGTGATGAGCACATATAGCTCTATAAGAAATATCCACTGAGTTTTGATGCAACATGAGCTCGGTATCACGCTTCGGGGTGCAGGCAAGAGTTTGGAGCTCGTACCCACAGTTGAAACTATCTTACAACCTCGGACGGAATGCCTTATGCTTCGTCATCTTCTGGGTCCCTATCCCCAATCCCAACGTCTACAGGCTTATTCCAACGCGACGGCCTGCCTCAGGTCTTGTTCTGTTTAGAGAAATGTGGCCGACTCTTTAGATCGATCAACTTGATGTTGAACTGTAATTGTTGTAAAGGTGTCAATCCCGGGAGTTCCGCGGCCCGTTGTCGTCAAATAACTACTACAAATCCTTAATAATGTTGAAACATAGAGCTTGTGTTGCAGTGTAAGTCTACCATATCGTTACAAGGGTTGACCTAAAGTAATAGTTCCCGACACTACAAGAGCGAGACAAGCATCCTCGCCTTTCAGTCAACGAACAAGTCCTAATTGTCTTTAGAGCTCATCGAAATCCGTCGGGACAGAAGAAGCATCTCAAACAAGGGGACTTTCTTTACAGCTTCGATCCGCCTACACTATCAATACCTTTTCAACATGGCCGATGGTGACCACACTCTCGAGCTTTTCGGGGCCCTTCCATTCTGGTAAGTCACATCCCTTGCGAGGTTAGTTCAGGCGCTAAGTCCGTCTATGGTATGCATGAAAAGATATCCTTCTTCGACCTACCACGTGAAGTACGAGACCAGATCCTATTTCACTACTGCAGCAACAAACTTGTTGCAACATCGAAGAAGCAACTGAGCACCCTGCATCCCGGAAGGCTCATACAATGGATGCCCGATAACAGGTCCAACTCCAGTGATCGAGGTTTTCCTCGCCGCTCCGAGGATACCTTCGCCCTTCTCTCTGCACTTAGAGTATCTCGTCAGTTCTACGACGAAGCGGTAACGATGTTCTACTCTACCTCGAAATTCCGTTTCGAGGATCTTGTACCTTTTTATCTGCTAGTGGACAAACTACCCATCGGATATCAGAGTCTCATTCAAGAGCTTCACCTCGATATGTCCACCGAAGAAGTTGATCAGTGGCGTGCGATGTTCCTAATGAAAGCCACTTATCTTTCGGGTCTGCGAAACGTGCAAAGTAGGATCGATAAACAAAAACTCCCACGCGCGGCATTCACGGACGTTGCAGATCTCCAGCTGGACTCATCAATATCCCTATCTTTGCTTCATAAGACGACTATCTCAATCCAGTACCGCTATTCTGAGCACAGAAGCGATGCTGTTTCTAAAGAGGATGCGGAGGGAATCGCTCAAGGGTTGATGGATGGTTTGAGAGAAGGCATAGAATGCCAGGAGTCGGAGAAGATAGGGTAGCGTGGGACACCTGATCCTGGAGGACAACCCTGCGCTTTGTTAGGGATCACTCTGCTTGTTATTGTACTTTGCAATGGAATGCTTGCTTTTGAGTGCTAGCGCATAATTAGTGCAAGGAGCAAGGAAGCTTGATACAGACCATTCAGCAGATCTACTCTATGACATGATCGAATGCTTGTGTCATTGTTGAAACATCGTCGTAATGTGTCTTGAATGGATGGAAGAGAAGCGCGCCTCCTCAGCTTCTGCGTCCTGTCCGAAGGCGTCAAGGCTTGGCATGACAAGGCACTTGCTCTCGGCTGAAAACGGCCCGAGTCGCCCAGGTGCGGCTGGCTTGGGACTAGTCGCCAGGGAATTTCTGAAGCCTGCACATTGCAAAACGCATCTATTCATGACTGTGCCCATTGATAGACTGCGGGCTCGAAAGAACATGATCCCGCTCGCGCATCCTTACACTGCCTTCAAGGTCCAGTACGTCGAGCTTCTGTTGACCCCTTACGACTGCCTGGAATGCCGTCCTTCCCTTGATTGAATTGGGAGTATGACTTTCAAGGGACCGAAGTCAAATAAGAGGGTAGATAGAGTATGCAAGAGCCTTGGAACAGTATAGAAAGCAATAACGTAGGTCTTCAACGGTTCTCGAAGATATCTCGTTCCGAAAGGCCACAGCGTATTCTCCAACATGGGCCCTCATGGATGCTGCCTACTAGAGACCCAGCGTTCTACACTGCGCCATCGGACGCCTCAAGGTTCCAAGGGAGAAGGTAAAAGTCAAGGATTGGATTGGTCTAGACAGGCTACCTCTGGCACATCTGATCGCCTTCCTTCCTCCACAAGTACCGGTGTATATAGTTCCGCCTCTTCCGTCCAGAGCTTTGCCTTGTAATCTAGCGATGTAGGTGAGGATCTCTAAGGCCGGCCGAGCCTTAGATAATGCGAAGATAGATCCCTCCGAGGAGCATCAAACGTGAGGAAGCCCCCTACCTGATGTGCGTCGACCTCATCGATACCAAAGGCCTCGATGGTCTTCCGGGGAAAAGACTTAACGTACTTCGCAGCAGTACGGGGTGCAATCTGTGACGAGCGGTATTTGGTAGGATTCGAGTATTCCTTCGGACGCGCCTGGCTATGAGGAGCTTCTGGTGTTCCACCAAGCCGTGGATCTTCTCGGTAGGATATTTGGTCCCCACAAGCTGCCACAGGTATTTGTCCTCCACTTGACCTCCTTCTACCCGATCGTTCTTATTATTCCCTTCAACGTAGTAGGTATTCTGTCCATCAGCGTTGTTTGTGAGGAGTCCCTATTAGCGGTAGATAGGATAACGAGGATCTTGACACGGCAGAAATCGAATCAAGACTGTGGTAGAGGAGCCAAGTTCGAACAGATATGAACAGATCGATATCCACGGGAAAGTAAGTAGGTTTCTCGCTGGGAATGCGGCCCAGATGGTAATTATTTCAGATGGAGTAGGTGGCCGTTTGAGGCTCAAGTCCCTCGATGTCTGTTCCCTCGACGAGATCCTACGTGCCTCCAGTCCGGTTGAGGAGTATCCATATCGAATCTTCCAGGATACCTGATCCTTTTTTCGAGCCGTAATCGAAGCGCCATGGAAGAGAGGCGCGACGACGGCCAGAGCGGCAGGAAAAGTAAAGGCGACGCATTGAACCTGATGGTTCATGTTGTTCGTCCTACCATCTGTTCCTTCCAATCTGATGGGACTAGAGATGTAGTACTAGTAGACGTATCCGTGACGTCTGCAAAGGAATGGTGAGAGCGAGGGTGCGATGGCGCGTTGGCGGTGCGGGTTGGATCGATCCAACATGGTCCATCTTGGTTATGGGAAAGATTCTAAGTGTCTTGAGGACTTCAATCAGGAGCTGGTGTGGGTATCAAGGGGGTGGTAAAGGAGGGTACCGTAATGGATGCTATTCTCCAATTCGACTTCCTAGATGCGTACCATCAATATACCTTCCACGAGAGAAAGAAATCCTCCGCCTGGGCTTTTGCACTTCGCCGTCGGATATCTGCCTCCAACTTCGCATCAGCTCTCCATGTGCCTGGTTCGCCGCCTCCACCACTTGTGTCTCATCTTGGCCAACGCTTGCTCGCAATCATTGAGGCGGAGGAGGTGGCCTAGGGGACGGCTGTAGAGGGGCCTCAAAAGACCTTAGAGGTCGAGGAACGGCTTCGGACTTCGTGCTGAGTAGGCCAAACATGTTGCTTGCGCCGCCGCCACAGCAGTTCGCGTAATGGGGTACTTTGAAGGGCTTCTTTGCTTCCTGACGCGGTTATCAAATTCGATCCTGCAGTATACCGACAAAGCTACGGTCGTTGGGAGGCCAGAACAATGGGCAGTGGGCCTCGTGGCTATCGGATACATCGAAGCGCTTCAGAAAACGTAAATTTCGATCTTCGACGCTTTAGGCAGCTCTGAGTCGAGCCGGAAGAGGGCTCCATGCATGCCCGAGGACTTCTTGTTCACACCCGGAAAGGGTCTAGCTTTTTGTTCTTTAAGCAAGGGATTCAGCACGCGGAGTCTTATTTCCCCCCTTCATAGCCGATCAACGAGTAGGCAGGCATTAGAGCCACCAACTCCACGGCATGAGTTGCTCCTGGGTGTTATCAAGAGCTACTTTACGACTGCTGTCCTCCTGACCATTCGCTCCCAATTACCTCATAACCTTACCGACTTTGAAAGCTTGAGAATAGCTGTCGATGGCGCTGGAGGCAGCTTTCACGACTCCTGCTTGTTGATCGTGCGTTTCAGCTTGCAACAACAATACCTTGATGAACGCTGAGGACTTCGAGGGCAGCTCTCGTTAACCTGATCAGCCCTGCTTCACGACTCCTGCCTTTCAATTACTCGCTACGGATTTCCCTACACCCCGCTGACCGTAGCAGCTCATTCATGAATACTCGACGGCGCTAGAGGCTTCATTCGACAGTTGCCTCACTGGCCCATCTAGCACGCGTAGCCAATAGAGCTGGATCAGGCCCCACAAATGGCTATCAGCAAAGTCACGATGCTCAACATGATGACTCTCGGGGCAATAGATCGCACCGAGCCCTTACGGAGCTCGATGGAGAGTAGAACAGAGCTGAGTCGGAGAAGCCCTTCGTCATATATTCAGTCTTGCTCAAACAAACGGCAATGACGATGTATCTGGGGCTCAGACACCTGGGTGACTGCCTCAGATCACAAGCATGCTGCCCGGCTACAGTCCCTGGTCCAGCAATCGAGTGTTCCTCAAGGTGAACACCTCGCCACTGGCTAATCCGTATTCGTAGCGGCTTCATAATCAGCAGTGACGGCGTAGAATTCTAGACTCACCGTTCCCTCGTCGATTAATCATAGCTTCCTACCTCGACTACCTCGCCGGTGGCGTACTATTCCCTTATCGTAGCGCCTTCATCTGCTGGATTAGATCAACAGCGTCTCGAACGAGCCAATGATTGCTTGATGCAGGGCTATCCAGGGTCCTACCACCGCCGTGAAGTCCTCCCTGGCCTGCAGGATCCCATTCAATTGGATATGGAGTCACTCACCGTGCATCTGAGCCGGGGGAGCGATGCCCTGCCTTCCCTACCCTCGAGTGAACAGCCATAACTCATTTTAAGTCATTGCCAGGTGGAATTTTTATTAACCTTCGCTCGTCATCGAAGCTGCCTACTTAAGGCCAGCTTTCTTCCCCCGAAATCCTAATCTCCTAAACATTTCTTTCTTCGTTGTCCACCAAGACAAGCCACTCTTGACACCGAGCCTTCTTTATAACTCTTGGCCTTGACATAACGATACATGGATCGAACTACTTCGACTGTTCGCTCTAAGTCTCAAGATCCCTCGCAATACAGGACCTGGTCACGTCAGTAATGCATACCAAAACAACCTACCGCGAGCCAACACCCCACTTGCATCTTCATTGATCATCAGACTCCCACCTTCAATTATCTACTTATATAAGCCATCAGTCAGCAAGTACTGTGATAGTATACCTAAGTAACAGGATCACACCCCCTTATACTAAATATCTTACTCCCGTATACACTTCGATCCACTTTCAAGGCTTGATCTACCTTGGCATCCTTTGCTCCAAGATATCCTAAGGGGTATCATGACCACCGAGCTCACAGACACCGACAAAGATCCCAACATGAGCGTCTGCTGCACCAACGCCAAATGGCCTGAGGCAGTAACAGAGTTGCAGACCTTCGACGGGACAACGACCCTCTTCGAAAGTATGTTCACATAGTCCCTTCTCTTAGTACATAAGCACACAAGCACCACTATCCCTGGAAGCTCTGAGCCTTGGAGCTGCTTTCACAAGTACTGATATCGTCGATAGACGCCACCCCAAAGGCCATCGAAGAACGCATAAGCAAGCCGCGTCTTGAAGGGAAAGCTCTCGATGTGCTTGCGCGTGAGAGGGTTCGCAAAGACCGGAACGACTTTGAGTTCTGCAGTGTTGCTGGAGTTCGTTGCTGAAGCAAGACTCAAAGCCATCGAAACCTTCGTCAAGATGGATGATGGCGTCGACGTACCAGACGACTTCAGGTCCTCATGCAAGAGACATCTTCCAGAATGTTGCCGATTCAATTCTAGCTCCCCGTGGCAATGTGAGTGAGATTGAAGGATATACTAAGCCTACTGGATAGTCAGAGCTGCTTTGGTATGTCCCTTCATGCCCTTTCAAGGCGATAGACCTTGAGAACTATCCCTTATTATTGGTCAACCAAAGCTAATGATTTTGTCACAGAGGTAGGCCAGCTAAAGCCGAAATCGACGCCGAATACTGGGTCCTGCTCTCTACGCCAAGCCCAGGTCGCAAGTTGTCTCGTATAGCTGGATATACCAACGAACCTTGACGCTTCGGATCGACTAAGCTGAAGTGTATCTGGGGTTTATATAATGAAGGCAAAGACGCGTCAGCGATGTTACAGACTCTTTATTGCTGGGATCACACCGGTCGAAGTCTTCACTTTGGACCACAAACCAATACTATATATAACACACACACACTCCTGGAGCCCCGACAGCGATCGTATGGTAAGCCAACCTTTTCCCGCAACGGTTTGCCTTCCACTACCACGACCGACTGAGTCTCGTTCCGCAGCTCTTGACCAGGTCATCAACCCCGTCACAAAGGACATAGACTGCGGTGGCTTGGCCGTGGTCTAGCTCGATGCTATGGATGGAGGATATCGGGTCCCTCTGTGCTGTGACTTGGACCGCAGAAAATGATCGGATCGTAAGCCAGTCTTTTTCCTTAACCACTTCATCAACAATACTGACCAGAGAATTTTTCGCAGCTCCTATCTGTCGAATCCATAACAAAGGACATTGACTACTGGGTCTCGGTCGTGGTCTAGCTCGACAGAACAATTTGGGGGCAAGTTGGGTTCTTCGGTTCTGCGTGGCATGGAACGCGGAGAATGATCGTGTGGTGAGTCAACCTCATTCCTTTACCACTTTCCACAAGCACCAATACCCCTGACTGACTACTTTGTAACAGCTGCTCGTCCTGGAACTCGGTCCTACCACCGAGGATATAGACTACACCGACCTCGCACGGTCTACTTTGGTGCGGTGGATGGAGAAGAAGTCGGGTCCCCGTGGTTGTGAGAAGCGTCCGAGACCAAGGAACAGCTTCTTACAACCATGGCGTATCACTCGTGTCGGCGGAGATGGTTCCTGGAGGCTTCCAAAGGCACAACACTCCAGGGTGCGGCTCTGGAGGCTTTCAAAGGATCTTATGGTCGCCTTGAGAAGGTCTACGTGATATCACGTCTTAACGCAGTAATGGCACCAAAGGCAAAACACTTCCGCTTGCCACCATCCTACTGGCGCAGTCTCGTTCAAGCTTGGAGCTTTAAGATTTCTCTACAAAGATGAGTCCAAGAGACATGAAAAGCGGTACGGCGGTCCACAGGAGCTCTTGATACATTTTGAGCGGACAGTCGAAGCCAGTCTGGAAGCTGAAGACAAATCAGCCTTCCGGGTGAAGCACTGCTACTCAGCGTACGGTGGAGCAAGAGCATATCAAGGCTCAAGGCGAACCACGACAGCCAAGCATGGGAGCGGACACACAACCTGATCGCCATGCGGCAACGAGAGAGAATGTGGTGGCAACGCTTGCGGGCGATCTGGGGCGAAGGAGAGCGGAATGGGTCCAGCTTGAATTCGTTGTTCAACTTACTCGGAAGATCGTCGTGACTGCTTACGCAACTCCCAAAGCCATCGAAGAGCGTATAGCCAAACTGCGTCGCGAGGGCAAGACACTTCCTGCGTCCGGTCTTTCCAGCTTCCTCACCATCAAACGCCGTGGCTGCAATCGAAACATGTCGTTGCTTCCGAGACGCTGAAGATGGGCGAATTGTGCGTACACCGACACGCCTACCAACGAGAAGCACAAAATCTTTCGGTCAAGTCCAAGAAGCCGCAATGCAAGACACAATACAATACTTCGCATACGGAAAAAGACCTGCGCTTGCACACTCAATGGGAAGAGCTTGAATCCGAAAACGGGCAAGCCGATAACGGTGGTACAGCGCAGAATATTGTGACTGCTGGGGCTCCATTTCTCGAGCAAGATTCCGACCATGATCTCGAGTGGTTCAAGCCACAGAGCCAAGTGGCAAAGCTTCGGATCGGACATGAAGAACCGGGGCTCCATTCCTCGAGCAAGACTCCGACGATGAATCCGAGTGATTCAAGCCACAGAGCCAAGGGGCAAAGCTTCGGATCGCACATGAAGACATGGGGCTCCATTCCTCGAACAAGAGTCCGGCAACAAAAGCGAACATCGATCCGAGTCGTTCAAGCCACAACGCCAAACTGCAAGGCTTCGGATCGGCCATGAAGATTTGGCAAAGAAGCTGCTGCAAAACTTGGGCTACGCTGGAGCCCAGAAAGAAAGCAGCGAAGCCGATGATAAGCCTCCTTCATGCGAAGCCAGTGTCGGCTAGAGGGCCTTTGGCCTACACAAGGACGTTGATAATTTATACTTTTTCGAATCTCATAAGGACCGTGCTGTACGAGATGTTGCATGGTCCCAGTATATTTTCCCGTGATCGGTGGTCTGCGCGCTCAGATTCTTCTCAAGAAGGAAAATCTTCTGAACACTTCGAGGGCTGCGTGCAGAAGCACGGAAATCCAAGCGGGGCGTCCTTCGGTGACCACGTGTCATGCAATGTTGGAATAGAGCTCACGGAGCTTGAGAAAAGAGCAGTGGTTCAAGCTTCTTCTAGTAGAAGCTGGATCCCAGTCCGTCGAGGCCTCAATTATCCGGTGAGACTTACAAAGTCCAGGACCATTTCACCGGGCTCGGAATAGTCGTTGGCGCAAGAAGCAGAAGAATCCCCAAGGCGATCGAAGAGCGCATCCGAAAACTCCGCCGCGAAGGCAAGGATCTGGCGCCCAGTCCTATTACCTCCAAGACTACAATTTTCCGTCACACTCCCCAAACCGAGTGGCAAGATGGCTGCCAAAGCCAAGACTGAAGAAGAAGGTCAAGGCGGGGAGCAAGCGGAAGCGACTCGTGGTGCTCGAGAGCGACAACAATCACCAGGAAAAACAAATAAACGGGGGGAAGATTACACCCGTACATCCACCTCCCATAATTAAGCAGACTTCAAACCACATACAAGACTTCTGAGTCAAATAACTTAATATATACTTCGAGAAATCGATTGATGTATAAGCTTGTCGATTCACACTATCTCAAATATCCACAGAAAACTAAACCGACTCACCACTCTTCATTTATATCTATATATTCAAAAACCTACCTGAAGATCTCGAACGAGGTCTTTCAAAATCGGCGGCACAGTCTCCAGAGGCGTCAAGCATGATGCAAGCATACAGTCAAGTACACAGCCAATCGACCGCCCTAACCGTCCTGAGGGACGATGAGTACGGAGACAGCGTCATGCTCAACGCTTCTCTTGGCTATTCAGTATGCCTGATGTTGGGCTGGGGTTGGTAGTCCGTTCGAAGCAGCCGGCGCACTGATCACGAAACAACCAACAGCCGAAGATGTGCCGCTGAGGCCTGATCATATGGCAATGTGGCTGCAGCAGAGACTGTCTGTGACGGAGGGCGCCATCGTTCAGCATCCTACCCAGCCACGTGGTCGCCTATTCAGGCTGTGCCGCTGGGGTCTGATTATCTGGAAATGCGGCTGCAGCCGCGACTGTCTGTGACGGAGGGCGCCATAGTACAGCATGCTATTCAGCACGTGATCGGAGAATTGAGGCCGGAGAAAGTGTTCCCCCACACTTTCTTACTGCTGCCTCCGTTGCTGGATTATCTGACTTGGAAGGAGAGCGCCACCAAGGTTATGTGTCTGTCGCTCACGGTCTCGCACTTCGCGACGACTACAGGCCATCGCCAATCAATCAGCACTCGCTCGGCCAACTGCTGTTCCAGGAAATCTTCCCATCTTTACGATGTCACGAGCCCTCGTCGCCAGTTCGTCTCAGCTTCTCGCCCTCCCCACATTCGCTCGCCGTATACCTCCCCCAACGCCAACATTCTACGAGGCTGGCACGGCCGATACGAGCTTATGGCTTCCTGACTTAGCTATTCCAACAAATGTGAGGATCTTGCAACGACAACCGCCGATCAGAGACCTTAACTTGCCAATGTTCCCAGCTGGACCCAGTGATCCAAATCAGGATCGCAAACCAAAGGGAAAAGCGAAGGTCAAAGGGCCTATTTGAGCGCGACGGAGGCGACGATGAAGACGAAGTCTCCGGATCCAAAGAAAGCCATGGGCATGTCTCCTCGGATCTTCACTATGCCCTTCAGCGACTTTGCTGCATCCACAATGACATTGCCAACCTCACTGTTCTCGGGATTACAGTCGATACCGGATCGCCAGGGCGCTTATGACAGATAAGCCGCTCAAAGGTCAAGAGATAATGGTCAAGGAAAAGCTCTGTTGAAGAAGTACGAAAAGCCGACCACTCCTAACGCCAAACGTCCCAGAGATTACGAAGAAAGCCATAGACAGTCCAACAGAAGACCCTCCTGATCAAGATAATGAACCCATATGGGTTGTGGGATGGGCCGCGCTCACGAATGGACTGTGTTTCTCGTGTCAGTGCGTGCAAATACCGCTCTGGCAGTGAGTTCTTGATTCAATAAATCTCGCATTTACCTTAGGATTTCGTCAAGTTGATCTCACAATTATGTCCGGTTGGACTCACAGTTCGAAGGATCTGTCTAGAGATGATCTGATCTCCATGTCACTGCTGTTCAAGCATCACGTGGTGCTCATTGCTCCTCTGGCATTCAGCTCCGTCATCCTTGTCGCGAACGCCGCGAAGCTGGTGCCTGGAAAGCAAGTGACAGCTATACTGCTTCCTCCGATATCTACCCGTGGAGTTTGCCGCTCGGTTACAAGTCGCCAGAGTGTTCCTGGATAAATCCTCACCATACCTCAGCGACAATGAATGTTCGCAACTCACTAAGGTTCTCGCCCTAGAGTCCGAGAAGAGAATCTGTATCTCACTCTCAACAGCTTGTTACACACACTACATTCTTACCTTATACACTGAATTCGTCGCTGGGTACCAGTCGCCACAGTACAAAGACACCCGGCGCAATGTACCTTGACTGAACTCCACCATACCTCAAGTCCTCCACCACAGCGAACATGCTCAGATCATTGACATTCTTCCGCCAAAGTCTAAACAAACTTGCCTCTACCTCAATGGAAATTATTACATTCACAACAATACTCGCCCCAAAGTATACTATGTACACAAGTAGGCGCGAAATCACATAATCCTTCCGATGGAGCTCGCTGACCGTTGTTCTCTTGGTCAGATGAAACTCCTTCGTTAGCGTCGACCGACCTCTGAGGATTCTGTCCACGTCTCGACAACGGACTCAGTGGAAACGAGCCAAGTAAGAAGAACTCCATACAAGGACACTCATTCTGATTCTGACGTAAATACGTAGGCTTTCGGTTCATGATAACATCATCATGAGCCAGATGACAGCAGGTAGAAGAAAGTGAACTTCAACGCGCAGCGGACGGTCGGGTTCAGGCGCCATCACCGCCCGTTGCTCAGGAGCACGTCCCAAGGATTTTCGAGTACGGCAATTCATCAATTTGGATTACATTTAGCAGCGGTGGCGCTTGAGAACAGCCATGGGAGCATCTACAATTTCCGATGTCGCAGCAGCCACTGGCACTAGCGGCCTGTGGTCTTCAACGTCAGCCTTGAGCTCTGGAGGATGAATATCTAGGAACGTCCAAAACATGTGTGGCTTTCCCGTTCCGAAAATCAAGGAGCCCAAAGCCGCTCGTCAAGGATTCGTACAGGGAACACTCAAATTCCCGATCTGCGACCATAGAAGCACCGAAGTCTCTCGCCTGAGAACCCACTTCCCAAAGTGTCTCGCGAAGCATGGGAACTCAACAATAGACGAGGGTAAGCATCACCTGTTCCTGCTCCAAGGCTCAGCTGTCTTTACACCCACAGCCCGTGAGAGAGCCGAAGGCCGTCTGCTCGACGATAACGCCCACCACGCAAATTTTGGGCTCGGTTACGACAATGCCGAGGACCTTGAGCGGAAGGAAGTGCCACCGCGCCCGTCTTATCCCTATGGTGCTACTGATCCAAGCTGCGCGGGGACTTGGTACCTTCAACCGAAAGATATTGTCGAGGTGCGACACGCTGGGCGTAGTGGAGATACCTGGCACACTCGGTGCCCTCTTCCTCGCCTGATTCCGAGGCGGCCTCTCCCATTTCAAGGACCCCTCCCAAGAAGCGTGTCCGTAAGGCGAAAGATCCAAGGAGTTCTAATCGGACGAGCGATGATCACGCCATGGTGCCTGCAAACACCAGTACACTCAGTCCAGTCCTACATGTCATAACTCAGAGCGGTATGTGGAATGCTGTTGTTTGGATAGAAGGAGGAGATCAAGACTCCGGGCGAGGTCTGACTCAAGCAGACCGAGCACAAATGGGGCATAGAAGGGTCCCCACTAACAACTTCAAGAAAGCGAGATAAGCTCGAGGAATTTGCCGCTCATTTACAGTCACAAATGAGGTTCGCCTTTCATATAACCGCGGAACGCATCTACGACACCGATCATTTGGGACAATCCCGCCCGTTCGACCGAATCGAGACCGCACGTTACCGCGTTGGCTGCAGCCATTATCAAAACAATCCAGATCCAGATTCTTCGCAGATAATAGTGTTCGCTGTAGACTAGCGATGGAAAAGCGCCACGATCGCGTCGAAACGTATACTATAACAATGAACCCAGCAGCAAGAACGGAGCATTCCAAGCAGCTGCCAAGGACATGGCGGGCTTGCAGAGCATGCCTACCGGTCTTCTTACCTTCTAGCAGTGATACAGACGTACTTCGACGAAATTAGAATGTTCGCCAGTACCTGCTAGCCCCGAATCCGAGCGCAGAGCCCAAGCTCCGGCCAAGCGAGCCGAGGAAGCCGAAGCTGGTGTGTATCCGGAGCGGCGAGACAGCACCCAACTTCTGCGACAGAAAAAGCGGTTCACAAGATAACTGAGAGCCAGTGTGGAGCTTGCGAGATAAGGATGTCTCCAAGATGCGCCGTCGAGAAGCATTACGAAACCCGTTGTCCCAAGAAAGATCCTAATAACCCGGATCTTTGACGCCATGGGGCTACAAAATCGATATGGGCCGCGAAGACAAAGCAGGACATAATCACCAAGAAAGCTTTCAAGCCGTCCAAGCCAATTCAGGGCGGAGCAATGGGCCTTTGTTCCTATTGGTGATTGAATTTTCTCAATCTCATATCGCCTGCTCAGACTTGGCACGCCATCGAGAATGCGATCTACGACACGCACGCAACATGCTGGTGCCACCGCTTCGGAAACTTGTGGGTGTTCTCCCGAGAGTTGGAAAATGCTCCTGGAATACGATCTATGATACGCAACATGCTGGCGCCACCGCTTCGGAAACTTGTGGGTGTTCTCTCAAGTGTTGGAAAATTCTCCTGGCGGCCTGCCATTCTTCTTCATGCGCCACTAAATCGGGGTTGCGGCTGCCAGCGTTCTCGGGGACCACCAGACCAGGAATATGTGCCATAACGATCGGGAGTGGCTACCTCTTCGGCGATGTTTCTTCTATTGTGACAAGATCTGGACATGGAAGTGCGTACGATCCAAGACAACGATCACAACACGCACCTTGTTTACAGACGAATAATCTAGACGAGCCGTAAACCAGTGCGTAAACTATATTATCCGGAATTCCAACCTTTTCTACCTCCAACCTTCAACCTCAGCCACCTTCCATGTCGAGAGCAGGAGTTCCAAGCATCATTCTACGCTCGGCTAACCACGATGATGAACGGTCAAACCCCGCAGTTCATGAGCGAGTACGATGACTTGCCAGAATGGGATGAGCGCCGAGACAAAGCTATTTTCTCAAATTTCTGCAGCTCGTGTCTCACGTCATTGTCGAAGACGCTGTCGTTGAAGGTATCTGCTACACCTTTTGGGCTGAAAAGAGGACAAATCTTGTCAAGCTGTCATCTCATAATAATTGTACGAGCTATTCTTGCGATTGCAAACACATTCTCAATCTATTCTGAGCATCCAACCAGTCGCACTGTTATCGATCTCACCCAGGACGACAATAACACGGATATTGGGGCAGGTGAACGGTACCTAACCAAACATCACGAGATGAGCTTGCTCTACAGGTCATTGACCATCCGGGAAATGTGCTGTCAAGATGCTCACAGCTGCTGTATCGATGGAAGCTTGCCACCATCGGAAGAGAGCCCAAAAAACCAGAAGGCAGAAAAGGCAGAAAAGGCAGCAATGCAAGTCTCATCAGCTTGACCCGTCAAGCAGACCTGGTCTCTCCAAAGGCGCAGACGCCTTCTCCAGTGAGAATACATCGACATGATGAGCTCGCCCCATTCTGACAACTTCACAATTCTGGCTGATGCTCCTCCTGCGCCGGCATACAACAATATTACAATGTGGGAATGCTCCAAGCCGGGATGCCGCACATCTTGCGACATTGATGTTTTAGAAGAGAAACCTCACTCAGGGCTTGGGATAACCCATCGGTCTATTGCAGGGTATTCGCCTGAGGCTCCCGGTATCTTAATTTGAGCGAATTCTCGCGAAGGCTAGCAGCAGCACCCCAGAAGATCGCTTTTCGGTTTCCCTGAAAGCTATCTGCTCCCACACTAGCAAGATTGCGAAGTTCTTCGCCGACCATGAGTATATAACTGTCAATCTAGACGTCCTTGGCCACTTGTCAAACCTTTTTAAATACGAATTCGCATGACCCTGGGGCAAGAATTGAGATTCGCCCTTTTTCTCACCATAAGAGACGCAAAGTTTTCACCGGCCATTCTAGCAGGAACTACACTTTAACATTTGACTGACATGCCGTAAGGGATCTTAAAGGTGGTACAGTGCAGGAATTGAATTAAGCTTGAAGATTTCATGAAACATGTTGGTAAAGAAGGGGAAGAAGAAGAAGAAGAACAAGAGCTCCAAGTATTTCGTGAACACCTACGCTCATTTGCCGCCAGACGAAATGCTTTTTACATATTGTCCCGCATACAGGAACTTGTCTAATCTCTCAGGGCCAGTCTAACTAGTGAAATCAGCGTGCATAGCCCGCCAGTGTATCGAATTATAAGTCCATCTATTACATAGTATTAATGTGGAAGACTTTGGTGCTTTTAAAATGACGGACATAGTTGTTGTTAGACAATTACTTCAATTTATAATGCAGACTCAACTACTTCTATTGAAGATCTAAGTGCAGATCCCATTGAGAATCAAGTAAATTTTCTTGGAGTGTCTGGGGCTTTGAACACTTGATTACATAGTCGCGCAGCGCCTACATAAGCAAACCCACAAATCTGCTATATACTATATCTTGCATTATACTCTTCACACCTCCACACAACAAAGAAACTGCCTTTGACATCCCTTTACCCTGTCTGACCTACACTTTCTGATATTGAGAACCGCCAATATGACACATATCAGAGCAGATCTGAAAGCTAGCACTCCTATTCGTATGCCATGGAGTGTACAGCAGTCTCTCCGGCACTGTCTTTCACTACCTACTGTTTATGACACTTCTGTGAGCCCCCAAAATCAGGTTCCTGACCTCTTCGACGGTCGGAGTCCTCAATCGCGAGTCCTGAGGAGATGGATGAGTCCGACACCATTGTACTCGGAACACGAGGTCGAATCCTGCGACGATCACGTACAAACCCTTAAAGCGTCCGTCACAAGCCTTGCTGGTCGCCATCCGCACACGGATAACGACAGGCACCACATGCTTGCTCTCCAAGCCTGTCGCATAAGCGCCTTAACGGACCTACTTGTTGCAAAGAAGCGCTTCGATGGCCCATGGTCGCCGATTTCGACAGAGCCTATACTATGTGACGGAACAACAACGTGGCCGTTCGACATGGCCATGTCCCTATCAAGAGGCAAGAATCATAAAGGCAGCCCAAGAGTGAACCTACTTGGTTGACACGTCGGAATGGACGATACAGAGCAAGTTGAGCTCAGGCCGTCTCCAAAGAAATTCTAGGAGTCAACCCTCACCTATACAAGAGGCGCAACACATCAAGGCCGCCCTGAAGTGTAGCCATCTGGTCTACTCGCATCAGAATGGACAGTAAAAGCATGGAAATTGATGGCAGATGGAGGTAAACGCAAGCTGGACATGTTCTACAGCTCAGCTTCCCGCAGACTGAATATATTTCTATACACACAGACCGTGAGGAAACGGTAAACCGTCTGCTCGATGACATGGACAGACTCGCACCATCACAGAGAACCGGGAAGGGTGACAAGATGACGGCTGTGTGCGATCGTTTGGAGCCAAAAGTCGAGAATCCTACTGCCATTAGTCAGGAGATACTAAAGGGTTTCTCAAGTGCCCAATCTGCGAGCATAAGAGCACCGAAGCCTCCCAGCTGAGGACCCATTATCCGTTGAGCGAGCACAGCTCACATCGCCACCGGTGTAATCTACGAGCTGGCTGAACACGAACACACCGGAGTCATAAGGACTACTCTGATCATCTTCTTCCCGCCGAAATCGCTACTCGGAGCCTGGAAGGAAACCCCGGCCGTTAGTAGCCTGTCTCTGAGGGCACCCTCCAAATCCCCAGAATAGTAGCCAACGGTCAAGCAGTGACGAGGACACGCAGTCCACCCCTCTGCCGCTTCGCCTGTTAAGACAAGCAAGAAGCGTAAGCCGGCAATGGTTCTATCTTCGCCCCTCTGAGTCAAAGACAGGTGCGTTTGAGTCACTCGACTGGTGATCTACAAGAGGCTGGTGTTGGAAGCGCACAAGATATCGTATGGCTATAGCGCATGAGCTCCTGGAACAATTCGAACCGTTCCGGAACCCGTAGCTAGAACCATTTGGGCCGCGCTCGGCTGGAGATCATCACAGCGCAGTGATCTCCAAGATCTCGAAGTGTCAATGCATCAAGCATTACGCCGAACTTGGTGACTAGGAGTATATTCGGATTGCCTGTAGCCTCGAAGGATCCGGAGAAGGATGTCAAGCTATCGCCTTTGCGAATCCTTGCTACGTACTGATTATGTCTTGCCAGGTGCTCATGCGGCGTGGTGACGAGGTCTAGCAGGTGGATGGAAAGAAGGTTGAGGTGTGGGAGGACATATACCTGCATGACGAGGATCGAGACTCTATACTCAAAGAGACGAAGGACACAGTTTCGATGACGACTGCCATACAAGAACGCTGAAGAAGGTGAAGCAAGCTGTGGTGGTGCTATAATGAGGTTTGGGGGAAGGTCTAAGGATTGTGAGGGGAAGAAACGCCGGAAAACGAAGGGAATCCATCACAGAAATCGGAAGAAGAAAAGATAAGATACGTCCGCGACTATCCTGATGGCTCAGACTACCCAGAGGCACAGCTTATGGTTCGAGTCCGTTGATTTTGATAGGTCGGCACCCGAGGGACCTCACCATTGAGAGCTTTGGAGACTGGTTGCTAGGAACCAGGCAAGATGCTACAGCGCTTGGCGTGTACAACGACCATAGGTGGCATTCCTTCGTATCTTCTACCATGAGGACTCTGGCTAGTCAAGAGCAAGCTATGGTTCCATTGGCCGCTGGGTGGCATGTCGGAGAGACATTCCTACCCTTAACTGAGTCCTTGCGAGAAGTTTCTCACGTCCCATGGCGACCCACACACAAAGAGGGGACCTTAACAACACCGATATCAGTCACATCTCCTTGTGATTTGAACGCCTGATGCATTGTCGAAGCAAGCAGAACCTTCAAGCCGCTACTTCTACCGCTGATCGTGGGTGACGCAGCATCGTCAGGTACATTGACGATGCTGGCTCAGACGCCGCTTCGCGAACCTTGAAGAAGTGGTTGAACTGGTTGCAGAAGCCAAGAAGCCCGAGGCGAAGCCGAATCCTAATGACGGCGAATTGACAACATCAACAAGATCCTCACCATCATGGATCAATACATTGAGAAGCGGAACAAGATGAGCAGCAGGGATAAGTTGCAAGAGAATCGCCTCGAATCAAGTGCCTGGGCCTGCTCAATACCTTTCAATACAATGACAATACCTTGGTGCCGGAACAATACAGACAGTGAGAGATGTTTCAACCGACGAAGGGATCTTGATAATTTACGACTTGGCTTCTTGGGACAGTGCACATATGCACAACTGACGGGGCCGACATAGCTACAACTGTGCTTGTGCAGTACGCGACGTTTCTATGTCCTTTGGCATCATCAAGACAGCGTCAAAGTGCAGCCATCTAGTCGTTGCCTACGCAAATCTGCAGCGGACGAGAGAACAAAGAGACGAAGCCCGATGTGTTTGGCAGGGCTCTTGTCAGCTATACTGGACAAATTAAATTCCTCTAATACTAATCACAATCATCATTCAACCTGCATCGTTCAACCTCTATTTTGTCAGCAATGTGCAAATATCCTCGGTATCCTTGCTACACAGAGGTTCAAACATGGAATAACATTCTTGTCCAAGCATATGTTGCTGTGCTCAATAATTTACCAACCTTACTGCATCTTCGATCGATTCCTGAGATACGCGCTGGACTCTGCATCAACGCTTTAGCCTCTCCATGCCTGCTCGAACCTGGCTCTCGTACATCAAGGAAGCGGCCCAGGCTCCACGTCAAACAATAACACTCCGCGAAAGCCACCTCGGAGGCCGTCGCTGCCAATTTCCTGGGGTCATGAATCCAATCTGAACAGGAATAATCTGGATGTAATACTGCAACTCATCAGCCCTTACTCCGAAACACGAGCCAAACATTGCAGCTGGGCATTGGGTCAGGTTTATCGAGACAGAAGCGAAGTGGTAACAATCCACGGAACGAATTTCATCACAGCAGGAGAAAAGCCAGTCCTCCGTCATTAATGGTTTCTGCTCTGCTGGCGTCGAACAACGATCATATGTAAGCATCCATTTCTGTGAAACAGTGAAGTGGAAACGAGGTCTGCGCTGTGGTTCACTTCTCTGGCTGTGATTTCTCTTACATAGTCACGGTATATTCAAGCTTCGGCCTTCCCTACATGATGATTGCAGCGTGACTGTGGAAATTCCATTTACTTGACAGTATCCCCCAATCAGCGCCTACGAAATGCCCACGTAGACGACACCGAAGGCCACATTCCCCCCAGATTTCCCAACGAACGTCAATAGTAGAGGTAATGGTATAGTGAAAGTCTCCTTCTCCTCACTGTTCATCGTCGCGGCCAAGACCACTCACTCGTTCACCATTTCTCATGATCAATTCCCACTACTTAAGGAGCTCTTCCCACCGCCCAAATCCCAGACATCTATAATATTTCCAGATATCCTCCAGCTTGGCTTTACCAGCTTATTTCTATGTCCTTATACAACCTTCTCTATGGCTTGCACCTGCATATTGTACTACCATAGCAGATTTTTCTGCGACTCGTGTTTCTACCTCGGGTCCCTTGCGCTTCGGGTACACACATACAATCGAGCATCTCACAACTAGGCACTACTTCTCCAAGATGCTATGGGACCGAGATCAAGTGGACGCCTGTATGTCATCTTGAGAGCACCAAACGTCCCCTCGATCAGAGGATCAAGTCAGTACGAATATCCCATGACGGGCCTTCGCAAAAGGTCCTCGTTTGCAAACATCGCCTTTCCTATATCATGAATACTTGAATATCTGAACAGCACCACTTTGATTCACCGGAGACATCGTCAGAACCAGAATATTATCTTTCACTTACCTTATTACTGATTCTATTCGAGAGACTCAAGGTATCCAGTCACAATTGTGGCTCTGTAACATCTTTTAGGGGCCAATACTATTCTCTGTGCAGCGAAATTCTGTCTCAAACGGAAGTCAAACGGTAATCCAGCATTGATCTTTCATATCATAGGCGATCAAACCTCTTATATATATACCAATAACGCCATGAAAACTCGAGGAACTCACAGTTCTTTGTCTTTGTCCCTGCCTTGGACTCATTTTGCTTGTCCCTGCCATGTATCTTCGCCCCGTCTCACTTGAGAAATAACATCTTTCAGGTCACTTTCATACATTCAAGTCCTATAAGGAGTTCCCGAGTCCAGTTTTGATTCGTGAGACAAGGAGGAACTGAACCAATTCCTTAGGCGGTATCTACTCCTGACAACCAAATCAAGCGCAATTAGCCACACCGATGTCGAAAGAACCGTACCAATTTCCCTTGGCGTCTACTCCGCTTTTGCTCACCTCAAAGACCCTCAGTCAGCGCTGTGCAACATCACTCCAGCGCATTGTGTCCGCGAGACCCGGAACAATACCTTATTGTAATGTCTCTCGGGCCAATCCAATTTCGCCCTTGTCTCGGTGCTCTAGCAAGGCTGGATGACGCTTCCAGGGGCAGATTTACGACTGAGGACATAGTTCTGCGACAATCCTCCAATACTCGTGACGAGAGAGCTCAGTGGTGACTTCCCAAGAAGTTTGAACAATATACATCATCTCTTAGAGCTCAGCAGCGACTTTGAGAATGATCAGCTCTTTTGTGTCGATACCCTTAGTACACAACAACAATTCTTCCTAAATTACGATACCCTGTGCTCCCTTGATACGTATGGAAAAGCGCTGGACGATCTGTTTTCAAGGAGTGCCATCAATGATCTCCGCGACAAAGTTGTGCTCAGCCCTTGCAGCTTCGCCATCGTGAACCTGACATTCACTTCTTTACAACGTTCATTTCATCATTGTTTCTCGACGAGTGAACCTCAACGTTCATTGTTCTTTGTTCGGGAAACTATGATCACGTGATCGCCTGAGCCCTAGCGCTTGTGTCGAGATTGGGGTTCCTGATCACTCGAGGTCACGACTCGGCTCTGATAGGTTGCACTCTTGCAAAACCCTTATCGATCCGGGGATTTTATCACTCCTCACGTCCGCTGAAGGAGCTATTGCACTAATCTGAGCCTCAGCTGCGATCATTCATTCACTGAAAGTGGCGAACACTTCAAATTTTAGCGAGATATCCTTACTGCCGCCATTGATCGTCAACATTTTGCTTCATCTGAAATGTTGGTGATAGCGGGTGTCCCGCTCGCGGCCTGTGTCGTCGGTGAATCAGCAAATGTCGCTGAAAATGTTGAGGTACCTCCCGTCCAATACTATATCATCCCACTATATATTTTGCAACTCTTTACTTCCCTCTTTCACATCCTCTTGCAGCTCTACAAGTGACACTTGCTCTGCAGCACCTCGACTTCCCTCCTTTATATTCTCTTCACGCTCAAGCATTGCAACAAGTCATCGAGAGCAGCACCAATTCTTCCTCCCTTGAGCATTGTGGTTGCAGCATTGTTGTCTCAGCGATCATTGTTCCTGCTTGGCGCGTTCATTACAAGCTGTTGCTCAGGTGTCATACGGGTGCTTACAATGGCAAACGCAGCACCAATGGCGAACTCTTATCCAGCAACTTCAGCACGGCCTGTGCGTCCTTGGGATCAGCAGCCGGCGTATTTGGCGGCGATTAATCGACAATTAGCACCAGGACAGCAAGCCCAATATGGTAAGGCATTAGAGATGCAATTCTGTCACGGCTCTTGAATTTTACTGACCGTTGCAGCTGTGCCTCGACGTCAGGGTCGTACGCCCGACGACGTCACGGACTTCATTGCCGGGTAAGTAATCCTAGTTTCAGTTCACATACTCCCTGCTTACGTATTCTAGACAAGCCAACTGGTGCAAGGAACATTTGCCAAGCGTAGGCTGTCACTGTTTGCTCCAAGGCCGTTATTGTGCTTACTGGTGTTAGATCCTCTACGTGCTTCACCCTCCACCTGGATGGAAAGAGTTCAAGAAGACCAAGCCGCAGGATATTCTCGACCACAACGGCCATGTGATCGTGGAAAATGAACCACCTGACGGGAAGTTGCCTCGAGTGATGAGGGACATACCTCTGCTTCCAATGGTAAGTTATTCACACCCACTCCACTACCATGTAGCTGACCTAGGCCTAGCGTATCGGCTCGCAGGAGGAAGAATGGTATTATGAGGCAATTCGTCGACTAGATCCTCGCATCCGCTGGGAAGACATTACTATGCGGATGAAGAAAAAAGATCGTAATACCGACAACTGCATACAGTGGCGACTATCACGCGGTTGGCGTGAGGCCTTGGGGATGCTGAGCTGGCATCTTACCAGCAACAAAGGCAACACTGCTGAGGCGGTAGCGAACTATCGGGTGATAGCCAGATTGAGCCCATGGCACCAGAATCATAATACCACCCGAGGTCTCACACCTGGGAGGAAGGATCCACGGGCCTCGAGGGATGCACCGGGCAATTGGATTTCTTGGCCAACGAGCAAAGGCGGGAAAGACTGGGGCAAGGCCAAGATCACGTCGTTTACGGATAAGATCCGAAAGATGCCAGGGCCTAGGAAGAAGAAGGCAACCGAAGACGTTAATGCTGATGATGATCAAGATCCCGACGAGCAGCTGGAGGAGGAGCAGCTGGAAGATGAGCAATCGGAAGATGAGACCTCGGAATCTGACGAAGACGAAGCTGAGCAGCCGACGGCAAGTGATTCGGCATATACATTGCCCTCAGCTTCAAGCATGGCTGAGGGACCGGGTGTGCAACACTCTCAAAATTCCTATCAGGCTTCGAGACGCGCTCCCGGTCCAATTGTCAAAGACTCTCGTCAACAACTCGGATTAGGTCCAAAAACGACTCAACATTCTAGGACTCAAGCAACACAAGATGGCAATCTCGGTGTTCCTCGAACAGGATATAACAATCATCATCATCCTCAGAGCCGACCTTCAGCTCTGCCTGGGACACGTCGATCCAACCCTCTTACGCAACGTGTCCCAATTTCAAGTTCCCAAACCCATCAGGCAGCGGGTTCGAATCCAGACGTCCTGGAGAGCGTATCGAACCGCGGTGCAAAGCGACAGATCCACGAATTGGATATGGAGGATATGCCAGCTCAGCAGCAAGCCAAAAAACCTCGGATGCAGCCACCGCAGGCGGCGAATCGCGCTCACCTCACATTTGATGAAATCGTTGCAGGGATGCCCGATGCAACGACCATGTTTCTTAAGCACAAGGCCGAGAACCCATATCTCTACACCAAAGAGGCTTTGGCTGCAAGAAAGGATCGACTACAAGGACCTGACGCCATGCCCGATGTAATGACCAGATTCCTTAAGCACAAGGCCGAGAACCCACATCTCTACACCAAAGAGGATCTCAGTGCAATGAAACTTCTACCTCAAGGACCTGACGCCAGCGCGACTACCTTTATGGACGAAGCGGCTAACAAATGTATCAATGACCAAAATGGTGCCGTCCAACTGGGCGAGATTTCTCAGAATCGCAACATGATATCATCGGATCAGCCTGCAGGATCGAAGTCGAGGAGCCTTCAAGAGTCGGCGGGCGGACAAGTAGTCGGAAATGCACGTAGCGTTGCATCACATTCACGTCGTGAGAATAATGAGCTTCCTGGCCCAAACCAACAAAACATGTCGAGCACGCCTCCTTTGTCTTCGAGAACCTCGACAGCGCATTATCCCCAGAACCCACAAATCAATGTCGCAGCATCTACACAAGTGCCTGCAGATCGTGCCTCGATGAGACCAGTCCCATCCGTAGTTGGGACTAAACATCATTACGAGTCCTTGGACACGGATAGCGTGCCGTCCGCATCTCAGCAGGCCAACAAGGCCCGACATTCGAGTTCCCAGGACACTAATGAAGTCAGTCTTTCTGCAGAGGCTAACGCTGCGGTACCCAAGTTTTGGAACGAGAGCCACGCCAATCGTCCTATGACCGCCACTCCCTCATCGCAGCAAGTCCTGAACTCGCCGCAGGTGAACCGACGGCAATACTCTGCACCTTCATCTAGAATAGGCTCCAAACACGCTGCACGACCAGTTCTACGAAATTCTCAAGGCCAGAATATCGTGAAATCAGCTGGTCAAATCACACCATTGAGCTCCGAACGCACGAGGTCGAGCTTGCCCCAGCTGGTGCCCCGTCCTTCAACGCCTGGGTACTTTGGCGTTCCCCTTCCTGGTTCAAGAGAAGACTTCCGTGCCCCGTCAACTGCTTATCAGCAAGCATATTACAATTCTGGTTCTCGGATTGGCAGCGCGGATGGGCACAACAACCCTGCGGTTCCGAACCATCCCATTTCCAGTAACGTCACCAAGCCAGCTGAGAACTTCAATCCAGCAATTAAATCACGAATCACGGGTGCCGGTTCTGCCACCTCAAATGACGCACCTGAGGAGGATTTCGACCTCGACATCTTCGACCCTGGACCCCTCACTGAGAATTCAATTGTCCCCGACTTTCCCGACTTTCCAGAGTTTATCACGATGCAAACACAGCCCGAACCCGGTAGTGAGGGTCCCATGACCGCACTTCTCAATATGGATGACTTCGACTTCCAGATGCCCGAAATGGGCGATCTCTAAAAGGTGTCTACGGCCGAGAGCATTTCTTCGTCCACCAAGCTCAAATGAAGGACCTCATTGAGGGAATCAGTCGGATATTCCTAGCATATCACACCCTCCATCCTCCTTTAGCATTCTTTTTCACATAATCCCCCCAAGCGACCTGGAGCTCATCTCCATTTGCTTTCACACAATCAAAGCTTACAGTTCCTATTTACTCAAAGGCACGTACTTAGCCACGACTGAGCGATCCCTGAAATTCCTGAATGCGTCTGTACTTCGCTCTTGCCTCCAGCCACAATCTTTCGAATACTGCGCTGGATGGTCCGAAGGCGATACAGGCCACGAGATCTCCTTGCTTGCTTGCTTTGAGTACTTAGATATTATTGAGATGACAATCAAATTTTAGCTTTCATGTCGTTTGTCTTGTGAGACTGATCTCATAAACGTGACCTTTTTACTTCTGACCATTGAACGCGTGAGAGCTGTCCTCCTTATCAAATGATAATTTGAATGATGATCAACGCACATGATAGATATCCGGATAACTGTGTGTAGCAAATAGCGCATGCCATGGCAGTAGTACTGGAGTTGTTGCTGACCCTTATAGTATATATAACACCCCCGAGAGATCGCTGGAAAATATTTGTGGTCACTCTAACGCTCCCACTTAGAAATATTGACCTCCTGTAGGCATACTTGGGGGGCTGTGACCTGAGCCAATAAGCTTTCTTTGTTCTTTGATGTCAAGGATCAAGTGGGTACGGTCCTTTATTGACCTATCTTTCTACCGAATCCCGCCGCTTCTGTTTAGCTTCCAAACATTGGTGGACGACCTACGTTCTTACCCACCTACCGCACTTGATTCCACGGGAATGATACTCCAATTCGAAAGCTGGTCTGTGCCTCTCTTTTCAGCGCGAGGCATACCCTTTTAGTTGTCATACATCTCTGCAACCCCCAAGCGATCCGAAAAGTAGCACCGGAAGCTCCAGATCTGCCGTTCGGGCGTGAGACTCCACCATCCTCGGCAAGGACCAGTTCATCTATCATATTGATGATCAAATGCCTCGACATCATATCGGCTTTCTATGGAAAAGCGCCTTTGACGCAATCGCAGCGGGCTGATCGACCAGCAGGTAGGCAGCCTTGGAGGCATACTCGGTTACAGCACCGACTGAGACCACCTCTTGGAGCCACTTTGGAGATTACAAGGATCAGTGCAAAAGCGTCCGAACCAAGGTCGTTCGTAGAATACAGAAAAGAACGAGAGACGGATCTTGGTCTGTCGGCTCATGGCTGCCGGCACAAAGGACTTTGTGAAATCTTGAACGGCGTCCTGATGTGGTACCAGCCATTTACCCACCGAACTACAGTTCATGCTTCTCTTGCCGCTTCTCGCGAGATTTGATGTCTGTTGGCTTATGAATGAGGCAAGTCACCCGATATGGTCAACAAGTCTCTGTGTTGCTGACTTTCATCAAAGCTATACTGAAAGCGTGCGCTCACGCGTCGAAGAAACAATGCGACCAGCCCATCGCCCTTACGATAAGGTTGCCGACCGCTTAGCGAAGAGCACTGGCAGAAGCACTCCAACGGAGCCACAATCCATACCTCTCTTGTCGCTTCTTGCAAAATTTGTCGTCTAGCGGCTGAAGAACGAGGCAAGTCACCCATATATGGTCAACAGGTGGCTGTGTTACTGACTATCATCGAAGCTGTACTCGAGAACGTGCGCTCCCGCGTGGAAGAGATTATGGGACCAACCAATCGCCATTACGATAAGGTTATTGACCGCTCAGCGAAAAGAATTGGCAGCAGCTAGAGGAGGTTCAAGCCAGCCTCGAGCGTTCGACGGAGAAACAATGACAAGTACGATTACTGTTGTCACCACGGAAAGGCACCGAGTTCGAGACCAAACGGAATCCAGCACCTGGTGCCCCAGTGGCCATGAAAAATATCCCAGCTCCTGATACACCTGGGCTTGCATCGCTGACTAGGAAAGATCCTCCAGTGGTGCGGAGAAACTTCTTCATCAACCTTCCACAGTCAGACAACGTCCGAACTATACAGCCCCAGATGCCAGGCTTGCTGCAGAGTGCCACGGGAGCATCTGACCCTGGGGCTGCTGTATCCCGCATTCAGCGTTCAAGTATCCAATTATCCCATATGCACAAGCGCAGAATCCCTGCAAAGACGCCAATTATCAAAGTAGATGAGGAAGATGGTGCTTGGGGACGGACTTCATCAACGAGCACGAACAGAGTCCAGGGGACCCAGAAGAAATGTAGCGATCTATGTCGGCCAATCTGATGGCTTTATCAAAGAACCTCCACAGAGTTGCGAGCTCCGAAAAGCCCTATACGGTCTTCGCCAATCACCGCGCGTTTGGTCGGAGTATTTCAGGAGTTCCTCAAGAGTATAGGCTTTACTCTTACAGCTGCAGATCCTTCCATCTTCGTGTCAAAGGGCCGAAGCACGTACACCTGCGTCTATGTCGATGATACCCTCTCGGAAGGCCCAGATGATGCCTATCACAGTCCCTCCACGCAATACATCCTTACTTAGACTCTCTACACAGAGAACCTCTCCAGACTCAGACCTCATATTGTCTGTGACGTGCTCGGTTCGCTGGAGAATATAAGACTTTAGAGGCAGCATGACAACTGAGCCACTGGCGTTATAACGAGCGGGCGTGTGCCAGATTTATCTAGGCCGGATGACGAAGCTGAGACTCGTAGCCATTGGCACTTCGCTTTCTATACTGAATCATGCAATCTACATCCATAAATCTTCTTTATCATCGATCACCTTCGTTTAGAACCGAGCCCCTGGCTCGCTGTGTGTATACAATATGATAGTCATACTTGCATGCCCCTGAGATGGTCACGTGACAAATGCCCTATTTCGCTTCGTGTGAGCCGCGGTTGTTGATATCGTGTGATGAAAATCGACTTCACTGCTCGGCTCACCAGCAAATGTTGAGCTTGAATCGTGACCTGTTGTCGTATTCAGACCGTCACTAGTACCATGCCTGCGTCTTCACTGTTGTTATCATAGCATTCTTCATATTTGAATCCGTCCTGAGAGTCTCGCCTGAAGTCCATCAAAGCATCTTGAGTACGGTTTGCAACAGGGTCCACAGATTGCCCAACATCGAGTATCATCACCCAGCTGCTTCAGCTCTTTACTCTTTGCTTTACTCGCATTATCTGTATCGGTACCTCAAGGAATAGAGTACTTGAGATGGCTCAGAACACTCCCTATGCATGGGAGCAACGCCCAGAGTACATCCGCGCTTGCCAGACAATCGTTCCACCGGACAGGGCGGTAGCATACTGTAAGCTCGTCCTTGCTGAAGAGCTTGCTTCGATCGTGTTGACAGTCCTCAGATCCGCCTCGTCGTCGCGGCGTAGACGCTGGAGACGTTACAAGCTTTCAATTCGGGTAAGCAAACGCCCTCGTCAGCTCTACGAGACTCCGCTGACTTTCTCGCAAAGACAAGCCATGTGGAGTGAGAACAACCTCCCAGATGTAAGCGTATCCCTCTACGCTCGCTGCACCTTCGCTGATGGTAGTGTTAGATCCTCTACCAGCTTCTACCCGATCGAGACTGGACGCTCTTCAGGGGTAAGCCGGTGCACTCGAAGAGAGATGCCAACGGCAATGTGATTTATGAGCAATGGCCAGAGGATCCTCAATCACCAAGGGCGCTGAGATACTTTCCGGTTCTGGCGAATATCGACCAGGTATGGTCGTTCACTGCCCTAGTGATCCTGTACTGACGCCTTAAACAGATATGCACACAAGAGCACCCTCTCATCATTGAGGCATGGCGACGTCTCGATCCCAGGATCGAAGCCAGCGACATCGAAATGAGGACGCAATGGCACGGAAGACCGAACTGGCGTTCGATGGTCAATATCCTGAGTCGATGGCGAGAAGACTACAGCCTTCTCTCTTGGCACGGCAGGAAGGCCATACTGAGTCGGCGTCTCAACCAACAGGTTTACGGTACTCTTAACCCGGTGCAGATAAACAACAACACCACCCGAGGCAGTACACGGGGATTAATAAACCCTGCCATGGGCCCTCTGAGTCCTTCGGTACCCTTACCGCCCAGAGGCCCAGATGAAGGGTTCCCAAGACGAGCGGCAATACCGAACAACTTCTTCGGTCTGACGCGGCATATCATGCCTTCGCCAAATACGGCAACCCCAGCTCAGCAGGGACCTAGTGCAGGTGCATCCACCACTGTCTCTCAGAGTACATTTGGCGGACCGTCATCTGGTCATGTTTCGATGCCTCAAAGCATATCTAGTACAACAAGAGGTGGACGAGGTATGAGCCAACCGTCTCGGATACCGAGGCCATCCGGTGTAACGAGAGGTGGACGAGGAACGAGCCAAACGTCTCAAGCACCAAGCACATTCGGTATAACGAGAGGTGGACGAAGAGCAAGCCAGCCGTCTCAGGCTACTGCTGGAGCTTCGCTGTCTGGTCAAGCTCAAATGGTTCCAAGCACTTCCAAAACAACGAGAAGTGGCCGATTATTTGGCAAGAGAACCATCCGCCCAGGAGAACAAGACCCAGCTTCCGATGCCGATGACGACGACGACGATGAGCAGTACAGATCCGACCATGAAGGAAGATTTCGTCCAGCTTCTGCGGCGCCAACTCGGCCAGCCTCACCTCTCCCACCTATGGACGAGTCGTACACAAATAACGCCAACGAGTATCTCACAGAGCATGGAGCATCGCCCCTTCGGAGACACGAAGAGTCACGTCTGTTTCGCCGAGCTAGGGAGCGAGCTGAGCCAGCACCACCTGGACGCGATACGGTTGAGGGATTCAGCTACCCAGCTGGTCTCTTTGACACAGATCGACAAACGAGACCGGGTAACGATCCTTTCACTTGGCCAACGCCTAATATAACCACAACGGCGTCGATCGATCCAGTGACAGGAGCGAGAATCGTTATTCGTCGGCCAGGCCAGCTGCAATCTCCTAGCGATGCCGTCTCACAGCCCAAACCGCCTAATGACTCGCAGAGTCGTCGGCGGAACGAGGATCTATAGCGACAAAGAGTCTGGATTCGAAAGGCATCCTCAGCAGCTTCTATAAAGAATTGGAGATACGAAATTCCGGACGATTGGGCAGACCGCAGATTTGATTGAGACAAAACGACATATATGTGCTTTCCCTCACCATGCCGACCACTGAGCACTTCAGATATGTCGCACACGTGTTGTTTTGACTAGCTGATCCTCAGGGCGCATTGATCTTAGGGCGAGGAGATACTCCAGTTCTCTTGCTGGACTGGCTTGGCCAGCTGAATGACTCGATTGATCTTACGGCGAAAAGATAGTTCTGTTTCCTTGCTGGATTTTCGGCAGCGACAAGCTGCGCATCTCGATAACGATCGCTTTAACCAAGCTCCCATGATGGCCAAGGCAGTAACGGCGGTTTCACTCGGACCATATAATAGGCCGAAGCGTCTAAGGACTCCGTCCTTTTCAAGTCATTTCTGCGACGGGTACAGAGAAGCGGCCCAAGATCCTAAGTTTGCTGTACGCCAAAGATAATCGGTGGCGACAACTCTATGGATAGTGGGCTTCTCGTTGAGCCACGGTCCCAGTTCAGTGCCACTATGGCCATCTCGATGTGGAGTTCAGTCCACTTCTTCTGGAGACCCAGCTGCACCGCCGGTCAACCCAACCACATCTGCCACCACCCCCGGCCGCCGCTCTTTTATGTCCATTCCGGGGGGAGACTAGCAAGACGATCCGCCGCACAGTGTCGTTCGATTCGTCACGAAACGCCGAGGTACCGCCTCATTCCGTGAAGATGATTCTGCTGCTAGGTGCGAACGCGCGCTGCAGGACATTTATACTCTCCACTCGGTCTTTGCTCATGACCAGCAGAAGGAGCAGGGAAATTTGTCGGGCAATTTGACCGGTTTCAGCGGGAAGATGAAGCTGCTTTATTGAAAACTCTGAGCTATGGTCGCTCATCTGATGATGGCTCTGCACAACACCGATGTGCAAGACACTTTCTTTTGGATTAATGTTTTTGTTTAACATAAAAATTTTAAGATTTGTTGACCATTGGGGGCAGAAGATCTTAAGCAACATCCCCTATGTCACCCAGAATGGAGAACGTCAAACCTTCCTCCCTTAAAGATGACTCTGCTGCCAGGGGCCAACGCACGTTGCAAAACGTTCATACTCTCCATTCGGGCTATGCTTACAATCTAGCCAGAGAAGCAAGGGAAACTCCTTGGACAAGCTGACCCATTTCAGCAGGGAAATGATGCTGCTCTATTGAAAGTATTGGAGTTCCATTGCCCTTCTTTGGTGGTCTTTCATGCCTCAGCATCGATATGCTGGATGCTTACTTCTAGTCGGAGAAGCAAGGAACATTCGTCGGGAAGATTAGTCGATTTCAGCGGGAAGATAATACTACTTGATCAGAAGCACAGAGCCATTGTCACCAACCTTATGATCGCTTTACTAAATCGGCATCGATATGCTGGTTTCACCTCGAGCCGGAGGAACAGGGGAAATTCGTCGGGAAAGCTGACCGATTTCAGCAAAAAGACGAGGCTGCTTTATTGAAAGCAATGGCATTTAATTACTCTTCTTTTGGTAGATCTTCATGCGTCAGCTTCGATATGCTAGATGCTCACCTCTAGCTGGAGGAGCGAGGAGAATTCGTCGGGAAAGCTGGTGGATTTCAGCAGAGAAAAGATGCTGCTTTATTGAAAGCACTGGCATTTCATTGCTCTTCTCTGGGTGATTTTCCATGCGCCAGCATCGATATGCTGGATCCTCACAGTTAGCGGGAAGAGCAAGGTAAATCCGTCAGGCAATTTGACCGATTTTAGCAGGAAGATAAAGCTTCTATATCCAGAAGTAATGAGCCATCATCGCTTATTTAATGATCGCTTTGCGTATCTAGCATCAATATGCTGGATGCTCACCTCTAGCCGGAGGAGCAGAGGAAATTCGCCGGGAATGTTAACCGATTTCAGCAGCAAGATGATATTGGTATATCGAAAGCACTGGCCTATTATCACTACTTTTATAGAGGCTTTGCGGACTTGAGGATCGCCATTGTTTGAGGTCGACACCTCTTCTTTTGGATTACTTGATTAGCTGAAATTCGGAGAAACAGAAGGATTTTCCCTTCATAGTTTTGAAACAGCCATGAATTGTGGAGATCAAGATATCGACTCCACCTTATCGACAGATGATTGTCTAGGGCCTTGAATAAAACCTCCAGTCCTTCGCAGCTCTAAGCGCAGGAGTTGGATCGTTACCTACGTCAGAACGCCGGTATTCTTTTTTTTGTTTGCAGATCTCAGCCAGTCGTATATAGACAAGTAGTAGTGGTTAGGCAGCTTAACAGACAGCAGACATTCTTGACTTATTCGAGCACTCTTATAATCTTTCTCTATGGCTTAGCGAGTCCTCGTCTGGCTTTCTGCGTGCACATTGAGAAAAAAGAAGGTAAAAATCTTAAGGAGAGGCAGAAAAATTTATACAAACTCTGTTCAGCAGCGCGCTGCGTACGGCTGGGACTGTCTCTGGAGGATATGCAACAGCGCTATCATTAGCTCAACCATCCTCCAGTCTCTGTTAGTTGTTTGATGTCTGAAGTCTGCACCAGCCTCCTCATCTCCAAAATTCTGTTTGGGCATCCCTTAGGCAGCAGTCCCAGCACGTGATTAACCAGATTTTCGGCTCAGACAATCCTCGGAGGCAGTCGGCCCTACAGCTCAGTATCAACATCGGTCAGTGTTGTCCAATTCATACCTTATCTCAAGTGATTTCCGCAATCTCCTTTGTCCCGTGAATATGGGTCTTCTGCTGTGATGAAGCCGCGTTCCTAGCAACCGTATTGGACGATAGGGGTTTTCCGTATCAGCAGCACAACATGTGACGCGGTCGTTCATATACTAAGGCCACAAACACTTTTTTCTTCCGTATATATATATCCCTCTTACTTTCACACTCACACTCAATCCTACATATACTCCTTCGCCTCTTTGCAAAGCTGAAGACGTACAGCTTCCTCGCGTTGGCATCGGATTTGGTTGCTATTGTGCTTCCTTAAAGGCTTAATCATTCATCTTCATCAAAGCCTTTATCTTCCTCAACAATGGCCGCCAATACACACGTAGCGGCGCAGCTTTTGCCATGGTACCACAAGCAGGAGTTTGTGGATGCCAGAGACAATGTCATCCCTCCAGGTGGTCGGACGAGATATGGTAAGGTTCTTATTGCAGTTCCAAACTTGGTCCAGACTGATATGAAAGCAGTGAAGAAGCGCCGTGTCGGGCCTCATTCACCGACCGATGTAACGGCCTTTCATTGGGGGTAAGAACACATAGTAACCTTCGTGCTGTCAAATTTTTCTAACGGTTCTTACAGGCAACGCACCTGGTGCAAGCGGGATATGCCAGAAGTGAGTCTCCCTTGCTTTCTTATTTGGGACGGGTATTGACATCTATGATAGATCTTGTACCAACTTAAACGCACCCCGCAGTGGGAGGCATTCAAGAGAGCGGCGGCTCCTCTTGAGAAGCGGGATGCCCAAGGAAACGTGGCATACGAGCAGTGGCCTGAGCCTGGTCAATCCGCTCGACCCTTGCTGGACTTCGAGATCCTGCCAGACCAGGTAAGAAGATCGCTAGCTCTTAGAGCCATACCGGGCTGACGCATTGTAGATCGGATCCGCTGAGTACTGGTTTATCATGGAAGCGTGGCGCCGTCTCGATCCGCGCATCAATTGGGTCGACATCCAGATGCGCATCGAGCTTAGCAACCGCCCTACGCTGGATAATCTGCGTTCGAGGAATTCCCGCAAGAAACAAATTTACTACATGATCAGCTGGTGGACGAATCCCACCGCACCCGGCAACCGACCAGTCATCCAGTCGCTCACACCAGCTCAGGTTGCCGGCAATACGACTAGAGGCTCGACTCCCGGGCTGATCGATCCGGCTCTCGGTGAAGCTGGTGGGAGAATACCTCATCCGATCGATGAAGGTGATAGCGAGGAAGACGATAGTGACGAAGACTCTCCGCCTGACGATGATCCTTCGTCGGGTAGTGGCTCCTCGGATAGTAGCTCTGCGGGTGGTGGAAAAGGCAAATCGCCGGAACCTGGGAAACCTGACACTATAGTAAAAGGCGTGGCAACGTCACCAGGTGGTACTTTAAGACATCCTCAGACTGTAGGTGCCCCATTTACACCTCACCTCAAGTTATCGCTGACGGCGCGGGTACAGGGATGGGAATTCAACAAGGGTCACACTTTCGGGTAAATCTCAACCTCAGAGCTTGGGAGTCCTTCCAGGAATGGAACAGCTTTCTCAATATCACCTGGAGCTGATGGTCGGTGCTACGCTTCGTGGGGGTAGTTATCAGGAACAGGGAGAGCCCATTTCGTGACGGGTGATGGAATTGCTGGAAAACTCTGCTGGTACATACTCGAAGACTGGAGCCTCTTATGTTTCGATGGCTTGAATGGCCAATATTTGCTTTTTAGTAGCTAGCATGCATAGTGGCTTCGATTTTGATGCGGTTCTTCAATCATTTCGCTTTCAATCAGCTTTGTCCTTCCTGTGAGCATGAGTGGCTGGAGCACCAGTGTACTTACCGAATGAATACATAGACGCGTTGAGCCTTACAGATCTGGATCTTTTTACTAGTAGAAGAAAGTGAGTGACTCCTGGGAAGGTCTACTAGGCATGGGATAGGACAATTTAATTGGCCCATCATGCCCGGTGTGCCCTACCCTTGATTGTGACAAGAGGTACAATAAGTATGTCTTTGGAAAGACCCGGTTCTTTATACTATATGTCTCTTTCTTGCGCGAGTCGTAATTGAATCTGGCTAGGTTCTCAGAGTGTCAGCCGTTGTTAATCATTTCCTCCGCCCCGTAGGAATCGGATGAGTTTCTGGCCAGGTATATTCTCAAGTTCCTGGCTGTTGTTGATTGTTCTTATTGTATTGCGTGACAAATATAACAACAGAGTATAGGTTTTGAGTAAGAGACATTCATTTTTTGGGGCCAGATCTCTTGAAGATTTGTACAGCAGACAGCTTGACAGACAAGCAATAACGAGAGAAGCTACAACATACCTTGCTGTTTGTTGGACCAGCCAAGTGTTCACAAGTCGTTGAATTCCATGTAGTATCGAACACTATGATTTCCATAAGTCGCGTAGCTTGTGGGGTGGTCAAGTTCCAAAACAAGGAAGGGACAGCTGACTTAGCTCTAGATCTAGGTTCGAAAATTTTGTTTTCTCTTCGTTGAAACCTGTTCCTAGGTTGCAGATATCTACTTCTGCGGTGCTAGGATCTAAAGCGTGTTGGGAGCTGCCTGATTAGGAAAGAGCAGGTGGCCTACTGCTAAAATCTTGCGGCACCGAATTTAGCTGAGAACTTGTCTGCAATGGTGACTGTACTGTCTATTCAGGTGCAGATTGTATCAGCATCTGCATTGCAGACAGTAAGCGGCGTAGAGAAGTAATGAAGGAGAAAGATCAGGCTGCTGGTCTGCAGAGTATATCAATCACGTGTGTTGTGTCATCGTTCTCAAGATCAGTAAGTCGCATCACCTTGTAACGAGTCTACATACTTCAATAAGCTATAAAAATAGGTGCGTTCTCAGAGTGGGTCGTGGAGGAGATGCAGGTAGAGAAAGAAGGGAACGGCCTAAAGGTAATCCTGCGAATCACACACTTCGTCTATTGCGGATATGCAACTTTGTCCTGTTACCAACAAGCATATGACACAATCTTTGGGGCACTGCCACGTACCAAAATATTATGGAGCTGTTGTTGATGATTCCCAGATGTATCAACGTGTTACTAGATTTAAGTGTAAGTACCTTGGGAAAGAGCTATGCTGACTCGTCATAGCATTCATTGGTTCCGATTTCGTGGAAGTCATCTATGACTCCCAAGACTGAAGAGGAATGCGATTCGATTAGATATATCAAAATCAACAATCAGTACAGATGCTAGGGCGGTTAATGCCCTCTTTGGGAAGCCAAGATCCGTTCCTCTTTGTGTACAACAGATGATGTTGGCTCTTAGCTTTACCAATCTGATCGTTTGACCTCAACTTCACGAGCCTATTTGGATGACAGGATGGCTTCTTCATTCCTCGTTCATGGTCTCTCCGGAGGCATCGCGAGATGCGTTGTTTGCGTTGGCAAGGCTGCAAAGCCATGTGAATGGCAAGTCTCCTGCTCGTCAGGGCCTCTCTTCCCTATACTCGCTGACAGAAAGATTCTGCCCTTTCACACAACTCTCGATCTTGTCAACGACCGAAGCTTAGCTTTACTCTCTTGGGTATATTTTGCGACGAGGACAAGCAGGCCAGTCTACTATCGAAAATAGCTCAGCAAGATGACAAAAGCGCCCGACAAATCCGGTCGACCACACTATGCTTCTAGTGGTTTTACGTCGCAGGCATCTTGGAGCTCGAGTGCGGCAATGCAGGTTTCCCATCCTCCAATACTGGAGCTACAACATGTGGATGGCTGGGATCTGGCAGATGGGCCCCCAAAGATACCAGTGCTTCGCTACGAGCGGAACGGCATGCCTTACTTCGAACCTTTGGCTGCGTTCTTGCCGGAGTATAGATCAGGGTGGCTGCAAGCGACAATTTTTGCTATTTTCGGGCCTGCGAACATTGCAATTTTCAGATCTCGTGATCACTGGGAGCAATGGAAGTCGCTCAAGGCGGGGCAGAGGATGGAACAGTTCACAGCGGTATGTCAAGACATCCCAGATGCAAACTGAGGGAAGCTGAAGAATGCAAAAACAACCAGCAGTCGGCAGACGCTTGTATAACCCAGAGTCTGGGTCCGCATCCATTGGACAAGTCTTATGTGGCAGATGCTGTCGACGAGAACGAGTGCAAAGTACAGCAACCCCTCAAGTACCAGACAACACAGCACCACGGCAAACTAAATGCGGAGGGTTCTGGTTACCACGGACTGAACAGCCGCAAGCGGAGCGTCGTTCAGTTCGAAGTAGAGGAGAGGTCTGACATGAAACGAGTCAAACGGCGTGATGGCACATCGAACGAGTCCAAACTGTGCGATGTCACAATGAAAGATGATGTTATGGCGTCCAAATCCATATCTGTGTGCCTGGCTGAGGAGCGACACCAGAGACGGGCGATGGGGCAGAAATGCTCTGAGCAACCACAGGGAGAGAGAACCCCATCCGTAGAGTTCGGCAGTTCAGGTCACGTCCAACTAAACGGTCAACAGGCCTTGACCACAAACACTAATGATCTTGAAGTCGATGGGCAAGATTGTCCATCGGAAGGTAGCTGTGCAACGTTTGCGTATGCGCGACGAGATTCTCGAGCGCTTCAGCTGCATCTGACTAGACAGACCGACAGACCACACCCCGCTAAAAGAAGAGCCATAAGGCTCGATTCCCTAGGTAGCAGGGGAGATGACATTGTCATGGTTTCGCAACAACATCCGACTTCGGTGCCTAACGTATATGGCCATGATAACAAAATTGCGATGCTGGAAGGAAGCGACCATCGACAAACAGTCTTGCCCAATTCAGCGAGATGGCAAAGGCTGCTGGCGCCTGAGGCTTTGCAACTGCTGTTCCCTACCATGTCTATGCACAAGCATGACACGACATATGTGGAATGTATAACTGCTCTGACAGTGCCTAAGCTTGATTTAGATGTGGAGGGTGGACCACACTGTGGCGCTGGCAACGTCGAGTTGGCAAAGGAGACAACAACACAGCCAACAGGTCTCTCTGAGACGTTATCAACAGATACAGTATGTCACTTCGATCGGTTTGTGACATCGTCACCGACCGACACGCAGCATCTGGCCTCATCACTTGCTCCTTCACAACACGAAGCAAACACGGATCGGCCATCGATAAATATTGACGCACCAGACTTCAATTCTCAATATGGAGGCGAGACCATGGCGAGCGAGGAAGGAACGACAGGAGCACCTCCTCATATGGCTGGCGAATCCCCAATAGATGCTTGCTATTCTTCTATGAATGATCAAGATCTCTCTTTAGGGCAGCCGCCGCGAGCCGACGAAGATTTCGAGACCGCCGAAGACATCTGCCAGAGACTTGGGCTTACTCTGGACGAAGCGGACGGGTGGCTAGATTGGATGCTGCAACGCTGGCGCGAAGGTTATTGCATGCCATCATGCACGGGCGAGTGTAATATATGCCCAGGGCAACAGAATCTCTATACAGCCAGGTTCGTCCCTTCTCCCCTGCCGTCTATGCAAGCTGACAGGTTGCTTAGCGATCCTCATGTTTCGGCAGGCGAAGACATTGGTTCTGCAAGTGAACAAGTTCCAATAAGTGAAGCACCTGACCCCGAACAAAGCACTCCGCCAGGGAATACCCAGATGTTGAGTCAACGATATGATGCTTTCATACAGACAGTTGAAGCGGAAGGGACTGGGACAGCGATCTCAGCCATGTCCCAACCGGGGGAAAACGAGGCCGGAATACAAGACTTGGCCCGAGTGGAAGAGGCCGACGCCGATTTTGACATCAACGAGTACTTTGATCTAGAGAGATTCGAGAAGGACAATGAGGAAGGCAATCTTCATTGGACCGGTCGGACATACTGAAACGGCTTGTGGTCTGTCCTGCCCCTGGGCCTCTCATACTGGAGCCGACGATATACTCTTGCATAACATGGTAATAGGTCTTTGAGATAGATGATTGGAAATACCGTTTCGATGATGTATCGTCATCCACAAAATCCGAGAAAGCTTGCTTTGTGAACGTCGGAGAGCTCAGATAGCACTAATGAAATTGTCTCGAGATTCTTCACATCAAAGGTCCCTGTTATACGCTGACATACAAGCTTTGCATGAGTATCGTCTGATGGACATTGGCAGCGATGTAGTAATGGAGCAAATTGGGAGGGGAAGAAAGTTGCGGGACTGTAATTTCACGCACGTGATACGTGTTTTCTTGGCAGCGCTAGACTAGCGCCGTCCGCGCGCTTGGTCTCACGTGCATATTGATGGGAGATTACACTTCGGCTCAAGATGTCATGATTATGCGCCGGAGAGACCATCCACTACTCTACTTCTCTATCTCAAATCTGCGATCGGTTGACCAAGTCACTCTACACCCCAGGCTGTCTAGCCTGCCGTATGAGACTCCAGCTCCGCATTGCAGACACGTGTCTCACCTTGTCATCTCCCTTACGAAAGAGCAATTAGCCTCGAGACCTTGCTTCGCCTCTGGGCACTTGTCGTAAGGGAACAACGTGTAAGCATGTGGCGCCCCTGGATAGATCTTCACGACGGCCTTTCCTCCAGTTGTCTGCCACTTGGCCGACATCATCACAGTGTCATCCAGCAGGCAATCTTCAGTACCACAAGTGAACATCGCAGGGGGCAGCTCCAGCCCGGCTAGGTCGTGGTAAAATGGTGACACCCACGGGTCTCGTAATTGTTCAAATGACATTCCCAGGCAGAATGATTCAACAAAATGCTCCATGAGCTCTTTATCGAGTATCAAGGTGTCGCGCTTCTTGAAGTGGTGGACCTGTGGTAGAAACGTCAAGTCGAAGACACCATAGTTGAGGACGAGTCCAGATAAGTGGAATTGAGGGCGATTGTGGGCAAGGTGCAGAAACGTGAGCATCGCAAGGTGGCCTCCCGCTGACTGGAGACGATTAGTGTCCAGGCCTTATCTACACTATTTCCGCCGTCATTCGCAGCGGGACTTACATCGCCTCCTAAAAATTGCAGCTCGACCCCGAACCTGTCCTTTGCGTTGTCCACCAACCACGCCGCTGCATCATAGCACTACAAGTTTGCGACGTCAGCATTCCTCCAAACCATCGAATTGAGCGAAGAGACGTTGATTTGAAGCGGATATTGCCGCAAAATCTTTCGAGGTTGTTGGTGCGATCAAATACGGTACAAGAAGCGAAGAGAAAATGACTTACGTCCTCCGGTCCTTTGGGATAAGGGTTCTCTGGAGCAAGTCGGTAGCCGATGGACAAAACCACCACATCGCAATCATCAGTTAGCTTTGCCAGGGCTGGATCATTCCTGTCATGGATCATTAGGGCTGTGCCTCGACAGTCCTTATGCTTATCTCACTCAGTCTCAGTCGATAGGACCCATCCGCCACCGTGAATATACATGAATATTGCTCTCGCGTCCTTCCCATTTTTTGGTCTCATCATTCGATATGGGATCTCTCTACCTTTTTCTCTCGAGGGGATTGAGAAAATCTCGCCGCGATCGAGCACAATCGAAGGCGGGAATAATGTTTGACCCGTTGCTCGCATCTCCCTGTACTTGGCAGCGCCCACCTCAGTTCTCCCATCAGGTAGGACATATACTATGGCCAAAATTACTGACCTGGAACCACTTGGGATCAGACTTCATTCTGTCCATGAGGATTTCATTGGTATTCTTGACCTCCTCACTGGCCCCCTCCGGTCGGAACTTAGAGGCATCTACGACGAGATCGCTTTGGAGCGCCATGGTGCACGAAAATGGAAGGGGCGAGTTATCCCGAATAGTGCGATCACTATCCAGGGGTCAATGGACGTCTTTGTCAAAGCACTGTCGTCTGATGACAAATCCAGCACGAGGGCTCTTCAAGCATTGTGGCACAACTCGGCGTTAACGGAGCCATCAATTTAGCCTTCTGGCCTAGAAGTTTTGACCATCATCCAACGACTCCTGTCCTCCGCATCAGAGACGCAGCACTTGAAGGTCGTCGGACGACCTTGTAACAAAATCGGCATTGAGCGGAACACCATGATCTAATGAATAGCAAGCTCAGGGTTCAAACCCCTCGTCATCATCGTCGTCGCAATTCCTACACTTCCCCCACCTCGGCTCAGATCTCGCCTTTTCGCCTTCTTCAGCCTCAAACCGCCGCGATGATCATGGTCCTGGATCTCTCGCCTGCAATGCTCCTGATCCAACTTCATCCGAACCGTGGAATATGAAGAACTGCACTGCAACCCACGTGCTTGTCGTCGTCATCCAATCTAGTAACTCCCCAACAGCATCACCGATTATCGACCATTTCAACTTCTCACCGGTGGCCTCGTTGATAGTCAACTGAAGATCCAAGTACACGTTGAACAAGAATTTGCCCCCGTACATATTGTTGTCACCGAAATCGCGGAGTAGGTTTTGAACGTGGGCAGCTGCAGCGGTTAAGGTCCAGTTCAGTTTGTCAGACGACAATGAGGGGCCAGCTGTGATATGTATGTAGGTTGACGTGTAGTAGGCGCACCACGTTGGCGCCCCGTGTGTGACGCTGAGCAGGGAACGAGGGGACTGGGAGATCGTGGGGTTGGACGTGTTGCTTTTCGGGGGTGAGCTGGGTTCAACAGGAGGGCTCTAACGTTGGCTCACAATCCAGCTACATTGAAGGGAAGATTTGTGCACAATGTCCAGGGCTGGTGTGCTCGTGGGAGCAAGCTCAATGATGGCAGAGCTATTGCGAGCAGGTAAGGCGGGAAGCCCACCAGGCATGTCAATAGAAGTAACGACCGCATTTTCCGCTCAGGTACGGCAAAAGACAATGGGAAAGCAGAAGGCCCGCTTCGAAGGAGACCTCCGGTATGAGAACAATACACAGCTCGGCAAAGGCGAATGAGAAGACTCGGGGACTCAATCAGCATAGGATCGGCAGGCACGGAAGCTCCATGAGACCTTTGCGTCATCTCCGAAAATGCTCGTAGTGGTCGATCCGTACCGAGGGTTCCGCAGGCGGAAACTAAAGAGCCGAGCCAGATGAAACGCCCGTCAGGTACTCGACAGTTGCGATTCGCTACGAATACGACGGGGATCTCGATCCTCCCCGAGTCATGAACGCACCGCATGACCTTTTCGTCGGCTGTGCGCTTAAAGGGAGCCGCGCCAGTATCGTGAGGCTACATGTCGATGTGCTCTGGCACTTACGTCCCGACGAGGGAAGTGTAGAGATGCCGCGACCGAAAATGCAATCTCGCCGGAGTTCCCAGGGTGGAGCGTACGTTCATGAGATGAGGTCCTCCTAATGGATTACCGTGGACTACCAATAGGTATCCAACGCTTAGCATCCTGTGCCAAGCAGCATGTTTCCGAAGCGCCAACCTGTTGGCCGGCTGTCGATCGATGCGTCAAACTTGACATGAGAAATTATGCTCCGAACCTGGCTGAGGAAGGGTTGCTGATTTACTGAGCCATGTAGCACGTCTTGTGAAGGCCCTTATCCCATTTTCTCCAAAGCGTTGCTCTATAGCCTCCATGGGCGCACAGTATTACAGGTATAGTGCACTCCTCACATAGCATCGTAGAGTAGCACGTTGTAGCCATGTTGCAGCAACCGCTATCACTGTTTTCCTCGATCGAGCTATGCAACCGAAAAGAAAATATCCAGCCTCCAGGGCGTTGGCTCTTTGTGGCAAATTCTATGTTCCCTATGGTACTATACCTCTTCGCTCTACTCCACCACCTGCATTGCCGTTGTTCCTGCATAGGTAAGTGGGAAACCCATCCCTTTGAAGATCCTGTCTCCGCAATGCTTACAATGACACTCGGTCGATGATATCCATAGTAACTCGAATGGCTGCTTGCGCAATAGAGAAGACACGCCCATCCCCTGCGTATTCGCGAAGGATCCGGCAAAACACCAAGTATCCTTGACTATGCCAGGGACAAGCGTTATCGGATGACTTGCACTAAGGCCAGGATTGAATATGGTCCTCCAAGTCTGCAACTGCTTCCCCTCCATCGTGACCAAATCTTCTCCGCCTGTCAGAGGTCGCATAAAGCTCCGAAGAGCCCCAAATCTGGGCAGCGGACGATCTTGACAAGCTTGATACGCTCCTTCGGGTGAAATCACAACTAACATTGGCATTGCAAAGGGCCAAATGTCCAGATAGAAGAAGGTGGGTGGTATTTCTGTGGATCCAAGCCTGGGAGTAGTGTCCATATGCAACCTTTGGCAGCTGACTAAGAAGGCTCTGTGATAGTAGCAAATGGTATGGGGGCATTGGCTGCATTGCAATTAGTGAGGAATGGACTTTAAGGCGTTACCAATCTCTGCCTTTGGAATCCAAGCAATTTGCTGCGAACGTTGTATGATTTGACAACAAACCATACGACAGCAGTGATGACGGACCTAGACAAAGCTATTGAGCAGCATCATGGCTTTGATACAGACTCACATAACGAAGACGATTCTTGGGAAGAGATGTGTTAAGGTAGGAGCCAACACGATGGGCGAGATTTCGTACCGGGCCTTTGTTTCATAACCAAGACAGCTACTAAGCGAGGGTAGGTAATTTACGTATCTCTGATTTGCATCCTCAGCTCACGTCTATCGTTGGGCATAGGATCGAAGGATGCCTTCTTCCCTCTTGTTTTGGAACAGGGACTTGCATGCGCGCTGCATGCCGATCACGCTTCGCATCATGTCTTGCATGAATCCAAGTTGCCTTAGATGGTTGCCTTGTTGCCTTCTCCAGACTGTTGAATCTCGTCGTCGACGTGTCAAAACCTTCGGTAATCTCTTTGCCGCCTGAGAATCTGTCGGTCATTTCGTGTCCTTAGTGATTCGCCTACTCTAGCTGCAAACGACAATTGGTTGCGGAGTATCCCCCATCGCTCAAGTACTTTATAGACTTGCTGCATCAACCGCCTTCTGCTTTGCTGGAAGCGGTTTCCACACCTGGCTGTAAGCGTCGATCGACCGTTTCGAATGCTTTCGAGTTATCTGGCACAAATACTTTGGTTGAGACGGCGCCACCTAGCTCACCTATGTATACTTACTAGGACATTCTAGCGCTCGACGTCTGATGGAGGGGGGCTTCAACAGCGCCTTAGGTGCGTTTGAATCCGAGACTGTAGCAATCGTGACACAGCCTTGTCTCAAAGGCGAGGCGAGGCAGAGCAGAGCTATCGAGCAAACATACAGCGATTCAAAAGCGAAAGGTCGTTCACCAAGCTACAAAGGACGCGGACTGCGCCCTGAAATGCCTGACACCTCTTCATCCAGGCTCTTGTCAACCGCTTCCCACCTTAGCACCCGAAGAACCGGTTAGCATGCTTTCGATCGCTCTAGACACAATCTCTCGACGACTATCGGACTTTAGACGCCAATTCATCTAAGCATCAATGTAAGTCTCCGGCACTTTCGCTTCGCAACAGGCGGATGGTCTGATTAGACCGCATTAAACACCGTGTAGTCTCATCTCGACCTCGAAGTGCTTGCTCTACTGCCAGTCAGCCTTCGTATGCATGACGAAGTCTGCATGATACTTCTACTTCCACTCCAAGACCACCTTCCCAAAGAATCGCCGGCCCTAGAACTATGGAGCCGGAAGAAGATCGGAATTCATGCGCTGCCCACTCTAGCGGCATCCAACAATGGCTCGGGAACACTTGCTATAGATCACCCACTAATCTTTTTGTCAATTGACAAGGCGCTGTCTAGATTGCGCAGCGAACCATCCACGGCAAAGAAGAAATAGTAGTGCATTGCCAAACGTAGCCTGAACTCAGTCCATGGTAGTTATCTCATACGTCTCAGTGCAAGATCATCGTGGTCGTTGAAAGAAGAGCATCACAGTCTGACCCCATTTTCGAAATGCCAAGCCTCGCTCGACAGGTCTATCCATATCCTCCTACTTTACGGGAATATTCCCCAGCACCTAGGCAAAGCTTGTAGCCACGTTCGACAAAACCGCAGGCATACGTAGCCGATCTTGCAGGGCATTGTATGTTCCTACACATCATACTGGCTTCGATGTTTTGCTCAGACGAACGACTGTGCCTGGAGATGATGATCTGATGATGTCTATCTTCGTCAGCCCTCTGTGCGAAAGCGCCCAGAACAAGCTGAGTTAAACACTACCTTGGTCGCTTCAAGGAATGCTCCCAGATTCCTACTGCCCCGTGTGGTCAATTGCATACTCTCATCAAGCGTCGAGCCTACGGACTCTTGGCGAGGACCCCATCTGATTAAGGTCCGCACACCTGTCAGGGTAGCAGATGGTATAGTTGGAAGGCGAAACCCGGTCGGCTTTCCCCAGTTGAATGGTTTCCTGCGGGACACCTGTCCTGAGATGGGCGGCGCCTTCTTCAGAGCCTTCTTTTTTTCGGAGGAAATGAAAAAGGAGCGGAAAGCTGTGAATGAGACGAGCAGTACCGCAACGCAGGCCTCCATCTGTTGCCAGAAAACTGCCTACGTCACGTCGATTTGGTTTCTGACCGGTAGTCCAGAGACCCGCACTATCGCCACAACGCACATCACGAAGCTCAAACATAAGGAGACCCCTAGTATACATTTCTGCAGGAAGCGGATCTTGACTTTCCACAAAAGACGAATTGGAATCGCAATAACTAGAGAGGTAAGCGTATCAGCAGGTTCAGTTGATAAGAACAGGTCGCATGCTACTCACTCATCAGATCGGTAAGAACATCCAAGGCTATGTTTGCAGCCCCAAGACCCAGGGGTAACTTTGTACTTATGCCTGGCCCCCCACACCGGACTATGACCGGGGATTCAGTACAGGTCCGAGCGTGCACGGCATCTAAGACTTATCACTTACACATAGATAGATCAAAGTGAGGGCATGCGATAAAATCCTGGCAGATGTTGAAGCCGCAGGCGAGTAAGCTGATAACAATAACAACTTTCCAATATGTATTCATCCAGATTAACCGTCGGATTAGGCTGCGGAAGAAAACCAAGAAAGATAGCTTGACGGCAAAGATCGTTACCCAAGACAGCACAACGAAAGAATATACCATCTTTTGGTACCAAATCAGGTCGTCAATCTCTTGCGGACCGAACGGCGTCGTCAGTGGGGACAAATTCAATCCTTCGTCCAGGTACATCACTGGTAAGAACCTATGCAACAATCCCGTTGCGGCGCTTAGGCACGCACACGCAAATAGGAGAAACCCATCATCCAGAAAAAGCCTTCGATGCTGAAGTATTCTCATGGCAAGGCGAGCGATCGTAGCCATCATAGCTGGACCGAAAAGGATCCACATAGAGAGCTATTTTCGGTCAGGATGCACCAGGGACTTTTTGGAGGACAAGGGCTACCTGGAATGCCAGCACAGAGATCCTTCCGGCACTTTGAACCATTGTAAGACCCTAGGGTCTGAAAAGAAAGACAAGTGCTTGAGAGGGGGATTGGAAATGGAATTCGGGTATGGGATGGAAAAGGCTTCCTATTTAAGTCCCTGGGACTTGTGTGGTGGGGCGCTATCCGTTTCCTCTCTTCGAGATCAGGACTTTATGAAAACAGTTCTAGGGCTCCTTTCTGCGATCCATCAGCTCCATCATGGGGGTGGAGACTTTGCCAGCATGCTATGACAACCGACATTTGCCTTTGCGGTGCAGACTGCCCGGTTTCAGGCCCAACGACGCTCGTCTTCGTCATTCCTGGTGATCCTGACCAAAAAGGAATCGGTGCATGCACACGATCTATCGAGCTGACCGCAGCGAATATGGTACTTGCGTACACCAAGAGATCCACTGTTCATGTTCGAATCAGGCACTGTAAAGCCGTGGTTGGACGGCACCTTCGCATCTCGATCCGAGGGAGAAAGAGTTCATGATACTCTTCAGGCTTACAACTTGCATGAAAGGATTGCAGCCATTACCATAGAGATCTGCGTAGGATTTGCTTATGCTTTTCGAAGGATCGATTAGCGCACCAGTACATCACGAACTATACAACACTAACAGAATTCGGAACCATTCGGCAGAATTACCATACACAACAACGAAACATTCCTGGCGGGGACGCCCATCAAAATGCTCGAGTATGAGTTCTCGCCGACTGAGACTCGCATGGTCGACACAGCGATAATGGGTGGTGTGGGTTCCACTAATGAAAGCACATCACTAACATCCACAGTATCTAATGTTCAATGAATGACACAGCACGATACTCGATTGTTGTCGTCAGTATTAAGGCTCTGTTCTAGAAGGAACTACCCAGACTGGTTTAACTACGTCTCATACTCGCCTTCGACCAGTTCTCTTGATGTCATCTTCGTCACGACAGAAGAATCTGTTCTAATCAAAATGCTCCCCCTTCGGCAACGCTCCTGGCGTTCCAAAAGTAATAATGAAGCCATTTGCTCGAAAATCTTTTGAGATAGTTGAGTAGGACGATACTACGTTATGCCGCCAATGCTGAAACTCCATGTCTGGGAAAGACTGTTCTGGCTGCTGCCCTCATGTCTCTAAAGCGCTCTTGATCGCTTGTCCCTCTATAGTACGATTATCGCAGCATAAGAACTCGTCGTAACCCAAATGCTTCGCTTTCGACGGAGGATCTGGGTCTCGAGAAGTAAGATTTCAACCGCCTATGGGCAAACCCTTCTAATTCAACCAAATAGCACAGTACCCTAACTTACCATCAGTGATGATACTCTAACTTACGAGAGACTGCCCTAATTGCTTCCCTTACATGCCTCCAAGCATTCTTATCTCATATCGCTTATCTTTCTACAGCCCCTTTTATTACAGCACAAGATTCTGTTCTAATCAAGAGTTCTATGTTCAACGACGCGTTTGCCGCCTTGAAAGCGAAGCGTCGAGCGCCTATCGAAAGACCCACATGGTTCATCTGAATAGCACGATACCCTCTTATCACTGTCGTCAATGCTGAGGATCCACATCTGGGAGAGGCTGCTCCGTCTGCTTTCCTTGCCTGTCTCAAGCATTCTCGCATCGCCCACCCATTCACAGCACGTTTACCAGGGCCCAAAAACCTATTCTAACCAAAACGCTTCACCTTCGACGAAGAATCCGACGCTTCGAAAACAATAATTTAGGCCAACTGCTAGGAAATCTCTGGAGTTAATTGAAACGCACGATACCCCCTTATCATCGCCATCAATGCCGCTTCTCCCCCTCGCCCGAAACTCCCCCATCCGCCTCCCCCACCCCCCTCCCAGCCTACCCATATCCCCCATCCCCTACCCTCCATCCCTTCACCACCCATTCTCTCCACCACCCATTCTCTTCACCACCCATTCCCACATCCCTATACCGCCCCCCCCGCCCTCA
>JAABUQ010000413.1_pt1 | contig 99198 bp, 85 predicted proteins | sample 5560001 | NCBI WGS metagenome assembly JAABUQ01 (sample SAMN10711888, study PRJNA513371) | rock metagenome | isolation source: Antarctica rocks | place: Antarctica: Victoria Land, Finger Mt nord | collected 2015-12-18
GATCTGGACCGCGCAGGATTTCTCAACGTCCCCGAACGTCCGGGACATGGCGACAATCCCACGCGCCCTCCTCGATAGCCTCACCGAAGCCGCTTGCTACCCAGCCTGAAATGGCCAAAGTCGAGCTAAGACATTGCCATAATTTTAGATTTGCGATGCGATGTCCGGCGCGGCGCCCAATCCGGGGCAGGGCGGGCCTTGCGCATTATCCGAAAAAGCGCTCGGGCGCCGTCTCGCAGCGCGGCATCGCCACGGCGTTGACGGGGCGCCGCTTGACCAAGCCGGGTCAGGCGACCGAATATCGGCCCGTCCAACAGGAGGCCTGCCATGAACGTCGCCGCCACCCCCGCATCGCTGTCCGGCGTCTCGGACACGGAATGGAAAGTCCGCTGCGACCTGGCGGCCCTATACCGGCTCGTCGCGCACCACCGGATGACCGACCTGATCTACACCCACATCAGCGCGCGGCTGCCGGGGCCGGATAACCACTTCCTGATCAACCAGTACGGCGTGATGTTCCACGAGATGCGCGCGTCGGACCTGGTGAAGATCGACTACGACGGCAACATCGTCGATGACGCCCAGCAGTCGCGGCGGGTGAACGCGGCCGGGTTCTGCATCCACTCGGCGATCCACATGGCCCGGCATGACCTGGCCTGCGTGATCCACACCCACACCGCCGCCGGCATGGCGGTTGCCGCGCAGAAGCACGGCCTGTTGCCGATCAGCCAGCATGCGCTGAAGTTCTACGGGCACCTGGCCTACCACGGCTACGAGGGCATCGCGCTCGACCTGGACGAGCGGGAGCGGCTGGTGGCCGACCTCGGCGAGCACCGGGCGATGATCCTGCAGAACCACGGGCTGCTCGTCGCCGGGCGCACCATCCCGGAGGCGTTCAACAACATCTACTACCTTGAGCGCGCCTGCCAGGCGCAGGTCGCCGCATTGGCGGGCGGGGCCGAGCTGGTGACGCCGCCGGAGGCGGTGCGCCTGCACACGGCGGAGCAGTTCAACCGCGAAGGCGGCCTCGAACATTACGAGATGATGTGGGAAAGCTGCCTGCGCCTCGTGGAGCATGACCGGCCCGACTACCGCTCCTGAGTGGCTGACCTCCTGCAGATCGACGGGCTGCGCACGGTGTTCCGCAGCCCGTCCGGCGACGTGCCGGCGGTGGACGGGGTGAGCCTGTCCGTGGCGCGCGGCAAGACGCTCGGCATCGTGGGCGAAAGCGGCTGCGGCAAGAGCATGCTGTCGCTGTCCGTCATGCGCCTGGTGCCGTCGCCGGGGCGGGTGGCGGCGGGCCGGGTCGTGTTCGACGGGCAGGACCTGCTCACCTTGGCCCCCCGCGCCATGCGCGCCGTGCGCGGCAACCGGATCGGCATGATCTTCCAGGAGCCGATGACCAGCCTCAACCCGGTGTTCACCGTGGGCGACCAGATCACCGAGGCGATGCGCGCGCACGACCCCGGCGCGTCCAAGGCCGCGTTGCGCGCCCGGGGCGTCGCGGCGCTGGACCGGGTGCGCATTCCCGGAGCGGCCCGGCGTTTCGACGACTACCCGCACCAGATGAGCGGCGGCATGCGGCAGCGGGTGATGATCGCCATGGCGCTGTCCTGCGACCCTGACCTGCTGATCGCCGACGAGCCGACGACGGCCCTCGACGTGACGGTGCAGGCGCAGATCCTGGACCTGCTGCGCGACCTGCAGGCGCAGTCCGGCATGGCGATCATCCTGATCACCCACGACCTCGGCGTGGTGGCGGAGATGGCGGACGAGGTCGCGGTGATGTACGCCGGCCGCGTCGTGGAGCGGGCCAGCGGCACGGCGATCTTCGACGACCCGCAGCACCCCTACACGCTGGGCCTGCTGGGCAGCATTCCCCGGATCGAGGAAACCCGGTCCCGCCTGCTGGCCATCGAGGGATCGGTCCCGGCGCCGTTCGCCTTGCCGGAGGGCTGCCGGTTCCACCCGCGCTGCGTGTTCGCCGCCCCCGCCTGCACCCGCGTCGATCCGCCGCTGCGGGGCTTGGGCGCCGATCATCAGGCTGCCTGCATCCGGGCGCCGGTCGAGGACCTGGCGGCGTGACGGAGGCGCTGATGGAGGTCGCGGGCCTCGCCAAGCATTACCCCATCCGCCGCGGCCTGGTGCTGTCGCGCACGACGGGACAGGTGCGGGCGGTGGACGGCCTGTCGTTCAAGCTGTTCCGCGGCGAGACGCTGGCGCTGGTGGGCGAGAGCGGCTGCGGCAAGAGCACGACGGCGCGGCTGGTGCTGCGGCTGATCGACCCCACCGCGGGCACGGTCCGGTTCGAGGGGGCGGACATCACCGGGCTGCGCGGCGACGCCATGCGCAAGCTGCGCCGCCGGATGCAGATCGTGTTCCAGGACCCCTTCGCCTCGCTCAACCCGCGCATGACGGTGGCCGAGATCCTGGAGGAGCCGCTGATCGTGCACCGCATCGGCGACGGCGCGGCGCGGCGGGCGCGGGTGGCCGAGTTGCTCGGCCTCGTCGGCTTGGCGCCCTATCACGCCGGGCGCTATCCGCATGAGTTCTCCGGCGGGCAGCGGCAGCGGATCGGCATTGCGCGGGCGCTTGCCGTCGAGCCGGCCTTGGTGGTCTGCGACGAGCCGGTCAGCGCGCTGGACGTGTCGATCCAGGCGCAGGTGGTGAACCTGCTGAAGGATTTGCAGGTCCGGCTGGGGCTGTCCTACCTGTTCATCGCGCATGACCTGGCGGTGGTGAAGCACGTGGCGGACCGGGTTGCGGTGATGTACCTGGGCCGCATCGTCGAGATCGGGCCGAAGGACGCCGTGTTCGCCAACCCGCGGCACCCTTACACGCGCGTGCTGCTGTCGGCGATCCCGCGCCCTGACCCGCACCGCAAGCTGGCGCGGTCCGCGGCCCGAAGCGACCCAGGCGGCGACATGCCCAGCCCGGCCAACGTCCCGCCCGGCTGCCGCTTCCACACCCGCTGCGCATTCGCCATCGACCGCTGCCGCACCGAGGACCCCGCCTTGCACGACATCGAACCCGGCCACCTGTCAGCCTGCCATCTCGCGGAGGACCTGCCTGCCATGGCGGCGATGGAGGCGGCGCAGGCCGCTGCCCCGGCGGCAGCGCGCCGCCTCGCGCTCTATGCCGACCGCCGGGCCGCCCAGCAGGTCGCCGGATGAGCGCCACGGTCGTCTCGCCCCGGCTGATGCTGGTGGGCGGCGGTGCTGTCCACGAGTTGGCAAGCGTGCTGGCCAAGTTCGGCCTGTCGCGCCCGCTGGTCGTCACCGATCCCTACATGGTCCGCTCCGGCCTGGTGCGCCGCTGCCTGGACCCGTTGGAGGCGGCCGGGCTTGCCGCCGCGGTGTTCAGCGACACCGTGCCGGAACCGACGGACACCGTGATCGACGCCGGCGCGGCGCTGCTGCAGGCCGGGCTGTATGACTGCCTGATTGGCTTCGGCGGCGGGTCGCCCATCGACACGGCCAAGGCGATGTCCATCCTGGCGCACGGACGGGCGGTCGGCGCCGGGTCGCACATGCGGGACTTCAAGGTGCCGGTGCAGGCGGACGCGGCCGGGCTGCCGGTGATCGCGGTCCCGACCACGGCCGGCACCGGCAGCGAGGCGACGCGCTTCACCGTCATCACCGACACCGAGCGCGGTGAGAAGATGCTGATTGCCGGCATGGGCGCGCTGCCGCTGGCGGCGGTGGTGGACTACGAGCTGACCTTCACCGTGCCGAAGCGCATCACCGCCGACACCGGGGTGGACAGCCTGACCCACGCGCTGGAAGCTTACGTGTCCAGCCGGGCGAACCCGTATTCGGATACGCAGGCGCTGGCGGCGATGGCGCTGATCGGCGCCAACCTGCGGACCGCCTACGCCGAGCCGGACAACGCCCCGGCGCGGGAAGCGATGATGCTGGGGGCGATGCAGGCCGGGATCGCGTTCTGCAATAGTTCGGTTGCCTTGGTGCACGGCATGTCGCGGCCGATTGGGGCGGCGTTCCACGTGCCGCATGGGTTGTCCAACGCCATGCTGCTGCCGGCGGTCACGCGGTTTGGGTTGGAGGCGGCGAAGGGACGCTATGCCGGGGCGGCGCGGCAGATCGGGTTTGCGGCGCCGGGCGATCCCGATGGGGGGGCGGCGGAGAAGCTGGCGGACGGCCTCGCGCAGTTGAACCGCGACTTGGATGTACCCACGCCTAGCGGGTTCGGTATTGACAAGGCGGCATGGGACGCGCGGCTGGAGGTGATGGCAGAGCAGGCTTTGGCGTCTGGCAGTCCGGCCAACAACCCGCGGGTGCCGAGCAAGGCGGAGATCGTGGCGCTGTATCAGGTGGTGTGGTCAGGAAACCAATGAGGCGCTCAGCCTCTCGAGCCTGACCTCTCTATAAGGAAACGGGAAGCAAACGGCTTGTGGTAGGCTCGGAAGCATGACAGCAGCCGTTCGACAGCAGATCATGCGAATTGAGGATTTCCTGGCGTGGGAGGCACGGCAGGAGGTCAAATACGAGTTTGACGGCTTTGAACCTGTCGCCATGGCGGGCGGATCGGTCCGGCATTCAGCGATACAGCGAAATCTCGCAATCTCAGTTGGCGGTCGCTTGCGCGGGACGCCGTGCGCGTTTCACGGCAGCGATATGAAGGTCGTCACGGGCGAGCGGTCAAGGTATCCCGATGGCCAGGTCATCTGTGGCCCATTGGAGGGAACGGCCACCTTCACGACGGCGCCTGTCGTCCTGTTCGAGGTAGTAAGCCCTGGTTACGAAGAGGTGGACCGGGTGGACAAAGCGGGGGAGTACCGCCGCCTTGCGACCGTGCAATCCTATGTCATCTTGGAGCAGGACCGCCCGGCAGTGACCCTGATGAAGCGTGCAGCGGAGGGCTGGTTGGTTCAGCAACTGAAAGCGGCGGACGTTTTGCGATTGCCTGAGATCGGGATTGAGGTTCCGGTCAGCGAACTCTATGAGGGCGTCGAGTAGTTACGCCTTCCGCCCCGCCGCTACCGGCACAGCCTGCGCGTCCCGCCGCAGCCGGTTCTCTCCCAAAAGCAATAGGATTGGCGCCGCGATGAAGATCGAGGACGAAGTGCCGACCACGATGCCGAACAGCATCATCAGGGCGAACCCCGACAGCGATGCTCCCCCGAACAGTGCCAACGGCAAGCTCGCCAGGAACACCGTCATCGAGGTGCCAAGCGTCCGGTTCAGCGTCTCGTTGATCGACAGGTCGATGAGCTGACGGAGCGGCATGGTCTTGTACTTGCGCAGGTTCTCCCGCATCCGGTCATACACGACCACCTTGTCGTTGGTGGAGTAGCCGATCACGGTCAGGATCGCCGCCACCATCACCAGGTCGAACTCGATCCGGGTCACGCATAGGAAGCCGATGGCCTTGGTCACGTCGAGGATCAGGGTCACGACGGCGCCCACGGCGAACTGCCACTCGAAGCGGAACCAGATATACACCAGGATCATCAGCAGGCTGATGCCGAGCGCCAGCATGCCGTTGCGGAACAGCTCGGAGGACACGGCGGCGCCGACCGCGTCGGTGCGGACGATGCGGCTGCCGGGCTGCGCCTCGTCGAGCGCCTGGCGCACGCGGGCGACGGTCGCCTGGGTGGACTTCTCGTCACCCTGCGGGTCCATGCGGATGATGACCTGATCAGGCCCGCCGAAGCGCTGCAGCCCGGCCTGCGCGACCTGGGCCGTGTTGAGCGCCGCACGGATCTTGCCAAAGTCGGCCGGGCCGGGGGTGCGGATCTCCATCACCACGCCGCCACGGAAGTCGATGCCGAGATGCAGGCCCGGGTAGAAGAACAGCCCGAGCGAAAGCAGCGACAACACGGCGGAGGTCGCGAGGCCGATGTAACGCCCGCGCATGAACTGGATCTTGGTGTGGTCCGGAACCAGCCGGAACAGCGGGCGGAGGAACATGGGGGCTACACCGGCAACAAAGCGGGTTTGGTGGCGACATACCAGCGCACCGTCAGCATGCGGGCGAACAGCGTCGCGGTGAACAGCGTGGTGACGATGCCGACCGTGATGGTGACGGCGAAGCCGCGCACCGGGCCGGAACCGAACACGAACAGCATGACGTGCGCCAGGAACGCGGTGGCGTTGCTGTCGATGATGGTGCTGTAGGCCCGACGGAACCCGGTTTCCAGCGCGTTGAGCGGCGAGCGCCCGTTATGCACCTCTTCCCGCACCCGCTCGTTGATCAGGATGTTGGCGTCCACGGCCACGCCCAGCGTCAGCAGGATGCCCGCCATGCCCGGCAGCGTCAGCGTCGCGCCGATCAGCGACAGCAGCCCGATCTGCAGCACCAGGTTGACCAGCAGCGCCACGTTGGCGAACCAGCCGAACAGGCCGTAGAACACCGCCATGTAGGCGATCACCAGCAGGAAGCCGATTGCGAGCGCGATGGCGCCGTTGCGGATGCTGTCGGCGCCAAGCTCCGGCCCGACGCTGCGCTCCTCGACCACGGTGAGCGGCGCGGGCAGGGCGCCGGCGCGGAGCAGCACCGCCAGGTCCTGGGCGCTGCGGGCGTTGAAGTTGCCGCTGATCTGGCCGCGCCCGCCGGTGATCGGCGTCTGGATCACCGGGGCGCTGATCACCTTGTCGTCCAGCACGATGGCGAAGCGGCGGCCGACGTTGGCGTTGGTCACGTCGCCGAAGCGCCGGGCGCCGACGCTGTCGAAGGTGAAGTTCACCACCCAGCGGCCGTTCTGGCTGTCCTGGCCCGGTCGCGCGTCGGTCAGGCTGGCGCCGTCCACCTCGACCCGGCGGCGCACCGGCTCCTTGACGTTGGGCTGGCCTTCCATCGGCAGGAAGTCCACGCCGGGCGGGGGCGCCGCGCCGAGGTTCGCCGTCTCGTCCAGCAAGCGGAAGGTCATGCGCGCGGTGCGGCCGAGCAGTTCCTTGATGCGGTTCGGGTCCTCGACGCCGGGCAACTGCACGACGATGCGGTCGGTGCCCTGCCGGGTGATAACGGGGTCGAGCACGCCGGTCTCGTCGATGCGGCGGCGGATGATCTCGATGGATTGCAGCACGGCGGAGTTGGCGCGGTCGCGGAGGGCCGTGGGGGACAGGGACAGCGCGACCTCGTTGTCCTGCGCCGTCACGTCGTACTCGGCTGCCCCGGCGGAGGTCGCGGCCTCCCGCAGCAGGCGCACCGCCTCGTCCTGCTGCGGGCCTCCGTTGATGCGGATCAGCACGCGGTTCTGCGCCGGCTGCGCCTGCGGCGGCTGGAAGCCTGTGACCTTGCCGCGCAGCGCCGTGCGCGCGCCGTCCGCCATGCTGTCCAGCCGCTCGCGCACGACCGCGGCCATGTCGACCTCCAGCAGCAGGTAGCTGCCGCCGCGCAGGTCGAGGCCGAGGTGGACCTGCTGCCACGGCAGCCAGCTTGCCGGCGCCGGCAGCAGGTTCGGCAGGCAGAGCAGCGCGCCCAGGACGCAGACGCCGAGGATCAGCGCGATCTTGAGGCGGCTGAAGTACATCATGGCAGGCGCGGTCCCCCGGGATGCGAAGGCCCCGGGTATGCCGAGGTCCCCTGGCAGACGCAAGCCTGCGCCTTGGCCGCAGAGGGCCGGGACTGCTACAGCGGGGCATGATCCAGCATCCACTGCGCATCGGCGTCGCCGGCGCCGGGCATTTCGGGCGGTTCCACGCGCTCAAGGTCGCGAAAAGCTCCCGAGCCGTGCTGGCGGGCCTGTTCGACCCGGACCACGCCCGCGCCGCCACGGTCGGGCGGGAGGCCGGGGGTGCGGCGGCGATGCCGTGGGCCGAGCTGCTGTCGGCCTGCGACGCCGTGATCGTGGCGGCGCCGGCGGAGGCGCACTTCGCGCTGGCGACGCAGGCGTTGGAGGCCGGGCGGCACGTGCTGATCGAGAAGCCGATGGCCGCGACGCTGGCGCAGGCCGACGCGCTGGCGGCGCTGGGCCGGTCCCGCAGGCTGGTGCTGCAGGTTGGGCACCTGCTGCGCTACTCGGCGGAGCACCGCGCCATCTCCGCCCGGATCACCCGGCCGCTGTATATCGAGGCGGCGCGGATCGCCCCGTACAAGCCGCGCGGCACCGACGTGTCGGTGATCCTCGACCTGATGATCCACGACCTCGACCTCGTGCTCGCGCTGGTGGACAGCCCGATCAGCAGCGTGGACGCGGTCGGCGCCGCGGTGTCCAGCCCGCTTGAGGACATCGCCAACGCCCGGGTGCGGTTCGAGAACGGCTGCGTCGCCACGATCACCGCGAGCCGCATCTCGCTCAAGACCGAGCGCAAGATGCGGCTGTTCTCGCAGGAGGGCTACCTTTCGGCGGACTTCGTGGCGCGCAAGCTGGTGATGATCGGCCGTGAGCGCGGCCTGCCCTTGCCCGGCACCGGCGGCTATCGGCGGGAGGAGGTCAATTGGACCGAGGGCGACGCCATGGCGGCGGAGCACGAGGCGTTCGTGAGCGCGTGCCTCGACGGCGCCCCGGTGGTGGTGGACGCCGCCGCCGGGCGCCGCGCGCTGTCGGCGGCGCTGGACGTGGCCGAGAGCATGGAGGCGTCACGCCGCCGGGCGCTGGCGTCCGGCCTGATCCATGACCTGCAGAACCTCGCGGGCGGCGGCCTCTGACGGCATGCCTGCGGGGGGGCGCAGGCTGTCCAGGATGCCGGGAAAGGCGTCCCGCTGCGCCGTGGCCGCGGCGCCGCCCCGCAGCAGATCGAGCGCGTGGCGGCCCAGCGTCTCGGCCGTGCAGTCCTGCTGCAGCAGCTCCGGCACCACGGCGCGGCCGGCCAGCAGGTTGAGCATCGCGACGTAGCGCACGCGGATCATGCGCCGGGCCATGGCGGCGGACATCGGGTTCACCCGGTAGGTCACGGCCATCGGCACCCCGGCCAGCGCCAGCTCCAGCGTCGAGGTGCCGGACTTGGTGAGCGCGGCGGCGGCGGCGGCGTAGGCGTCGTGCTTGTCGGCCAGCTCCGTCACGATCAGCGGGGGGATCGGCCAGGTTGCGGCGGCGCGGCGCACCACGTCGGCCACGGCGGGCGAGACCGGGAGCACCGGGCGCAGCGCCGGCTCATGCAGCATCAGGCGCTTCAACGTCGCGCCGAACACCGGGAGCAGGCGCGGCGCTTCCGACCGGCGGCTGCCGGGCATCAGGATCAGCACCGGCTGCCTCGGGTCCAGGCCATGCGCCTGCCGGAACCGGGTGCCGTCGCCCTGTCCGGCGCCGGATTCCAGCACGGGGTGGCCGACGAAGGTGGCGGGGAGGTTGTGCTGGGCGAACCAGGCCGGCTCGAACGGCAGCAGGCACAGCAGCTTGTCCCATAGGCCCGGGTAGTGCCGCACCCGGTGCGCGCGCCAGGCCCAGACCTGCGGCGCCACGTAGTGCACGCGCGGGATGCCGAGCTTCGCCGCGGCGGCCAGGATGCGGTGGGTGAAGCCGGGGCTGTCGATCGTCACGATCACGTCCGGCTTGAGGCGCGCGATGTCGGCAAGCGTCTCCCCCAACCGGCGGCGCAGCAGGCGCACGCGGGGCAGGATTTCGATGAGGCCCATCACCGCGAGGTCCGCGAGGGGATACAGGCTGTCGAGGCCCTGCTCGGCCATCCGGGGGCCGCCGACGCCGGCGAACTCGGCGCCGGGGCGCTGGGCGCGGATGGCGGCCATCAGGCGGGCGCCCAGCACGTCGCCGCTGGCCTCCCCGGCAACGAGGTAGATCAGCGGCATCGCGGCTTGTCAGGACCCATGCCGGACTGCATAGGGGGCGGTCGGAACCGGCGCAACATGGCGGGATGGAGGCACCGATGAACTTGCTGCACGTCACTTCGGCAGACGCTTGGGCGGAGGCCCAACGGTCCGGCCTGCATGCGCCGCCGATGCTGGCGCAGGACGGTTTCCTGCATCTGTGCACGCCCGCGCAGCTCGACTACGTCCTGGGCCGGCACTTCGCCGGGCGGACCGGCCTGGTGCTGCTGCACGTCGACCCGGCGAAGCTCGGCGACCTGCGTTGGGAGGTCAGCGAACCCGGCCGCGATGCGTTCCCGCACCTATACGGCCCGCTGCCGGTCGCCGCCGTCCTGCGGGCCGAGCCGGTTCAGCCGTAGAGGTCCGCAGGCGACACCAACGCCGCCGCGGTTTCAACCAGCGCGTCGCCCTGCGCCGCACGGTAGAAGCAGGACCGATGCCCGGTGTGGCAGGCGACCCCGTGCTGGTCCACCCGCAGCAGCAGCGCGTCGCCGTCGCAATCGACCCGCAATTCGACCAGGCGCTGCGTCTGCCCGGAGGTCTCGCCCTTGCGCCACAGCGCGCCGCGGCTGCGGCTCCAGTAGCAGACCCGGCCGGTCGCCAGCGTTTCCGCCACCGCGTCGCGGTTCATCCAGGCCAGCATCAGCACCTCGCCGGTGTCGTGCTGCTGCGCCACCGCCGCCACGAGGCCCGCGGCGTCGAACCGGATGTCGTCCAGCAGCGCCATCAGCCCGGCTGCACCCGCAGCCCCGGCTGCGCCCGCAGCACGGCGAGGCCGCGGCCGAGGTCGGCGATCAGGTCGCCGGTGTCCTCCAGCCCGATGTGGAACCGCACCAGCGGGCCGTCGTAGTCCCAGGCGCCGGCGGTCCGCACGATGTGGCCCGTGGTCGGGAGCACCAGGCTTTCGAAGCCGCCCCAGCTTGCGCCGATGCCGAACAGCTCCAGGCTGTCGATCATGGCGCACGCCGCGGCCGTGCTGAACTCCGGCCGGAACACCACGCCGAACAGGCTGCACGCGCCGGTGAAGTCGCGCTTCCACAGATCATGGCCGGGTGCGCCGGGCAGGGCAGGGTGCAGCACCCCGGCCACCTCCGGACGCCCGGCGAACCACTCGGCGATGGCGAGGCCGGACCGCATCTGGTGCTGCATCCGCACGCCCATGGTCCGCACGCCGCGGAGCGCCAGCCAGCAGTCGTCGGGGCTGGCGTACTGGCCCAAGGCGAGCGCGGCCGTCCGCACCCGCTCCCAATCGTCGTCCGAGGCCGTGGTCACGCCGCCTAGCAGCACGTCCGAATGGCCGACGACGTACTTGGTGAGCGCCTGGATCGACACGTCCACGCCGTGCCGGAACGGCTGGAAGAAGTGGATGCCCCAGGTGTTGTCCATCAGCACCTTGGCGCCGCGGACGTGGGCAGCCTGGGAAAGTGCGGGCACGTCCTGCACCTCGAAGGTATGGCTGCCGGGGCTTTCGAGGTAGAGCACGGCGGTGTTCGGGCGCATCAGCGCGTCGATCCCCGCCGCGTCGGTATCGGCGCGGTAGTAGGTCGTCTCGACCCCCAACCGGGCCAGCATGCCGTCGCAGAACGTCCGGGTCGGGCCGTAAACGCTGTCGGGCACCAGGCAGTGGTCGCCGGCCTTCAAATAGGCCAGCAGCGGCGTCGTCACCGCGGCGAGGCCGGAGGACACGATCTGGCAGCGCGTGCCGCCCTCGATCTCCGCAACCACATCCTCCAGCGCGTGGTGCGTGGGGTTGCCCATCACGCCGTAGTTCAGCGCCTGGTCCAGCCGGGTCGCGCCGGCGGCCTGGCGCTCCTGGCAGGTCGGGTACAGCATGGTCGAACCGCGCATCAACGGTGGGTTCACGAAGCCGCGCACCCGCGTGCCGGCGCGTCCGGCATGGGACAGGCGGGTCGCCAGCGCCTGCGGGTGGAAGCGGGGGGCTTGGTCGTCGGGCATCAATCGGTTTCTTTCATGGTGTCGGGCCGCCTGGCCCATTCGGTCCAGGACCCGTCATACACGGCGCCCTGCGGCAGCCCGGCGCGCAGCAGGCCGAGGCTCAAGATGGTCGCGGTGATCCCCGAGCCGCAGCTCGTGACGACGGAGCGCGCGCCGTCCGCGCCCACGGCAGCGAAGGCGGCGCGCAGGGCGGCCGGGTCGAGCATGGTGCCGTCAGGATGCAGCAGGCTTGCGGACGGCACGTTGCGGCTGCCGGGGATGTGGCCGCTGGGCAGCCCTGCCCGCGGCTCCGGGGCGGAGCCGGCGAAGCGTCCGGCCGGGCGCGCGTCCAGCACCAAATCGTCTGCCCCGGCCAGCATGTCGCCGATGCCGCGCAGGCGAACCGCGCGAAAGCTCGCCTGAAATTCGGCAGGCACGGGCGGCTTCGGCGAACCGGCCTCGACCGGGCGGCCTTCCCGCAGCCATTTCGGCAAGCCGCCATCCAGCACGTAGGCCTGGTCATGGCCGAACAGCCCCATCATCCACCAGCCCCGCGGCGAGGAGGCGATGCCCTTCTGGTCATAGAACACGACCCGGCTCGCGTTCGACACGCCAATCTCGCCCAGCAGCCGCTCGAACCGGCCCGGCGAGGGCACCATGTGCGGCAACGGCGTATCGGGATCGGCAATGGCGTCGATGTCGAAGAAGCGGGCGCCGGGGATGCGGGCGCGGGCGAACTCCTCCGCGCCATCCTTGCCCTCGCCCGGCAGGAACTTCGTCGCATCGAACACGATGAGGTCCGCGGCGCCAAGCTGACCGGCCAGCCAGTCCGTGGCGACGAGCGGGTCCATGCTCAAGCGTTCCCTCCGGCAAGCGGCCACGGCGTCACCGGCCGGCCCATCGCGTTCGCAGCCAATCCCGTTTCACGGCAAGCCAGAGCAAGGCGATGGCGGTGACGGAGTTGGCGTAGCGCCCGGCGGCTGCGGCCTCGATGGCGTTCGCGGCGGGATGCAGGCGGACGCGGATGTCTTCCTGTTCGGCGTCCAGGCCGCCCTGGCCGATGATGCCGTCCGGCCCGGCGTCCGGCGCGCGGATGCGGCCTGCGAACATGGTGCACCGCTCGTCGGACGCGCCGGGGGTGAGCAGGAAGTCCCCCATGCGTTCCAGCAGATCGACCGGAAGGCCCATCTCCTCCCGCGCTTCCCGCACCGCGGTCGCAGCCGGGTCCTCGGCCCCTTCGCACAGGCCGGCGGGAACCTCGACCATCACAGGCTCCAAACCGGCGACGAGGGCAGGAAGGCGGAACTGCTCGATCAGCGCCACTTGGTCGGTCACGGGATCATACGGCAGCACGGCGGCGGCCCGGCCACGGCATAGCAGCTCCCAACTGCGCACCCCGGACATCGCGCCGTCGAACCGGCGCTGGCGGAACTTGATCAGCTCGACGGAGAACCGGCCTTTCCAGGCGGTCTCGTTCGAGACGATCTGCACGTCGGGGTGGGAAGGGATCGCGACCATGGACCGACCCTAGATCGGCATGGACGCCATTGGAACCACCCGCGTCGACAAAGCCCGCGGCTCAGGACTGGTTCGTCTGCATCTCCCGCACGATCTCCCGCAAGCGCCCCGCGCCGACCGGGCCTTTCACGGCATCCCGCCACATGGCTTCGGCCACGCGCTGATGGGCGGCGATGGCCTCGTCGGCGCCGGTGATCGTCGCGACCCCGGTTTGCGCGGAGGGCAGGCCGTCGGCATGGAATGGGTTGGCGGCCAGGGTGGCGCGGTCGCGCGTGCGGAAGATGCTGAACCCGCTCGCCGTCTCGTTCGAGGCGAGCAGGCCGAACTGCAGCCCCATCGGCTCGGTTTCCATCAGGTCGGCGATGTTCTGCACCTCCGCCATGGCGACCCGGCGGCAGCGCGTCCGCAGCGCGTCCGACAGCTTGAGGCTCCCCAGCACGCCTAAGCTGAGGAAGCTCTGGATCGACTGCGGGGACAGGATCGCGATGATCCCCGGGCGCCGCTGCGCGTAGATCCGCTTGCGCGCACCGAGGATGCCGAGCACCTGGTCGGCGTTGGTGCGGAACGCCGCGGTGTCGGTGCCGGTCTGGCTGGCGGCTTCGCTCAGGCCATCGGCGACCGCCGCGTCGAAGGCGTCCGAGGTGATGAGGTACAGGCACGAACCGTAGGCTTGCAGCACCTGGTCGGCCGATTCCTCGATCTGCCGTATCCGTTCGAAGTAGCCGACCGAACGGCTGTAGTACTCGACCCCGATGCCCAGCAGAGACAAGGGTGAGACCTTGAGCAGTTCCGCCAGGCGCTTGACCGTGTCGAGCTTGATCACCTCGCCCTTCTCGTAACGGTAAAGCGCCGCGCGGGACACGCCCAGCCGTGCCGCAATTTCCTCCGCCCGCAAGCCGGATTCGAGCCGGTATGCCCGAAGCTGCTGCCCTATCTCTGCAAACCGCATGCTCACCTCCAACCGGGCCAAGGGCGGACACTGCAACCACCCTCCCGGAGGCAACTCTCTTAACAGCCGGAAGTTGATTCGTCGTTATCTTACAATCAACTTCGCAGAAATAAAGTGAGATAGGCCGCTAAATTCGTGCATCGCCCTCTAAATTTCAGACATTGAAGCGATTGCGCCACGCCAACCCGGCCATCGTGTCGCCCGCCGGGCGGTATTCGCAACCGACCCATCCCGCGTATCCCAGCGCGTCGATGCGGCCGAGCACGTACTCCCAGCCGATCTCGCCGGTGCCGGGTTCGTGGCGGCCCGGCACGTCGGCCAACTGCATATGGGCGATGCTGGGCAGCAGCGCCTCCATCCGCTTGGTCACGTCGCCCTGGGTCACTTGGCAGTGATAGATGTCGAACTGCAGCCCCACCCGGTCGAAGCCGAGCGCCGCCACGACCTCGGCGCCCTGCTCCTGGGTGTTCAGGAAGAAGCCGGGCATGTCGCGGTGGTTGATGGGTTCGATCACGATCTTCACGCCCTGCGCCGACGCCTGCTCGGCTGCCCAGGCGAGGTTCGCGACGTACAGCGCCGCCGCGGTGCCGCGCGCCACCCCGGCGGGCACGATCCCCGCCATGCAATGGACCAGATCGCAGCCGAGCGCCCCGGCGTAGTCCAGCGCGGTCTTCACCCCGTCGCGGAACTCCGCCCCGCGGCCCGGCAGGCAGGCGATGCCGCGCTCGCCGCCTGCCCAGTCGCCCGGCGGCATGTTGAACAGCACCTGCCGCAAGCCGGCGTCGTCCAGCCGCCGGCGGATCTCGGCGGCCGGGTGCTCGTAGGGAAACAGGAACTCGACGGCCTTGAAGCCGGCCCTCCCGGCGGCGTCGAACCGTTCGAGGAAGGGCACTTCGTTGAACATCATCGAAAGATTGGCGGCCAGGCGCGGCATAGGGGTTCTCCTTTCACGGCAGGCTAACCATGCGCTTGCCTTAGAACAACCAGTTGCTTTCCGCGAAGGGGCGGACGATACCGCCGGGCATGAAGCAGCCCACGGACTTGGTGGCGGAACGCCTGCTGATGGGGCTTCTGCTCGTCGGCATCGCGGTCGGCTGCGTTTTGGTGCTGTACCCGTTCCTTTCGGCGATCCTGTGGGCGGCGATCCTGGTCTATACCACTTGGCCGGTGTTCACCTGGGTGCGGACCCGTCTGCGCGCGAGCCGGGGCTGGGCGGCCGGGATCATGGTGCTGCTCACGGCTGTGCTGATCGTGCTGCCGCTGGCGCTGGCCGCGCCCGCCGGGGCGGACGACGTGAACCAGCTCCGCAGCTCCATCGAGGCCGCGCTGAGCAGCGGGCTGCCCGGCGCGCCGGGCTGGCTGGGCGGCATTCCGATCATCGGCGCGACCTTGGCGGAGTACTGGAACGTCTGGGCGGCGGACCTCAGCGTCATGGTCAGCTTTTTCAAACCGTATTTCGGCATGATCGCGGAGAACGGGCTGAACGTCCTGCTCGGCATCGCGGGGGGCCTGCTGCAATTCCTCATCGCGCTGCTGATCGCGTTCTTCTTCTGGGCGTCGGGCGACAGCTTGGGTGCTTACCTCAACCGCATCGTGCATCGGATCGCCGGCCATCACGCGGCGCGGCTGGTGGCCGTCACCGGGCTGACCGTGCGGGGCACCGTGTACGGCATCCTGGGCACGGCCATCGTGCAGGGGATGCTGACGACGTTCGGGCTTTGGCTGTCGGGCGTGCCACGCCCGCTGCTGCTGGGCGCCATAGCCGGGTTCCTCTCGGTGCTGCCCATCGGAGCGCCGGTGGTGTGGATTCCCGCGACGCTCTGGCTGCTCGGCACCGGGCATACCGGCTGGGGCATCTTCCTCGGCACCTATGGGCTGTTCTGCATCAGCGGGTCGGACAACATCATCCGGCCGTACTTCATTTCGCGCGGGGCGGAGCTGCCGTTCCTGCTGACCATCCTGGGCGTGCTGGGCGGCGCCTTGGCGTTCGGGCTGCTGGGCATTTTCGTCGGCCCTGTCCTGCTGGGCGTCGGCTACACGCTGGTGGCGGAGTTCGCTGGCCTGGACACCACCCGGACGTTTCGCAGCGGGTGACGAGCGGAACCCCTGGCGGCCGTGCCGCCGCCCGTGGCCGTGCGGCGCAGGCGCTTGGCGTCACGGCCGAGCAGGCGGCCTGCGCGGCGCTTGAACGAGACGGCTGGGCCGTGCTGGCCCGGCGCCTGCGCACTGCCGCCGGGGAGATCGACGTGGTGGCCGAGCGCGACGGGCTGCTGGCCTTCATCGAGGTCAAGGCGCGGCCGGACTTGCTCTCCGCAGCCACGGCGCTGGGGCCGCGTCAGCGTGCCCGGCTGCTGGCCGCGGGCGAGATCGCCCTGGCCGACAATCCCGGCTGGGGCCGCGCCGGCGTGCGGTTCGACGTGCTGCTGGTCGATGGCGCCGGCCGGGTGCGCCGCATTGCCGATGCTTTCCGCAACGAAGGCTAGCCCGGACGCCCCGGGACGCGGGCGCGGTAGGCCAGCGCCTCCGCCACATCGGCCCGGCGCACCTGGGCCGCGCTTGCCAGGTCGGCGATGGTGCGCGCCACGCGCAGCACCCGGGTGAAGCCGCGGGCGGACAGGCGCAGCTTGTCGGCGACGTTCTCGGCCAATTGCCGGGCCTCCGACTGCAGCTCGATCACCCCCAACTCGGCCTCGGCGTTGCTTGCCGGGCCGTCGGCGCCGTAGCGGGCGGTCTGCGCCGCGCGGGCCGCGGCGACGCGGCTGGCCACGGCGGCGGTCGGCTCGCCGGGCGGCGCGCGGGACAGCTCGCTGGGCGGGACCGGCTGGACGTGGATGGTGACGTCGATGCGGTCCAGCAGCGGGCCGCTGATGCGGGACAGGTAATCCTCTCCGCAGCGCGGCGCGCGGCTGCACGCGCGGGCGGCGTCGCCGAGGTAGCCGCAGCGGCACGGGTTCATCGCGGCGATGAGCTGGAAGCGGGCGGGATAGGTGACGTGGGCGAGGGCGCGGGCCACGGTGGTGCGCCCGCTCTCCAACGGCTGGCGCAATGCTTCCAGCGCCGGGCGGGGAAACTCCGGCAGCTCGTCGAGGAACAGCACGCCGCGGTGCGCCAGGCTGACCTCGCCGGGCTTGGCGCGCTGGCCGCCGCCGGTGAGCGCCGCCTGCGACGCGCCGTGGTGCGGCTCTCGGTAGGGCGGGCGCATGACGAGCCGCCCGCCCTCCAGCAGCCCGGCCACGCTGTGGATCATGCTGACCTCCAGCGCATCGACCGGGCGGAGGTCGGGCAGCAGCCAGGGCATGCGGGCGGCGAGCATGGACTTCCCCGCGCCGGGCGGGCCGATCAGCATCATGTTGTGGCCGCCGGCGGCGGCGATCTCCAGGGCGCGCTTGGCCGTTTCCATGCCGCGCACCTCCGCCAGGTCCGGCCCGGCCTCGCACGGCCGCGTGCCGGCGGGTTCCGGCGGCGACAGCACCTGGCTGCCGCGGAAGTGGTTGATGACGGACAGCAGGTCGGGCGCGGCCAGGATCTCGATGCGGCCGGCCCAGGCGGCTTCCCCGCCCTGCGACGCCGGGCAGATCAGCCCGAGGTCGCGGGCCGACGCCGACATCGCGGCCGGCAGCACCCCGGCGACCGCATGGATGGCGCCGTCGAGCGAGAGTTCGCCCAATGCCGCGTAGCCCGCCACCTCGTCGCGCGGCAGCACCTCCATGGCGGCCAGCACGCCGAGCGCGATGGGCAGGTCGAAATGGCTGCCCTCTTTCAACAGGTCGGCCGGCGCCAGGTTGATCAGCACGCGCTTGGGCGGCAAGGACAGGCCCATGGCGGTCAGCGCCGCGCGCACCCGTTCCCGCGCTTCGCCCACGGCCTTGTCGGGCAGGCCCACCACCAGGAAGGCGGGCAGGCCGGAGGAGATCTGCACCTGGACCTCGACCGGGACCGCCTCGATGCCGCTGAAGGCGAAGCTGCGGATGCGGGCCAGGCTCACGCGGCGTAGGCCGCGAGGAACGTTCGCAGCAGCGTGCCGAGGAGCGCGGTGTTGTAGCCGCCTTCCTGGATGACCGCCGCCGGCAGGCGCAGCGCCGCGATGCGCCGCGCGGCCTGGGCGAAGCCGTCCTCGGTGACTTGCAGGCAGCCCAGCGGCTCGTCCTTCGACGGGTCGAACCCCAGGCTGAGCACGAGCGCGTCGGCGCGGAACTGCCGGATTGCCGCAAGCCCGGTGTCCAGCGCGTCGAGCCAGCCGGCGTCCGCGGTCCCGGCCGGCAGCGGCAGGTTGAGGTTGCACCCGGCGCCTGGCCCGGCGCCGCGCTCCCCGGCGTGGCCGACGTACCAAGGGTAGTAGCCGCTGGGGTCGCCGTGCACGGACACGAACAGCACGTCGCCACGGTCCCAGAACACGCCCTGCGTGCCGTTGCCGTGATGGCTGTCGATGTCCAGCACGGCGACGCGCGCAGCACCCTGGTCCCGCAGGCGCTGCGCGGCGATGGCGGCGTTGTTGAGGTAGCAATGCCCGCCGGCCCGGGCCGGGTAGGCGTGGTGGCCCGGCGGGCGCGTCAGGGCATAAGCGGCGCCGCCCCCCGCCGCCACGTCCGCCGCCGCGACGGCGCACGCGGCGGCCGCGATGGCGGCGGGCCCGGTTTCCGCAGCGATGGGGCAGGACGTGTCGGCGGTGAACCAGCCGAGCTGGCCGAGGACGGTCGGACCCGGCTGCGCGCCATGGGCCAGCATTTCCGGGGAGGGATGGACGTTGGGCACCAGCTCCGGCCCGTGGTCGGGCAGGCGGTCCCAGGCGGCCGGGGCGTCGCGCAGGAAATCCAGATAGGCGGGCGCGTGCACCGCCTCCAGCGCCGCGCGGCCTGCCGGGGTGGGCAGGTCAAGGGACAGGCCGAGCGCCCGGCAGCCGTCCAGCAGCGCCTCGGCCCGGGCCGGCACCTCGAAATTGGCGCGCACGACGCCCCGCTGCAGGAAGAAGCGCGGAGCATGCTGACGCTGCGCCGGGTCCCAGAACACCTTCAACCGCACCTCGTGGACGATGTTGTTTCGTAACGTAACACATGCCGGGGACTGCGCAGCACTCTATATGCCCAGCCATTGCGAAGGTTGGTTATAGAACCACGCGGCCGCCAAACGCCCGGATCAGGCTGACGGACACCAGGCAGAGGACGACGACCACCGACAGCCCCCAGCGCAGCCACATGTAGCGCTGCGGCACCAAGCCGCGCCGCCTGTCCCTCCACCACCGTGGTCGCAACGAACCCGGCCGTCAGCACCAGCAGCCCCGTGGTCGGCAGGCCGATGAACGTCACCAGCATCGCCGCCCAGCCGATCAGCGACGGCACGACGCCCAGGCCGAACCGGAGGCGCTGCACCCGCTCGGACGCCGTGCCGCCCTCATCGAGCGCAAAGCCCCAATGCACCCCGCCCAGGAACGCCAGGATGGTCGCGCCGTATGCGACCAAGGCAAGCAGCGAGCGGGTCGCGCCGTCGCTCGACAGGCTGAGCGCGCCCAGGCTGCACAGCAAGAAGGGCAGCAGGCCGGCTAATCCCAGCATGATGGCGAAGGGCGGCAGCGGCCGGGTCATGGCAGGCTCCAGGAAGCGAGGAGGGTTGGCCTCCTGCGGCTTAATCGCCGCTTCCGAATCGCGCAACTCTGCCGAGACCCGGGTCCTGCGCCTCGCGTCGGCGTGCGGCCAGCGCGGGTTGCCACGTCAGGAACACTGTGGCGGAGTAGGGAACGGACTGCACGAGCAGCGCGGCGCACCAGCCGGCGGCTTGCCAGGACGCGTTGTGCACGACCGCGACCCCGGCCAGGGCGGCCCAAACTACCAGCAGCAGGGTAAGCTCTTCTGAACGCAAGCTGCCGGTCCGGGCGGGCGCAAGCTCCGGGTTGGCGCCGTCCTGGCAGGGCACGCCTTTGCCCAACAGGCCGTTCCAGAACGCCCGGCCGCCGGTGTGGCCCAACGCCAGGCTTGCGAGGATCGCGCCGATCCCTGCCCGGCGCATGCGGGCCAGCTTGCCGGAGAGCAAGCCGACGGCCAGCAACCCGCACAGCATCCTCCAAACGCCGAACTTCCCGGGCGACAGGATGAAGCCGAGCGACAGCGCCAGGTTGATCCACAGGAGCAGCAAGCCGAGCGCGTCGGCCGCCGGAGGGAGCCAGCCCGCGATGACGCGCCGGCGCTGCGGCCAGGCCAGCGTGCGGTCGAACAACGGCAGCAGCAGCCAATGCCTGCGGGCGATCTGCGCCGCGCCATAGGCCTGGCGCGCGGCGCGCTGGCGGACGTCCGCGAAGTCGGCCGGGCCACGCTCGGCGGGCGGCGCCGGCTCGGCCGAAAGCCACCGCGCCTGCGACAAGGCGAGGTCGAGCGCCGTGTCCTCCGCGACGGTCCATTCCGCCCAGCCGCCGACGCTGTCCAGCGCCGCCTTGCGCAGAAGGAAAGGCGACCGCACGACGCCCACCCTTGGGTTGGCAAACTCCGGCACGGCATCCTGCAGCCAGTTGCGCGCCACGGAGATGCCGGGTTCGAGCACGGCCACGACCTCCACCCGCTCGGCCGCCTGCACGCGGGCGAAGTTCAGCGCGCCGGCCCGGCCGCCGGGCCAGGTCCCCAGGTGGAAGAAGCGGAACCGGGCGCCGCGGCGGGCGCACTCCCTCGCCACCGGCTCCCACACGTCGGGGTCGGGCGTGTTGTGGTCCACCACCAGAACCTCGTACGCGGGGTAGTCGAGGTCGGCGAGCGACGCCAATGCGCTGCGCACCCGGTCCGGCGGCTCGTTGCAGATCGGCACATGGATCGAGACCATGGGTGGCTGAGAAGAGCGATCAGGCATGACGGAGCATCCGGATGGCAGGACCTGTTTGCTATGACGCCAGTGCAACCAGCATCGGGCCATATCGTGTCCGAAACAAGGCAGGCCCTGACCTTTTTCCCGAGCGGCCCGTATGCCAGGGCGGCGATGCAACCCTGCGATTTGCGGCCCTGAATGGGCAGCGCGTTCGCGGCCACACTTTGCTTTGACATCAGGCATTGCCCGACTGGTTCGGCTCGGTGGCGGGACCCGGCAACGCGAGCAGCCTGCTCGCCGCCCATATCGAGACCGTGTGCGGACATTACGCCGGGCGCTTGCAGGCTTGGGATGTCGTCAACGAGGTCGTTGACCCACCCGCCCCCGGCGGCCTTCGCGACACGCCCTGGCTGCGGTTCCTGGGGCCTGGCTACATCGCCGCCGCGTTCCACGCCGCGCGAGCCGCCGATCCTGCCGCAGTGCTGTTCCTCAATGATTACGGGCTGGAGCCGGACAGCCCTTCGACCGATGCAAAGCGGCTGGCCATGCTCGCGCTGCTGCGCCGGCTGTTGGATGCGGACGCGCCTGTGCAGGGCCTTGGGCTGCAGGCCCATCTCGTTGCCGGAAACCGCTTCGACAGCCTTGCCGGCTTCCTTGGACAGGTTGGCGCGCTTGGGCTTCGTGTGGCTGTCAGCGAGTTGGATGTGTCGGACGAGCGTCTGCCTGCAAACCCGTGCAGGGGCGCGATGCGGCGGTCGCTACGACGTGCGCAGTCTTCCTCCACGAGGTGCTCTCGCTGCGCGCGTCAGGTCACGCACCCCAAACTGTCAGCGTGCAATTTCGAGCAAATGGCGACGTGATGCCCATGTTGGGGCGCATGGAAATCAGCCTTGAACTGCTCGTCGTGCTTTTGCTGGTCGTGCTCAACGGCGTGTTTGCCATGAGCGAGCTGGCCCTGGTCTCTGTCCGCCGCGCCCGGCTGACCGTGATGGAGCGGCAAGGGGTGGCCGGCGCCGCCACGGCGCGGCTGCTGTCGGAGGACCCGCAGCGCTTCCTGCCCACCGTGCAGGTCGGCATCACGCTGGTCAGCGTGCTCGCCGGGGTGTTCGGCGGCGCACGGATCACCGCCAAGCTGGAAGCGTGGTTCCTGACCATTCCCTCGCTCGAACCGTTCGCCAGCAGCCTTTCGCTCGCCATCGTCGTGGTGCTGACGACCTACTTGACCCTCGTGCTGGGCGAGCTGGTGCCCAAGCAGTTGGCGCTGCGCCGGCCGGAGCATGTGGCGGCGGCCGTGGCGGGTCCGCTGGCGCGGCTGTCGCGCATCGTCGGGCCGGTCGTCTGGGTGCTCGGCAAGTCGTCCGGCCTGGTGCTGCGGCTGTTCGGCGCCCACACCGACGAGCGCCAGGCGGTGACGGAGGAGGAACTGAAGGCGCTGCTCGCCGAGGGCGCCGAGGAGGGCGTGCTGGAAACCGAGGAGCACGAGATGATCGAGCGCCTGCTCCGCCTCGCGGACAAGCCGGTGCGCGCGATCATGACGCCGCGGAACGAGCTGGCGTGGATCGACCGCACCGACGCGCCGCGGGACATCGCGGCCACGCTGAAGGCCACGCCGCACAGCCGGTTCGTGGTATGCGAGCGGTCCATCGACAACGTGGTGGGCGTCGTGCAGGCGAAGGATATCCTCGACCGCCTGCTGGACGGCGGCGAGGTCTCGGTCTCGGCGACGCTGCGCAAGCCCATGGTGATCCCCGACACCGTGACGGCGCTCGACGCGCTGGAACGGTTGAAGGGGGAGCCGCTTGGCCTTGCGCTGGTGATGGACGAGTACGGCAGCTTCGAGGGCCTGGTGACGGCGTCCGACGTGCTGCAGGCCATCGTGGGGGAGCCAGCCGACCCGACCGCCGTGCTGGCGGAAGGGGAAACCGCGGTGGCCGGCGCCATGCTGCTCGACGGCGCCATGCCGGTTGACGAGATCAAGTCACGGTTGGAACTGCCGGACCTGCCGGCCGCGGGCAGCTATCATACCCTTGCCGGACTGCTGCTGGCCTTGCTGCGCCGGCTGCCGCGCATCGGCGACCGGATCGTGTTCGGCGGTTGGCGGTTCGAGGTGGTGGAGATGGACGGCCGCCGGGTGTCCCGGGTCAGCGCACAGCCGGAACCGGCGACCGAACTTTAGCTAGTAGTAGCGGCCCTGTCCGAACAGCAGGAACAGGATCAGCAGCAGCAACACCAGTCCCAAGCCGCCGCCATACCCGCGCCCGCCATAATAGCCGCGGTTGTAGCCGTAGAACCCGCCGCCGCCGAACAGCACGACGAGGACGACGACGATTACAATGAGGCTCATGGCCCGTCTCCTGAATGCAGCACCACTCGTTACGCCATACAACGAGCGGAACCGCCCTGGGTTCCCACCATCGTGATCGGGCGAGCATCAAGCCGCTTTCGCTTGCCGCCGCCGGGCATGGAGGATGAACTCGGTGTAGCCGTTCGGCTGCGTGCGGCCCTTGAACACCAGGTCGCAGGCGGCTTGGAACGCCGGGCCGTCGAAGTTGGCGGCCATCGGGCGGTAGGCGGCGTCGCCGGCGTTCTGCCGGTCCACGACCCCGGCCATGCGGCGCAGGGTTTCCGTCACCTGCGCCTCCGTCACGATGCCTTGATGCAGCCAGTTGGCGATGTGCTGGCTGGAGATGCGGAGCGTCGCGCGGTCCTCCATCAGGCCCACGTCGTGGATGTCCGGCACCTTGGAGCAGCCGACGCCCTGGTCGATCCAGCGGACGACGTAGCCGAGGATGCCCTGGACGTTGTTGTCCAGCTCCTGCTGCACATCGTCCGGCGCCCAGTTCGGGCGGTCGGCAACGGGGATGGCCAGCAGGTCCGTCAGCGTGCCGCGCGGGTGCCCGGCCAGCTCCGCCTGCCGGGCGGCCACGTCCACTTGATGGTAATGCAGCGCGTGGAGGGTGGCCGCAGTGGGGGAGGGAACCCAGGCGGTGTTCGCCCCGGCGCGCGGATGGCCGATCTTCTGCTCCAGCATCTCCGCCATGCGGTCCGGCGCCGCCCACATGCCCTTGCCGATCTGCGCCCGGCCGCGCAGGCCGCACGCCAGGCCGACATCGACGTTGCGGTCCTCGTACGCCTTGATCCAGGCGGTGCCCTTCATCTCGTTCTTGCGGACCATGGTGCCCGCTTCCATCGAGGTGTGGATCTCGTCCCCGGTGCGATCCAGGAAGCCGGTGTTGATGAACGCGACCCGGTCCCGCGCGGCGTAGATGCATGCGGCGAGGTTCGCGCTGGTGCGCCGCTCCTCGTCCATGATGCCCATTTTCAGGGTGTTGGGCGGGAGGCCAAGCATGGCCTCGACATTCGAAAAGATTTCCGCGGCGAAGGCGACCTCCTCCGGCCCGTGCATCTTCGGCTTGACGATGTAGACCGACCCCGCCCGGCTGTTGCGGACCGGCCCGGCGGCACGCAGGTCGTGCATGGCGATCAGCGACGTGACGGCCGCGTCCAGCATCCCTTCCGGGACCTCTGCGCCGTCCATGGTCAGCACGGCGTCCGTGTACATGTGATGGCCGACGTTGCGGATCAGCATGATGCTGCGGCCCGGCAGAACCAGCGCGCCGCCGCCCGGGGCCGTATACTCGCGGTCTGGGTTCAGCCGGCGCACGATCTGCTGGCCGTTCTTCTCCAAGGACGCCGAGAGCGTGCCCCGCATCAGGCCGAGCCAGTTGCGGTACACGGTGACTTTATCGGCCGCATCGACGGCGGCGACGCTGTCCTCGCAGTCCTGGATCGTGGTGAGGGCCGATTCCAGCAGCACGTCGGCGACGCCCGCCGGGTCGTCCTGGCCGATGGAGTGGCTGCGGTCGATGCTGATTTCGAGGTGCAGGCCGTTGTTGCGCAGCAGGATCGCGCTCGGGGCCGACCGCTCGCCGCGGTAGCCCACGAACTGCTCCGGCGTGGCCAGCCCGGCCGTGCCGCGTCCGGTTGCGGCCTGCAGCATGCCGTCCTTGACCACGTAGCCCGTCGCGTCCGCGTGAGACGCCCCGGCCAGCGGGGCCGCGAGGTCCAGCACCTCCTTCGCCCGCTTCACCACGGCGGCGCCGCGCACCTTGTTATAGCCCCGGCCACGCTCCGCCCCACCGCTTTCCGGCAGCGCGTCCGTGCCGTACAGCGCGTCGTACAGGCTGCCCCACCGCGCATTGGCCGCATTCAGCGCGTAGCGGGCGTTCATCACCGGCACGACGAGCTGCGGCCCGGCGATGCTCGCGATCTCGGCATCCACGTTTTCCGTGCCGACCGCGAATGGCGGCGGCTCCGGCAGCAGGTAGCCGATGCCGCGGAGGAACTCCTGATACGCCTGGGCGTCGTGCGGCTTGGCCGATTGGGACAGGTGCCACTCGTCGATCTGGCGTTGCAGCTCGTCGCGCCGGGCGAGCAACTCGGCGTTGCGCGGCGCCAGGTCGCGCACCACGGCGGCAAAGCCGGTCCAGAACGCGTCGGCCTCGACGCCCGTGCCCGGCAGCGCCTCGGCGATGAAGCCATGCAGCTCGGCCGCAACCTGCAAACCAGCAACGTTAACTCGATCCATCTCTCGTCCTCTCGTGGTACGCCCTTATTGAGGCAAGCGCGCCCGAAGTCGAGGGGCGGGCGCTCAACTCTGCCGAGCGCGCCACGCGGCGTAGGCGGTCTCCACGGCCTTGCGCTGCGGGTGCTCGGGATCGGCGAACACGCCGAGGTGGTCGAGGTCCTCGCGCGCCGGGATGTGATGGAGCGTCATCGCCGGGCCGACCATGTGGGGGCCGGGCGGACCGAGCCGGCGGACGCCTTGCATGAGGACATTGCACAGGCCGCGCTTGAAGAGCTGGGTGGTGAGGGTCGCGGTGCTGGCCTGCAGCAGGTGGCGCTTCGCATCAGGGGCCGTCTCTCGTTTCCTGCTGTCGCGGAAGCTTCCTGTGCGAGCAGTCAGACCTCGACCTTGTAGTTCAACCCGACCTCATCGCCCGGCAGGCCTCTGATGCCCCAGGCGTGGCGGGGCGTTTCAAAGATGGTGATTTCAAGGTCTTGAGGGCTGATCCCCGCAAGCTGAGACACCCGCTGGTAAAGGAGCCTGATCAGGAGCTTCTTGGCTTCGACGGAACGGCCCTCGAAGATGCTGAACTCAACGATCGTGTAGCGGTCTGAGCGGTCAGGCGGGTAAATGAAGTCGGCTTTGTCCAAAGCGATGAAACGATGGAACTTCTTCTCGGGCGGGTACTCGAACGCCTGCATGACGGAGGCGTGTATGGCCTCGGAGAGCGCCGCCCGGCCATGCTCCAGCAAACCTCGAAGGCCGTAGATCGTAACCTGGGCCATGACGGCGACCTCCGAACCGCAAAAGAGGCAGTTAGGGGGCCGTTCGCCTGGCGCAGCCGGGCCGCGTGCTGGTCAGTCGATCACATCCGCGCAAGCGTCGGTCGGCGCAGCCGCGACGTGACCGACAACCGGCACGATTTTCAACACCGCCGAGGTCACACGGCACGGCGCGGCCACCAGGCCGCAGCCGGACAGGATCAGCAGGGACAGCAGCAGGACAATCCGGGTCATGGGCCGGACCCTACGCCTCCAATTCTTCCCGCATCAACTCCAAAGCGAGCCAGCGTTCCTCAAGATCGGCAAGGCTGGCTTGCGCTTGGGTCAGCGCCTCGGTGGCCGTGCGGAAGGCGGCGGGGTCGCGGCGGTACAGGTCGGGGTCGGCAAGCCGCTTCTGCAGGCGCGCAACCTCGGCCTCCGTCGCCGCGATCTGCTTGGGCAGGGCTTCGAGCGCGTGCTTGTCCTTGAACGTCATCTTGCGGCTGCCCGACACCCGGGGCAGCGCCTTCGGGCCGCTGCCCCGGGCACGCTCCGGCGCCGCCGTCTCCGGCTGGCCACGCTGGGCCAGCATGTCGCTGTAGCCGCCGGCATACTCGATCCACCGCCCGGCGCCCTCCGCCGACAGGGTACTCGTCACCACGCGGTCGAGGAAGTCGCGGTCGTGGCTGACCAGCAGGACAGTGCCGGGATACTCCGACAGCATCTCCTGCAAGAGGTCGAGCGTTTCCAGGTCGAGGTCGTTGGTCGGCTCGTCCAGCACCAGCAGGTTGGAGGGCCGGGCCATGGCGCAGGCCAGCATCAGCCGCCCGCGCTCGCCGCCGGACAGCACGCCGACCGGGGTGCGGGCCTGCTCCGGCTTGAACAGGAAATCCTTCATGTAGCCGATCACATGCCGGCGCTCGCCGCCCACCACCACGGTATCGCCGCCGCCGGCCGTCAGCGTCTCCGCAAGCGTCGCGCCCGGGTCGAGGCTGGCGCGCTGCTGGTCGAGCGTCACCTCCGCCAGGTTGGTGCCGAGCTTCACCTCGCCGTGGTCCGGCGGCTCCACCCCGGTCAGCAGTTTCAGCAACGTCGTCTTGCCGGCGCCGTTGGGGCCGACGATGCCCAGCCGGTCGCCGCGCAGCACCCGGAGCATCAGGTCGCGCACAACCGGCGTGCCGTCGAACGCCTTGCCGACGTGATCGGCGACCGCGACCAGCTTGCCCGACAGGTCGGCCTCGGTCGCGACCAGGCGGAGCGCGGTGTCGCCGCCGCCCATCTCCCGCCGCTTCTGCCGGAGCGTTCCCAGCTCGCCCAGCCGGCGCACGTTGCGCTTGCGCCGGGCGGTGACGCCGTAGCGCAGCCAGTCTTCCTCGCGGGCGATCTGCCGTCCGAGCTTGTGCTGGTCGCGCTCGGCCTGTTCCTCGACCTCGTCGCGCCAGGCCTCGAAATGGGCGAAGCCACGGTCGATGCGCCGGGTGATGCCGCCGTCGAGCCAGACGATGCTGCGGGACAGCTTCTCCAACATGCGCCGGTCATGGCTGATCAGCACCAGCCCGGCGCGCAGGCTTGCCAACTCCTGCTCCAGCCACTCGATGGTCGGCAGGTCCAGGTGGTTGGTCGGCTCGTCGAGCAGCAGCAGGTCGGGGGAGGGCGCCAGCGTGCGGGCCAGGGCGCAGCGCCGCTTCTCGCCGCCCGACAAGTGCGCGGGGTCTTCCGCGCCGGTCATGCCGAGCTGGTCCAGCAGGCTGCGCGCCCGGAACAGGTCGTCGCCCGGCCCCATGCCGGCCTCCACGTAGTCGAGCGTGGTGTCGAACCCGGACAGGTCCGGCTCCTGCGGCAGATAGCGCACGGTGGTGCCGGGCTGCAGGAAGCGCGTGCCGGCGTCCGGCTGTAGCAGCCCGGCGGCGACCTTGAGCAAAGTTGACTTGCCCGATCCGTTGCGCCCGACGAGGCAGATGCGCTCGCCCGCGCCCACCCCAAGCTCGGCGCCGCCCAGCAGCGGCGCGGTTCCGAGCGACAAGCGGATGTTCTGGAGCAGCAGCAAGGGAGGGGCCATGTCCAGGGTATGGGCGGCCCCCCCTTCCTGTGCAACCCGGCCGCGGTGTGGCATGGGGACCTGCGATCACGAAGGAACCCGGATGCGCCGATCAGCCGCCCTGCTTTGCTTCGCAGCCGCCCTGCTGTGGACCGCGGCGCCGGGGCGGGCGGCGGACGTGCTGCGCATCGGCCTGCTGCACACGCTGTCCCCGGCGCCGCTCTACATCGCTATGGAACGCGGCTACTTCCGCGACGAGGGCCTGGACGCCAGCTTCCGCTTCTTCGAGGCGGCGCAGCCCATCGCCGCCGCGGCGGTGTCGGGCGACATCGACGTGGGGATCACCGCACTGACCGGGGGGTTCTTCAGCCTGGCCGGGCGCGGCACCTTGAAGGTGATCGGCGGCGGGCTGCATGAGCAGGCGGGCTACGAGGGGACGGCGATCCTCGCGTCGCGCAAGGCGTATGACGCCGGGCTGACCTCGGCGGCGCAGTTGGCCGGGCACAGCTTCGGCATCACGCAGTTCGGGTCGTCGTTCCACTACATGGCCGGGCGGATCGCGGAGCGGGAGGGTTTCGCGCTCAAGGACCTGACGCTGCGCCCGCTGCAGCAGGTCGGCAACATGGCGGCGGCGGTGCGGACCGGGCAGGTGGACGCGACGATGGCGATTGCCTCGATGGCCCGGCCGCTGGACGCCTCGGGAGAGGCGCGCATCATCGGCTGGGCCGGCGACCTGGTGCCGTATCAGATCACCGCCGTGTTCGCGCCGAGCCAGATGGTGGAGAAACGTCCGGACACGCTGCGCCGCTTCGCCCGCGCCTACCAACGTGGGGTCGCCGACTACCGCGACGGCTTCCTGCGGCTGGACGCGGCGGGCAAGCCGGTGCGGGACGCCAAGACCGCGGCGCTGGTGCCCTTGATCCAGAAATACGTCTATGCCGGCGACCCTGACGGGCCGCGGAAGATCGAGGAAGGCGTCGGCTACTACGACGAGGACGCCCGGCTCGATGTGCAGGACGTGGCGGCGCAACTCCGCTGGTTCATCGGGCAGGGCTTGGTCAAGGGCCGGATCGATCCGGCGGACGTGATCGACACGCGGTTCATCGGCGCGCTCCCCACGCCATGAACGGCTCCAGCGTCCGGCTGTCGGTCTGCGGAGTCGGCCACCGCTACGACGCCTTGCCGGTGCTGGACGGGATCGACCTGGTGGCGGAGGGCGGCCGGGTGCTGGTGCTGATCGGGCCGTCCGGCTGCGGCAAGAGCACGCTGCTGGGCATCATGGGCGGCCTGATCGCCCCCACGGCCGGAACGGTGCGGATGGAGGGGCACGTCGCGGCGGACTGCCTGAACCCGCTGACCCCCGTGTTCCAGGATTTCGCGCTGCTGCCCTGGCGCAGCGTGGCGGGAAACGTGTCGCTGGTGCTGGAAGGGCGGCTGCCGCACCGCGAGCGGGACGCACGGGTGGCGGAAGTGCTGGCGCTCACCGGCCTCACCGAGTTCGCCCGCGCCTGGCCGCGGCAGCTTTCCGGCGGGATGCGGCAGCGTGTCGGCATCGCCCGGGCGCTGGCGGTGCGGCCCGCGTGCCTGCTGATGGACGAGCCGCTTTCGGCGCTCGACGCGCAGACGCGGGCGCTGCTGCTGGACGAGTTCGCCGGGCTGATCGAGCGGGCGGGCACCACGACGGTCTATGTGACGCACAACCTCCACGAGGCGGTGCGGCTGGGCCACCGCGTCGCCGTGCTGTCCCGCCGGCCCGGCCGGGTGCGCGCCGTGGTGGAGATCGACCGGCCCATCGCCGGGCGCGACGTGGCGGACCCTGGCCTGGTCGCCATCGAGCGGGAGCTTTGGGAGATGATCCGCGGCGACGCTGCGGCGGCCGAGCGGGAGCGGGTCGATGCCTGACGTGAACAGCCCCGGCGCTGCTGCCGGACGCGACATCGCCGGCCCCGTGCCGTTCCGCGCCCGCGGGTTCGCGCCGCGCGTCGTGCCCGGCGCCGCGGCGGCCACCCTGCTGGGCATCGTGGCGCTTTGGCAGGCAGGGGCGAGCGCCGGGCTGATCGCCACGCAGTTCCTGCCGCCGCCCGTGAGCATCATGCGCGCCTTGTATCAGCTTGCGATCAGCGGTGAGCTTTGGCTGCATCTGGGCGCGTCGCTGCAACGTCTGGCGATTGGCTGGGCCTTGGGGACGGTGTGCGGCGTGGCGCTCGGCTTCGCGGTGGGTTTGTCGAGCTGGCTGCGCAGCCCCGGCATGGCCGTGGTGTCGGCGCTGTTCCCCATCCCGAAGATCGCGCTGGTGCCGCTGTTCATCATCTGGTTCGGCATCGGCGAGGGATCAAAGGTCGCGACCCTGGCTTTCGGCGTGTTCTTCCCGACCGTCATCAACACTGCCGCCGGCGTCGATGCCGTCAGCCGCAACCTGGTGCGGATGGGCCAGGCCTTCGGGCTGTCCCGCGCCGCGATCCTGCGCAAGATCGTGCTGCCGGGCGCGCTGCCTGCCATCCTGAGCGGCTTCCGCGTCACCACCAGCATCGCCATCATCCTGCTGGTCGCCGCCGAGATGATCGGGGCGGAGCGCGGCATCGGCGCCTTCGTGCTGCAGGCCGGCAACCTGTACGACACCGACAACCTGCTGGCCGGCATCGTCGTGCTGTCGCTGCTCGGCCTGCTGGTCGCTTGGGCGCTGGGACGGCTGGAGCGGGCGCTGCTCGGCTGGCGTTAGGCATTCGTCCCGCGGATCGCCTCGCATACCGCCTGCGTCACCTCGGCGGTGGTCGCCTTGCCGCCGAGGTCGGGCGTCGTGATCCCCGCGGCGCAGACCTGCTCGACCGCGCGCATCAGCAACGCGGCGGCAGATGCCTCGCCCAGGTGGTCCAGCATCATCGATGCGGTCCAGAAGGTGGCGACGGGGTTGGCGATGCCTTTGCCGGTGATGTCGAAGGCGCTGCCGTGGATCGGCTCGAACATGCTGGGATAGCGGCGCTCCGGATCGACGTTGCCGGTCGGCGCGATGCCGAGCGACCCGGCCAGCGCCGCCGCGAGGTCCGACAGGATGTCGGCGTGCAGGTTGGTCGCCACCACCGTATCGATGCTGCCGGGGCGGCGCACCATGCGGGTGGTCATGGCGTCCACCAGCTCCTTGTCCCAGGCCACGTCCGGGTAGTCCGCAGCGACCAGGGCGGCGATCTCGTCCCAGAACACCATGCCGTGACGCTGGGCGTTCGATTTGGTGACGACGGTCAGCAGCTTGCGCGGGCGCTTCCGCGCGGCGTCGAAGGCGAAGCGCATGATCCGCTCGACGCCGCGCCGGGTGAAGATGGCGGTCTCGGTCGCGACCTCCTCCGGGTGGCCGCGGTGGGCGCGTCCGCCGTGGCCGGCATACTCGCCCTCGCTGTTCTCCCGCACGATCAGCCAATCGAGGTCGCCCGGCCCGACGCCGCGCAGCGGGCTGGTGACGCCGGGCAGGATGCGGGTGGGGCGCACGTTGGCATATTGGTCGAACCCCTGGCAGATCGGCAGGCGCAGGCCCCAGAGCGTCACATGATCCGGAATGTCGGGGGCGCCCACGGCGCCGAACAGGATGGCGTCCACGGTGCGCAACTGCTCCAGCCCATCCGCCGGCATCAGCGCGCCGGTGCGGCGGTAGCGTTCCGATCCCCAATCCAGGGCGTCCACCTGCAACCGGAACCCGCCGTCGCGGGCGGCGGCCGCGTCCAGCGCCTCCAGCCCGGCGGCAACGACCTCCGGCCCGATGCCGTCGGCGGGGATGGAGGCGATCCGGTGATGGCGCATGGTTTGCACAGCCTCTTGGGAAACGTCCCGTGTAGCCCGGCACGCCGCGGCTTGTCAGCACCCCCCATGCCCGGCATGGAGGCGCGGGACAGGAGAGTTGACCATGCGTAAAGCAATTGCGGTTCTTTGCCTGGCGGCGGCGCTATCGGGCGCCGCCCAGGCGCAAACGCTGCGCGTCGCGCTGCGCGAGGACCCGGACATCCTGGACCCGACCCTGGCGCGCACCTACGTCGGGCGCATCGTGTTCGCCGGGCTGTGCGACAAGCTGTTCGACATCAACGAGAAGCTGGAGATCGTGCCGCAACTGGCGCTGTCCTACACCTGGACGGACCCGACGGACCTAGTCATCAAGCTGCGGCCCGGCGTGGTGTTCCATGACGGCGAGACGCTCGACGCGGCTGCGGTCAAGTATTCGCTGGAACGCCATCTCACCATGCAGGGCAGCTTCCGCCGCAGCGAGATCAACGCGATGGACCGGGTCGAGGTCGTGGACCCGCTGACGGTCCGCATCGTGCTGAAAACCGCGTCGTCGCCGTTCGTGTCGCAACTGACGGACCGCGCCGGCATGATCGTGTCGCCCAAGGCGGCAGAGGCGGCGGGCAAGGACTTCGGCCTGCACCCGGTCTGCGCCGGGCCGTTCCGCTTCGTGGAGCGGGTGCCGCAGGACCGCATCGTGCTGGAACGGTTTCCCAAGTACTGGGACGCCGAGGCGATCAAGCTGGACCGGGTGGTCTACCTGCCGATCCCGGACAGCTCGATCCGCCTGGCGAACCTGCAGGCGGGCAGCATCGAGCTGTCGGAGCAGATCCTGCCGACCGACGCGGACGCGGTGCGCGGCAACCCGCGGCTGCGGCTCGTGACCTCGGACAACTTGGGCTACTGGGGCATCACCATCAACCTGGGCAACGGGCCGCGCGCCAAGACGCCGCTCGGCAGCGACGTCCGGGTGCGGCAGGCGTTCGAGCTGTCGCTGGACAAGGCGACGATCAACCAGGTCGTTTACAATGGCATCTACACGCCGGTGTCGCAGGGCCTGTCGCCCAGCAGCCCCTATTACGACAAGGCGGTGCAGCCGCAGGAGCGCGACGTGGCGCGGGCGAAGGCCTTGCTGAAGGAAGCCGGGGCGGCGCTGCCGGTGCCGGTTGCGCTCACGGTGCCGAACAACCCGGACCAGCGGCAGGCGGGCGAGATCATCCAGGCGATGGCGGCAGAGGCCGGGTTCGAGGTGAAGATCACCGCGTCCGAGTATGCCTCGGCGCTCGCGGCCTCCAACCGGGGCGATTTCGAGGCGTTCGCAAACGGGTGGTCTGGCCGGGCCGACCCTGACGGCAACCTGTTCACGTTCATGCACAGCGGCGGCGCTCTGAATGACAGCCACTATGCAAACCCGAAAGTGGACGAGCTGCTGGACCAGGCGCGGGCCGTGCAGGACGTAGCGGCGCGGCGCGGGCTGTATGGCCAGGTCGTGGAGCAACTGAGCAAGGATCTGCCCATCGTGTACCTGAACAATCCCAAGAACGTGGTCGGCATGTCGGCGCGCGTGACCGGGTTCCGCCCGGTGCCGGACGGCTTGATCCGGCTGCAGGGCATCGGAATGGCGAAGTAGCCATGCGCAGCCATCTCGGCGGCCGGCTGCTGCAGGTCCTGCCAACCATCCTGCTGGTCAGCATCCTGGTGTTCGCGCTCCAGCAGCTCATGCCCGGCGATCCCGCGGTCGTGCTGGCGGGGGAGGAGCGAGGCGATCCCGCCGTACTCGCGCAGATCCGCAGCGAGCTATGGCTCGACCGCTCGCTGCCGGTGCAGTACTTCCACTGGATCGGCAACGTGCTGCGCGGCGACCTGGGGTTCAGTTGGCGCATCCGCCAGCCGGTGGCGTCCCTGGTGCTGACCAAGCTGCCGGTGACGCTGCAGCTCGCCGCGATGGCGTTCCTGATCGCGTTGTGCATCGGCGTGCCGGCGGGCATCCTGTCCGCGGTGAAGCGCAACACCGGCTGGGACTACGTGGCGAACCTCGTCGGGCTGGCCGGGCTGTCCACGCCGAACTTCTGGCTCGGCATCATGCTGATCCTGCTGATCTCCGTGAAGCTCGGCTGGCTGCCGCCCTCCGGCTACGTGCCGCTGACCGAGGACTGGCGGCAGTCGCTCGCCACCACCATCATGCCGGCCTTCGTGCTGGGCAACGCCATCGCCGCCATCCTGATGCGCCACACCCGCAGCGCCATGCTGACGACGCTCGACCAGGACTTCGTGCGGACGGCGCGGGCCAAGGGCCTGAACGAGTGGGTCGTCGTGCTGCGCCACGCCTTCCGCAACGCGCTGGTGCCGGTCGTGACCTTGGGGGCGCTCGAACTCGGCACGCTGCTGTCCGGCGCGGTGCTGACGGAGCAGGTGTTCAGCATCCCGGGCTTCGGCAAGCTGGTCGTGGATGCGGTGTTCAACCGGGACTATCCGGTCGTGCAGGGTGTCGTCTTGGTCACGGCGTGCCTGTATATCCTGCTGAACCTGTTGGCCGACGTGCTGTATGTCGTCATCAACCCGCGGCTGCGCGACGCATGAGGACAAGCCCGACCGCCTTGGCGTTGCGCCGGTTCCGCGGGCGGCCGGCGGCGGTGCTGGGATTCGTCGTCATCGCCGTGTTCGTCGTGGTCGCCGTCGCCGCGCCGCTGATCGCGCCGTACGACCCCGTCGCCACCAGTTGGACCGCCATCCGCAAGGCGCCGTCGATGCAGCACTGGATGGGCACGGACGAGAACGGGCGGGACGTGCTGTCCCGCGTGGTGTTCGGGGCGCGGGCGTCCTTGCTGGCCGGCGTCGTGTCCGTGCTGATCGCCGCCGGGGTGGGGGTGCCGGTGGGCCTGCTGGCCGGGTTCGCCGGCGGGCGGGTGGACGCGGTGATCGGCCGGGTGGTGGACGCGGTGATCGGCCGGGTGGTGGACGCGATGCTGGCGTGCCCGTTCCTGATCCTGGCGATTGCCCTCGCGGCGTTCCTCGGTCCGGCGCTGACCAACGCCATGGTCGCCATCGGCGTGACCGCCGCGCCGGTGTTCGCCCGCGTCGCCCGCAGCGCCACCATGGACACCATGACCTACGATTACGTCGAGGCCGCCCGCGCCGTCGGCAACCCGCCCTGGCGCGTGGCGCTGCGCCATGTCGCGCCGAACATCATCCCGCCCGTGCTGGTGCAGGCGACGCTGGCGATCGCGCTGGCGATCATCGCGGAGGCCAGCCTGTCCTTCCTCGGCCTCGGCCAGCAGCCGCCGGCGCCGAGTTGGGGCAGCATGCTGAACTCGGCGCAGCGTTTCCTGACCCAGGCGCCTTGGCTCGCGGTGTTCCCGGGAGCGGCCATCTTTCTGGCGGTGCTGGCGTTCAACCTGGTCGGCGACGGCTTGCGAGATGCGCTCGATCCCCGGCGGCGCTGATTCCATCCGAGGGCGCCATCGCTGCGCCTCCCGACGCCCTGCGCTGGCCGCGCGACCCGGCTTGACCACGGGACGCCGCGGGGGTCCGATGCGCAGATAAGCAAACGGGAGGCGGCGATGCGTGCATGGGCGGTGATTGAGAACGGGGCGGACCTGCAGGAGATGGAGCTGCCGACGCCGGAGCCGCAGGGCACCGAGGTCCTGATGGAGGTCACGCATTGCGGGGTGTGCCACTCCGACCTGCATATCTGGGAAGGCTACTACGACATAGGCGGCGGCAAGCGGATGTCGCTCAAGGACCGCGGCGTGGTGCTGCCGCTGGCGATGGGGCATGAGATCGTTGGGCGCGTCGCGAAGCTCGGCCCGGATGCGGCCGGCGTGGCCGTGGGCGACGTGCGGATCGTGTTCCCCTGGCTGGGCTGCGGCCAGTGCGACCGCTGCTTGGCGGAGGAGGACAACATGTGCACCGTCGCCAGCCGCAGCCTGGGCGTTTACCAGAACGGCGGCTACGGCACGCACGTCGTGGTGCCCCATCCGCGCCACCTGATCGACCCCGGCACGCTCGACCCGGCGGTTGCGGCGACCTACGCCTGCTCCGGTGTCACCGTGTACTCCGCCGTCCGCAAGGTGCTGCCGATACCGCCGACCGAGCCGATTGTGCTGGTTGGCGCCGGCGGGCTGGGCCTGAATGCCATCGAGATCTTGAAGGCCCTGGGCCACAAGGCCATCGTGGCGGTGGACCTCAGCGCGGAGAAGCTCAAGGCGGCCGCGGCCGCGGGCGCCACGGCGGTGGTGGACGCGAGCACGCCGGGCACGGCGGAACGCATCCTCGCCTCCTGCGACGGGCGGCCGGTCATGGCGGTTATCGACCTGGTGAACGGCACGGCGACGGCGGCGTTCGCGTTTCAGGTCCTGCGAAAGGGCGGCAAGCTGATCCAGGTCGGGCTGTTCGGCGGCGAGATGACGTTGCCGTTGCCGTTGATGGCGATGCGTGCGCTGACGATCCAGGGGAGCTATGTCGGCAATCCAAAGGAGCTGCGGGAGCTTGTGGCGTTGGCGCAAGACGGCGGCATCACGGCCCTGCCGATCACCCCGCTTCCACAGTCCAGCGCGAACACCGCCCTGCATCGGTTGCGCGATGGGAAGGTGACTGGTCGGATCGTTCTTACCGCAGCCTGATCAGGCCGGCCTTTCGTCCCGCATGGCGCGCGGTCGCTTCAGGCTGCTCGCCATGGTACCGGTCGGCGTGTGCGCCGCCATGCGCCGCATGAGCGGCAAGGCGTAACCCAGACGGCGTACCAGTTCTGCAGTGATCAGGATCTCTGCCCGCATCGCACCGCTGTACCAGAGCCGATAGGCGGAGCCGGTCAGGCCCAGGATGCCGCAACGTTCCTGATTGGGCAGGCCGAGAAGGCCGGCAAGGCCGTCGAGCTCGCGAACTGCCGCGGACACCTGCTCGGGCGTTTTCAATGCTTCTGACATCCTGCAACTCCCCATTTCTGGAGACACTGTAACGATGTCTTACCGAAATGGATATCATATTAACGTGTGTGTCACGAAAACTTGTGGCGCCGTTACGACATGCGCCGCGGATGCAGAGAGGACGAGTTATCAGCCAAGTCGACGTCCCTGCTGCCCAAAGGCCGCGCAATGATTCCCAAAGAATCGGCGCCTGCCAGCATGCCATTTTCGCCGGGTGGATTGGCGGACACCCCACGCGCATTGAAGGGGCCGGCGGCCGTGCGCAGCAACGCGCCGACGAATGAGCGTCCCCAGGCCAGCGCGGAGGCGTCCTGGATCGCCGCCCAGTTTTCACGCCAACGCGCCTGACGGTCCGTGAGGCTCATATTCAGCGCGGTATCCAAGGCATCTGCGACTTCATCGGCGTCATGCGGGTTGACGATCAGCGCGGAGCCAAGCTGCCGTGCGGCGCCTGCGAAGCGGGACAGGATCAGCACGCCGGGGTCCTGCGGGTCCTGGGCCGCAATATATTCTTTGGCGACCAGGTTCATCCCATCCCGCAACGGCGTCACCAGGCCAACCCGCGCTTCCCGCATGTAGCCGGCGACGGTGCTGCGGGCGCCGGCGCGGGCCACGAGGCGGAGCGGCATCCAGTCGGGTTCGCTGAACTCGCTGTTGATGCTGCCGGCCTCGCGCTCGATTGCGTTGCGCAGGTCCCGATACGCGATCACGTCCTTGCGCGATTCAGCGGCGATCTGCAGGAACGTCACCCGGCGCCGCAGTTCAGGCCGGGTTTCCAGCAAGCGCCGATACCCGGCGATCCGCTGCAGCAGGCCCTTGGTCGGGTCCATGCGGTCAACCCCGAGAACCAGGCGCTGGCCACCCAGACTGCCGCCCAAACTCCGGCGCAGCCGTTCTGTCGGCGCGGCACGCCAGGCATCCTCGGCGATGGCGGCGAAATCCTGTGCCTCGATCTCGACCGGGAACACGCCCAAGCGAACCCGCCGGCCGCCGACGTTCAGCCAGCCGTTCGGCATCCGCAACGCATTGCCGATGCGGCAGGCAACCTCGGCGAAGTTCTCGACATCATTCGCGGTCTGGAAGCCGAGCAGGTCCGCCGCGAGCAGGTCGCGAAGCAACGCGCCAGCCTCCGGCACGCTGGCCAGCATGTCTGCGGACGGAAACGGGATGTGCAGGAAGAAGCCGATAGGTGCCCTGACGCCCCGTGAGCGCAACGCCTGGGGCATGCTCATCAAATGGTAGTCATGAATCCAAATGAGGTCGTCCGCCCGCAGCATGGGCTGCAGTTCCTCCGCCAGCCGCTCGTTCACCTGGCGGTAGATCTGCGCGTTGCGCCGGTCGAACGTCATGAGTTCCGGCATCGAGTGCAGCAGCGGCCAGAGCGTGCTGTTGGAGAACTCGTTGTAGTAGCGCTCGTGCTCCTCGGCCGTGAGGTCGACGGTGGCATACTTGACGCGGCCAGACTCCGCGAGGCGCACTGGTCCTGGAGCTTCCGAGATGTTGCCGCTCCAGCCGAACCAGACGCCGCCCCGCCGCTCCATCAACGCTTCGAGCGCGACGGCGAGGCCGCCCGCCTGAGCGCCCGCTGCGGCCGGGGCGGGAACACGGTTGCTGACGACGACGAGGCGGTTCACCTCAGCTCCATCAAAGCTACTGGCAGCCGGCTCAATATTCCGGCCAGGGACAGACGCGTTGTGCTCATGATCTCCATCTCTCCGTCTAAAATATGCACAAGCTTCCGGTCGACCAGACTGCGTGGCAATAAAACAGCAGTTTCCCGCCAATTACCAGCATGGACCAGCGGCTTGTCGGCTGACGGGTCAACGGCTATCGGCAGCCGCGTGCCGATCACGATGGCCGAGCGGCCCTCATGCACGCGGGCGAATGCCAGGGCATGGTCGGCGAAAGGACCGTCCAAGCGCAGAGGGATATAGCTGCCTTGGGTGAACAGGCCCGGCGCCCGGGCGCGCAGCGCGAGCGTGCGGGCGATGATGGCCTGCTTCACCCGGCCGTCGCGCCAGGACGGCAGCAATGAGGCTGGCGTCTCCGCTGCCTCCAGGGCGGCCTGCCGCGCCGCGAAATCGACTGGGCGGCGGTTGTCGGGGTCAACCAGGCTGAAATCCCAGAACTCGGTCCCTTGATACAGGTCCGGGATGCCTGGGCTGGTGAGCCGCAGCAGCGTCTGCGTCAGGCTGTTGATTGCGCCCGAGGGCGCAATGCGGGCGGCAAAGGTCGCGAGTTCGCCGGCCATGTTCACGCTGCGCCCGGCATCCAGCAGGCCTGCCAGGAAGCTGCGGCACGCCCCCTCGTAGTCGGCGTCCGGCACGGTCCAGCTCGTGCGGCGCTTCGCCTCGCGGAGTGCCTTTTCCTGCCAGCCGGCCACCCGGTCCTCGAACTTGGCCAGCCCCTCGGCATCGTCCGGGGCCAGGTCGAGCGGCCAGGCGGCGATCAGGGTCTGGTAAAGCATGATCTCGTCGGCGGCGTCCGGCGCCGGACCGTCGAGGTCGCGCTTGAGCGGAGCGTTGAGCCGCGTCCACCGTTGCAGCGCCGTTTCCCACTCGGCCGGAATCTCGCTGAGCACGGCCAGCCGGGCACGGGTGTCTTCGCCGCGCTTGTGGTCATGCGTGGCGGTGGCCAGCAGGGCATGGGGGAAACGCTTCTGCCGCTCCTTGTTCGCCGCATGGAACGCCGTGGGGCTGAGGCACCATTGCGACGGCTCGCTGCCGACCTCGTTGCGGGACAGCAGGCGACCGTAACGGTAGAACGTCGTATTCTCGACCGACACTGCCGCGGTCGGGGCGGAAAGCTGCTGGAACTTCACCATCGCCCGCAGCCGTTCCTGCCGCTGCGTCCCGGCCGGCACGCCGCGCAGGCCGGTGCCGGACAGCCATTCGCCCACCAACTCCAGCAAGGGCCGGTCGGCGACGCGCACCGTGCGGCGCGCGCCGGCCATGGCCCAGTCCATGACGCGCTGGTCCGTGGGCGTGATGCCGCCCGGACCGGCGTAGATGCGGTACACGTGGAAGTGCACCAGCAGCTCCGTCAGCGTGTTGCGGATCGCGGTCAGCGTGTAGTCCCGCGTCGCCAGGTTGCGCCGGGCGACGCGGTGCAGCGCCGACGCGGCGTTGAACAGCTCGCTGCTCAGGTTTTCCCGCAGGATCTGCCGGCGTGCGGGCATCGCCTCGTCGTCGAACACGCCGGGCCGCCCGGTCAGGCCGGTCCACAGCGCCGTCAGCGGCTCCTCCCCGGCCGGGTCGTGCAGGACCGCGGCGGCGTCGTTCATGAAGTCGTAGCCGGTGGTCCCGTCGGTCAGCCAGTCGCCGGCCAGGCGCTCGTGCGGCGCCAGGATCTTCTCGATCCACAGCACGACAGGCTCGTCCCGGAGTCCGGCCGGACGGGAAAGGGCCACGGTCTGCAGGCGGCGGCGCAGCTTCCGGCAGTAGTCGCGCGGACTGGCCAGGCCGTCCACGTGGTCGATGCGCACGCCGTCGATCAGGCCCTCGGCATACAGGCGGAACACGGTGCGGTGCGTCGCCTCGAAGACGTCCGGCTGCTCGACCCGCACCCCGGCCAGGCCGTTCACGTCGAAGAACCGGCGCCAGTTGATCTCGTCCGCCGCAGCCCGCCACCAGGCCAGGCGGTAGTGCTGACGTTCCAGGAGGCGGTGCAGGCGGTCCAGCCCGCCGGGGGTGTCAATCGCGTAGGACCGCAGGCATTCCTCGATCCCGGCGCGGTACACCGGCTCCAGCAACTCGTGCCGGGCGGCCTCGGCCTGCTTCCGGGTAGCGTCCCGACCGCCGGTGCCGAGGTCCGCGAAGGCCCGCGCCGCCGGTTCCAGCGGGCCGCCCTCGGTCAGCAGGACGGCGGCGTAGTCGCGCGGGCTGATCGGGAAGCGGTGGTCGTAGTAGCCGACGAACAGGCGTCCGTCGCGGTCGTCGAAGCGCAGCGCCAGTTCGCCGCGCTCCAGGCACTCGCCATAGGAGCTGCCGAGGAACGGCGCCAGCATGCGCCCGCGCAGCGACGGGTCGGGCGGGTCCCAGTCGATGTCGAAGTACTCGGCGTAGGGACTGGCCCGGCCCCATTCCAACACGTCGAGCCACCAGCCATTGTCGTTGCCGCCGACGCCCATATGGTTCGGCACGATGTCGAGGATCAGCCCCATGTCCTGCGCACGCAACGCCGCCACAAGCCGATGCAGCGCCTCTTCCCCGCCGAGTTCCGGGTTGATCGTGTTGTGGTCCACGATGTCGTAGCCGTGGGTCGATCCGGCGCGCGCCGTCAGCAGCGGGGACGCATACAGGTGGCTGATGCCGAGCCGGGCATAGTACGGCACCAGGGCCGTCGCGTGATCCAGGGTGAAGTTGCGGTGGAATTGCAGGCGGGCAGTGGCGGAGAGAGGCTTCATTTGGGCTTTCTGGCATCGGCAAGCCCGGCAAGCCGGGCAGTCACCGCAGGGGTGTCAAGCAAAGCGGCGGCCGGGCCAGGAAGGCGGCGGCGCCAATTGGGGTGTTCGTCGAGCGTACCCGGCAGATTCGGCTGCTCGGGAAGCGCGAGGGCGTCCTCGATGGGCAGCACCGCCAGGTCGCAGGCGGCGCCGCCGATATGGCGCGCGGCGGCGTCGGCGATGCGGTCCGACTGCTCCGGCGCCGGCAGGTCCGCCTGCGCCGCGCCGCTGTCGAGCATCGTGTCCCATAGTGCCGAGCGGTCGCGTGCGCGGAGGTGCTGCTCGTGCTGCTGGTTCGCCTCGTCGCCCAGCAGCCCCAGCCGGCCCCGCCATTCGAGGTCACGCCCGGCCCACCAGCCCGCGACGGTCGGCAGGTCGTGCGTGCTGGTCATCGCCACGGCGCCTTTGGTCCAGATGCGCGGCGAGTTGAAGCAGTCACGGTGCTTCTCGAACCACAGGACGCGCATGCCGAGCATGCCCGCTTGCTCAAGCCGGTTCTGGAACCCGTCCGGGATGGTGCCGAGGTCCTCCGCCAAGACGATGGCACGGTGGCGGTGCGATTCGAGCGCGATGAGCCGCAGCATGTCTTCGATGGGAAAGGAGATGTAGGCGCCCTCCGCCGCCGAACCGCCGTCCGGCACCACCCAGAGCCGGGCCAGGCCCAGCGCGTGGTCGATGCGGACGCCGCCGGCATGCCGCATCGTGCTGCGCAGCATTTCCAAGTACGCGCCGAACCCGTTCAGCACGAGGCCGCGCGGGGAGAACGCCGCCAGGCCCCAATTCTGGCCTTGCGGGCTGAGCAGGTCCGGCGGCGCCCCGACCGAAAGGCCGAGCAGGGTTTCCGCCTGCCGGCTCCAGCAATGGCTGCCGCCCGAGTCGGCGCCCACGGCGAGGTCGGCCACCAAGCCGATCGGCATGCCCGCTTCCCGCGCTGCCTGCTGCGCCGCCGCCATGCTGAGATTAGCTTGCCATTGCATGAATGCGTGGAAAGCGACTTCCGGAGCGTGGGCCTCAGCAAATTCGGCGACGGCCGGGTTGCTGGGATCGCGGTATTGTTCGGGCCAGTCCCGCCAATGCCAACGGGTTGGGTCGGCGCCAAAATGATATGCGTGCAGCGCCTCGAACCGGGCATGTGTTTCCAGCGTGTCACCCTGTTCCGCGCGGTAAGCCGCCAACTCGTCCTGCATCGCGGGAGTCGCGGCGTCAAACATGGCGCGGAGGGCGAGGAGACGCTTGCGCGCGGCGGTGGGCCAGTCAACGAAATCGGCCGTCTCCAGCCGCCGGGTCTCGGCATCCGGCGGCACGTCGAGCCGGGTGTGCAGCACGTTCAGCAGCATGCGGCTGGACGGCGAGTAGGGACTGAAGCGGTCGGGATCGGCGGAGAACTGCGCATGGACCGGGCTGATGGCGACGCCGGCGGCCCCGTGCGCGGCGGCGGGGCCGATCAGGTCCTGCAGCGCGCCGAAGTCGCCAAGCCCGGCGTCGCCGGGTCGGCGCAGGGCGTAAAGCTGCACGGCCAAGAGCCAAGGCCGAGTATCCGGTGATGCGTCTGCAACCGTGAAGCAACGCCGGGGCGCCACTGCCAGCACCGTGTCTTGGGCGCCTAGGGTTAGCCGGTGATAGCCGGGCACGTCGATGGCCGGCAGCACGGCGGCGCCGTCGCGATCCTCGGCCATGCCCTCGCGCAGGGTCCCATCCTCCAGCATCAGCCGGAAAGGGGCCGGCGCAACGCCGAGCACGACTGGTTGCCCAGCCTCCGCCGTGACCAGCGGCGGCAAAGTCGAGGAGCCTTCATCAACGGCCGCAAGGCTCGCCTCCAGGTCGGACGCCGTCGCGGACGGCAAGCCGAGCGCTGCCAACACGGCGTGCAAGGTTCCCGGCGCGACGTCGTGCCACTCGCCATGCACATCCCGCCAGCGCGGCGCGACGCCGGCGCGTTCCGCAAGCCGTAGCAGCGGGTCGTCGATCATCCCGATGTGACCTGCATGACGATGCTGCCCGGCGGCATCGCGGCGGGTTCCGTGCCGGGCGGATGGGCGAACACGGTGCCGCCGGCCGGCGCCCCGGACGACGCCGCCTCATGCCCGAGGTTCAGGGTAATCGCCAAGCGCCGGCCGGTGCCCAGCCGCCACTCGGCCTGCACGGCGCCGGTGCCCAGCACCTCCACGTTCAGGCTGCGGCAGCCCGGGATGCCCGGCACGACATGCTTCTGCCGCAGCGCGAGCAGGTCCTGCATGAAGGCGAACATGGCGGGATCGGCCTTGTCGGCCACCGAGGCGTCGAAGGTCGAGGGCGCGTTGGGGTCCGGGATCGCCGCGCGCCGCGCCTCGTCTTGGAACGCCGCGAAATGCTTGAACTCGGCCCGCCGCCCTTCCCGCACGAGCTTAGCGAGATCCTCGTTGTGGCTGGTGAAGAACAGGAACGGGTTGCGGGCGGCGTACTCCTCGCCCATGAACAGCATGGGCACGAACGGGCACAGCAGCAGCAGCGCGGTGGCGGCGCGCAGGGCCTGCGGGTCGGCCAAGGTCGTCAGCCGGCCGCCCATCGCGCGGTTGCCGATCTGGTCGTGGTTCTGCAGGCACACGACGAAGGCCGTGGTCGGCAGATGCCCGCTCGGCTCGCCGCGCGGCCGGCCAAGGTGCGGGGACATCTGGCCCTGGTAGGCGAAGCCGTTGGCCAGGCAGTCCGCCAGCAGCGAGGTCGCGTCCTGGAAATCCTCGTAGTAGCCTTCGCTTTCCCCGGTCAGCAGGACGTGCATGCAGTGATGGAAATCGTCCGCCCATTGCGCGTCGAAGCCGTCCGCCTTGGGGCCGGTGCGCAACAGGGCCGCGCGGTTGTTCTCATGCTCCAACACCAGGTGCACCTGCCGTCCCGGCTCGACCGAACCGTGGATCGTGCGGGCGAGGCCACGCAAGAAACTTTCCTCGGAAATGGCATGCACCGCGTCGAAGCGGAGGCCGTCGAAGCGGTACTCCATCAGCCAATACAGCGCGTTCTGGGTAAAATAGTCGCACACCTCCGGCCGCCGGAAGTCGATGGCGGCGCCCCAGGGCGTGCTGATGTCCTCGCGGAAGAACGGCTTGGCATAGGCGTGCAGGTAGGCGCCGTCGGGGCCGAAGTGATTGTACACCACGTCCAGCATCACCATCAGCCCGAGGCCGTGCGCATCGTCGATCAGCGCTTTCAGCTCGCCCGGCGTCCCGTAAGCAGTGTCCGGCGCGAAGGGGAGCACGCCATCGTAGCCCCAGTTGCGCCCGCCGGGGAAATCGGCGACCGGCATGATCTCGACGGCGGTGACGCCGAGCCTGCGCAGTTCCGGCAGCCGCTGCCGGATGCCGGAGAAGCCGCCCATGGCGCCGGCATGGGCCTCGTACACCACCGCCTCGTGCCAAGGCCGGCCCTGCCAGTTGGTGTTGCGCCACTCGTAGTCGCTGGGATCGACGACGACGCTGGGATCGTGCACGTCAGGCGATTGCAGCCGGGACGCCGGGTCCGGCACAGCCAGGCCGTCCGGCAGGCGATACTGGTACTGCGTGCCCGGCGGCGCCGCGAGCGTCGCCTCATGCCATCCGCCCTCCAAGGCCCGCATCAACTGCGGGGCCTGGCCGTCAATGTCCAGAGAGATCGTCTCGCTCGACGGCGCCCACAGCCGGAACCGGGTCTGGCCGTCCGGGAGCAGCGTCGCGCCGAACGGGAGGGGGTGGGTGTGGTGCATGGGTCATGCCTGCAAGATGAGCGTCGCCAAAGGCGGCAGTGTCAGGGAAAGCGAGTTCGGCAGCCCGTGCGACGGCATGGGATCAGTCTGCAACGCGCCGCCGTTGCCAACGTTCGATCCGCCATAGCCTGATGCGTCGGTATTCAGCATTTCCCGCCATGTGCCGCCATGCGGCACGCCGATGCGGTACTCGTACCGCGGCACCGGGGTGAAGTTGCAGATGACCAGCGCCGCCGGGCCGCCATCGGTCGGCAGCCGCAGGTAGGCGAACACCGAGTTGGCGCTGTCGCCCACCACGACCCATTGAAAGCCGCTGGGGTCGCAGTCGCCCTGGTGCAGCGCCGGCATGCGGCGGTAGGCCCCGTTCAGGTCGCGCAGCAACGCCTGCACCCCGGCATTCGGCGCCTGGTCCAGCAAATCCCAGTCCAGGCCAGTGTCGTGGTTCCATTCCCGGTCCTGGGCGAACTCGCCGCCCATGAACAGCAGCTTCTTGCCGGGGTAGGTCCACATGAAGGCGAAGTAGGCGCGCAGATTGGCGAACTTCTGCCAGGGGTCGCCCGGCATCTTTCGGATCAGCGAGCCTTTGCCATACACGACCTCGTCATGCGATAGCGGCAACGTGAAGCGCTCGGAAAAGGCATAGACCAGGCCGAAGGTGATCTCGTCGTGGTGGTAGCGGCGGTTGACCGGGTTCTCCTGCATGTAATGCAGCGTGTCGTGCATCCAGCCCATGTTCCACTTGAAGTCGAAGCCGAGGCCGCCCTCATCGGCCCGCCGGGTGACGCCAGGCCAGGCGGTGCTTTCTTCGGCGATCAGCAGCGCGCCGGGACAGCGCTCGCCGACGGCCTGGCTGAGTTCCTGCAGGAACGCCACGGACTCCAGGTTCTCCCGCCCGCCATACTGGTTCGGCACCCACTCGCCGGCGTTGCGGCTGTAGTCGCGATACAGCATGGAGGCGACGGCATCCACGCGCAGCCCATCCGCGTGGTAGTGCTCCAGCCAGAACAGCGCGCTGGCGATCAGGAAGCCGCGCACCTCGTTGCGGCCGAGGTTAAAGATGTAGGTGTTCCAGTCCTGGTGGAAGCCCTCGCGCGGGTCGCCGTGCTCGTAGAGCGGCGTGCCGTCGAAGCGGGCGAGGCCGTGCGCGTCCGTCGGGAAGTGCGCCGGCACCCAGTCCAGGATGATCCCGATGCCCATCAGGTGGCAGCGGTCCACGAAGCTCGCGAACGCCTCGGGCGGCCCGAGCCGGGAGCTTGGCGCGAACTGGCCGAGCGGCTGGTAGCCCCAGGAGCCGCCGAACGGGTGCTCCATGATCGGCAGCAGCTCGATATGGGTGAAGCCCATGCCGGCGCAGTAGGGTGCCAAGCGGTCGGCCAGCGCCGCCCACCCGGCGCCGCCTTCGAGCGCTGCGGGCAGCCAGGACGCGGCGTGCACCTCGTAGGTCGAGATCGGCGCGGAGGGCGACTGCGCCGCGGCCCGGCGCTGCATCCAGGCCGCGTCGGTCCAGCGCCACGCCGTCGCCGACGCGACGATCGAGCCGGTGCGAGGAGGCAGCTCGGCCGCCCAGGCGACCGGATCGGCCTTTTGCGGCAGCATCTCGCCGCCGGGGCCAAGAAGTTCGTACTTGTAGACCGTCCCGGCCCCGATGCCCGGGATGAACAGGTCCCAGACGCCGGCGCCCATATGCCGGCGCATCGGGTGGCGGCGCCCGTCCCAGAAGTTGAAGTCGCCCACCACCGAGACGCGGCTGGCATTCGGCGCCCAAACGGCGAAGCGCACGCCAGAGACGCCGTCCATCTCCGCCGGGTGCGCGCCGAGCATGTGGCCGAGTTCCCGATGCCGGCCTTCGGCCAGCAGATGCAGGTCAAGCGGGCCGAGCGTCGGGGGGAACGCATAGGCGTCGGCCGTCTTGTACGGGCCGAGCGGCGTGTCGAACCGCAGATCATAGGGCACGCGCTCGGGGATCACGCCGGCCCAGAACCCGTCGGGATGGAGCTGCTGAAGGGTGCCGAGGACCTGGCCGTTGTCGCGTCCGATCACCACGGCGCCGCTGGCGCCCGGCAGGAACGCCCGGACGCTGCACCCGTCCGCCCCGTCGTGCGGGCCGAGCACCGCGAAGGGATCGCCATGCCGGCCCTGAACGATGGCCTCGACCGCACCTGCATCCGGCATCGTCATGCTGCGGTCTCCAAGGACAGCAGCCGCTCGGCGATGCGGTACAGCCCGCCCAAAGGGATGCCGATCCAGCTCGGACGGTTCGCCGCCTCGTACTTGATCTCGTAGGCGGCCTTCTCCAGCAGGAACAGGTCGAGCAGCGACGGTTCCGCCTCCGGCGGCACCCAACTCGGCTCGGCGGCGGCGAGCACGGCGCCGTAGGCCTCTAGAAAGGACGCGGAGGCACGCTCGCGGAACTGCTGCAGGATGGCCTGACGCCGCTCCGTCGCGGTTTCCGATGCGGCCACCCGGCCCGGGGCGGCGGCGGCGGCGGCATAGTCGAAGGAACGCAGCAGCCCCGCCACGTCGCGCAGCGGGCAAGACTTGGCCCGGCGCTGCTCCATGGTGCGCGCCGGCTCCCCCTCGAAGTCGATGATGTAGGCGTCGCCCTGCACGACGAGCACCTGTCCCAAATGGAAATCGCCATGCACCCGGACGTTCAGAGCGCCCGCGCCTTGCCGGGCGAGGCGCCCGGCGGCTTGGGACAGCGCCTCCGCATGGTCCAGCAGGGTTGCGGCCTGATGAGCGGCGGCTGCGTCCGGCCACTCCTTCACGTCGCGCAGCATCCCTATCGCACTTTCGATCTGCTCGACGGCACCGGCGGCCCATTCGGAAAGAATCGCGTCATCGACCGGTTCCGGGTGGAACTCGGGCCGTTCCGTCGGTTGCGACAGGGCAGCGTGCAACTCGCCAAGCCGGGTGCCGATGTTGCGGGCGAACACCTCGTAGGCGGCGAAGATGTCGGTTGCCTCCGCCTCCGCGTCCTGCCCGCCCATCGCCGGCCCGATCAGCGCCGCCTCCTCGACCACGCGGGCGAGGTAATCGAGCGTGTAGGTCCAGCCGTCGCCCTGGTTGCGGACGAAGCCTTGGGCCAGGCCCACGGTGTGCGGCGTGCCGTCTGCATCGACGCGCACGACTTCGCCGAACAGCGGCGCCGTGTTGCCGAAGCCGCGCTCGGTCAGGTAGCCGGTCATCTCCGCCTCCGGATGCACCCCGGCCAGCACGCGGCGCACCAGCTTCAGCACCAGCGCGTCGCCGACGATCAAGGAGGAGTTGGATTGCTCCGCCGAGAGACGGCGGATCTCGGCATCGTCGGTCAGAGCGAGTTCCGCCATCATCGAAGTCGGGACGAAGCGCAGCTCCCCGTCGTCGAGCGGCACCACCGCGTGGTCCCGCAGGCCGGCGATCATGCCGCGCGTCAAGGCGTCCAAGGCGAAGGCGTCGGTCAGGTAGCCGACCCGTGCGCCACGGCGCACCCGGGTCAGGGCGAGCTGCTGCGCGAGCGCGCCCGACGTTTCGTCCTCCCAGGCGACGCCGAGCGGCAGCACGTAGCGCTCGGCGCGGCCGGGCAGGGCGGCCTCGACTTCGGCGAACATGACGCCGCCGCCGGTGCCGGGCATCGGCGCGGCGTAGGCCAGGCGCACGCCCTCCAGCCGCTCCGTCTTGGAGGCGAACCAACGGCGCTTGGGCAGGTAGGCGGGCAAAGCCTCCCGCTCCAGCACGCCGCGGCCCTGGATGTTGAGGATGTCGGCGAGGCCGGCGCGCATGACCAAGGTAGCATACTCCGGTAGCGGTTCCGGCGGGGCCGCGTGCCAGGACGGCAACTGCGCGTCGGCGGCCAAAAGGAACCAGAAAAAGCCGTAGGGCGGCAAGGTGAGCAGGTAAGTGAGCTGTCCGACCGGCGGGAACACCGAGCCGCCGACGATATCAACCGGCACCCGCCCGGCAAAGGCCGACAGGTCCAGCTCAACCGCCTGGGCGGTGCGCGACAGGTTGCTCACGCACAGGATGGTCTCGGTGTGCCCGTCTTCCGCCGTCCATTCGCGCAGGTAGGCGAGGATCTTGCGGTTGTTCGGGTAAAGGAAGCGCTGCGTGCCGCGGCCGAACGCCCGGTGCCGGCTGCGGACCGCCAGCATCCGCCGGGTCCAGTTCAGCAGCGAGTGCGGGTTGGCGGCCTGCGCCTCCACGTTCACCGCCTGGAAACCGAAGTTGGCGTCCATGATCGGCGGCAGCACGAGTTGCGCCGGGTCGGCGCGGGAGAAGCCGCCGTTGCGGTCCATCGACCACTGCATCGGCGTGCGAACCCCGTCCCGGTCGCCCAGGAAAATGTTGTCGCCCATGCCGATCTCGTCGCCGTAGTAGATCACGGGCGTGCCGGGCATGGACAGCAGCAGGCCGTTCATCAGCTCAATGCGCCGCCGGTCATGCTCCAGCAGCGGCGCCAGGCGGCGGCGGATGCCGAGGTTGATGCGGGCGCGGCGGTCGGCGGCATAGGTGTTCCAAAGGTAGTCGCGCTCTCCCGACGTGACCATCTCCAGCGTCAGCTCGTCGTGGTTGCGCAGGAACACCGCCCATTGGCAGTTGGCGGGGATTTCCGGGGTTTGCCGCATGATGTCGGTGATCGGGAAGCGGTCCTCCCGCGCGATGGCCATGTACATGCGCGGCATCAGCGGGAAGTGGAACGACATGTGGCATTCGTCGCCCTCGCCGAAGTATTGCTGGGCGTCTTCCGGCCACTGGTTCGCCTCCGCCAGCAGCATGCGGCCCGGCGCGTAGCGGTCCAGCTCGGCGCGGATCAGCTTGAGGATCGCATGGGTCTCCTGCAGGTTTTCGTTATTGGTGCCCTCGCGCTCGACCAGGTATGGCACCGCGTCGAGGCGCAGCCCGTCGATGCCGAGATCCAGCCAGAACCGCATGATGGAGAGCACGTCCTGCAGCACGGCCGGGTTGTCGAAATTGAGGTCGGGCTGGTGCGAGTAGAAACGGTGCCAGTAGTACGCACCGGCCACTGGGTCCCAGGTCCAGTTGCTGGTCTCGCTGTCGATGAAGATGATGCGGGTGCCCGCGTATTTCTCGTCGCTGTCGGACCACACGTAGCGTTCGCGTTCCGGGCTGCCCGGCGGGGCCAGCCGGGCCGCCTGGAACCAGGGGTGCTGGTCGGAGGTGTGGTTGATCACCAGCTCGGTGATCACCCGCAGGCCGCGGCTATGCGCGGCCTCGATGAACCGCCGCACGTCTTCCAGGTTGCCGTAGTCCGCGTGCACGCCCTGGTAGTCGGCGATGTCATAGCCGTCGTCGCGGCGGGGCGACGGGTAGAACGGCAGCATCCAGATCGCGGTGACGCCCAGCTCCACGACATAGTCGAGCTTCTCCAGCAATCCGCGGAAATCGCCCACGCCGTCGTTGTTGGCGTCAAAGAACGATTTCAGATGGAGCTGGTAGATGATCGCGTCTTTGTACCAGAGCTGCTCCTCGATGGCAGGCAGGGGCTGGGCAGGGTGAGCCGGAGCAAGCGGGGCTGCGGCGAGCGGGGCGTCCGGCAACAGGGATGTGCTAATGGTCGTTCTCACTCGGTTGCGTTACGAATCCGCCAGATGGCGTAGGGCCGGTCCGGCGTCAACGTGAGGCGTTGCGTACGGTCCGTCCAGCGGAACTGCCTGCCCCCGAGCAGATCGGTCACGTCATAGGCGGACGGGATGCCAAGCTCGGCATATTGCGGGAACCGCGGGTCCATGCTGATGGCGATCAGCAAGACGTTGGATCGGTCCTTCGTCGCCTTCTCGAAGAACAACACCTGGTCCGCGCTGGAGGGCAGGAAGGTGACGCCCAGGTGGGAATGCAGCGCCGGGTTGAGCCGGCGTATGGCGTTGAGCTGGGTGATCTCCGCCACGATGTTGCCGGGGCGGTCCCAATCCCAGGCGCGGAGCTGGTACTTCTCGCTGTCCAGGTATTCCTCCTTGCCCGGCATGGGCGTGCCCTCGCACAGCTCGAAGCCGTTATAGACGCCCCACAGGCCGGACAGCGTGGCGGCCAGGGCGGCGCGGATCAGGAAGCCGGGGCGGCCAGAGGTCTGCAGGAACACCGGGTTGATGTCTGGCGTGTTGACGAAGAAGTTGGGCCGGAAGAACTCCCGCGGCGGTCCCTCCGTCAGCTCGGTCAGATACTCCTGAAACTCCGCCTTGGTGTTGCGCCAGGTGAAGTAGGTGTAGGACTGCGAGAAGCCGACCTTGGCGAGGCGGTACATCACCTTGGGCCGCGTGAACGCTTCGGCCAGGAAGATCGAGTCGGGGTAGCGGGCCTGCACCTCGGCGATCATCCACTCCCAGAACGGCAGCGGCTTGGTATGCGGGTTGTCCACCCGGAACAGGCGGACGCCCTGGCCGGCCCAGTACAGCACGGCGTCGCGCAGCTCGTTCCACAAGCCGGGCACCGCGCCTGGCGCGTAGAAGTCGACGTTGACGATGTCCTCGTATTTCTTCGGCGGGTTCTCCGCGTAGCGGATCGAGCCGTCCGGCCGCCAGTTGAACCAGTCGCGGTGCTGCTTCAGCCAGTGGTGGTCGGGCGAGCACTGGATGGCGAAGTCGATGGCAAGCTCCAGCCCGTGCTCCGCGCAGGCGGCGCGCAGATGCTGGAAGTCCCCGGCCGTGCCGAGTTCAGGATGCAGCGCGTCGTGGCCGCCCTCGGACGAGCCGATGGCGTAGGGGCTGCCGGGGTCGTCCGGAGCCGGCGTCAGCGAGTTGTTGCGGCCCTTGCGGTTGGTCCGGCCAATCGGATGGATTGGCGGGAAATACAGCACGTCGAACCCCATGTCGCGGATTCGCGGCAGATGACGCTCCACGTCGGCGAAGGTGCCGTGCCGGCTGGGGTCGTCGCTCATCGAGCGCGGGAACACCTCATACCAGGCGGCAAAGCCCGCCGCGACCCGTTCGGCCTGCACGGGGATCGGGTCGAGCATGGCGGCGAGCGGGCGGTCGTCGGCGCTTGCCATCAGCGCGGCTGCTTCTGGCGACAGCAGGGTGTCCCGCTGCGCGTCCGCGTCCTGCTGACCCAGGGTCTTGACGAGCTGGGCCAGCGCCGCCTTGGCGGGGGTGGCGGCCCGCGCCTCGGCTTGCGCCACCAGCAAGGCGCCTTCCCGCACCTCAAGCGCGGTGGGCACGCCGGCCGCGTGCTTCTTGGTCAGCTCGTCGGCGAAGGTGGCGTAGGCGTCGCGCCAGGCCTGGATGGCATAATGATGTACGCCAAGCTGCCGCAACGGGAAGGCGGCCGTCCACCGGTCGTTGACGAGGGGCCGCATCGGCACTTCGTGCCAACCCTGTTCTCCGGGACCGCACCAGCGCAGCACGGCGGCCAGCTTGTCATGGCCGTCGGCGATGATGTCGGCCTCGACCTCGACGAGGTCGCCCACGGTACGCCGCGACGGAAACCGGCCGCCATCGACGCTGGGCGAGGGGGCCTCGACGGCCAAACGCGGCTGGCGGGCCGCCTGCTCGGCGCCGCTCGCCGGCTGCGGGCTGGACTGCAAGCTGGGCGGCGGCAGGGCAGGGGCGGTGAACGCCATCAGGGTGCCGGGCGGCAGCGTCAGCATCGACGCCGCGTCGAACGCCTTGCCCGACGCCTCCGACAGCCACGGTGCGAACGACCCGGCGCCCGGCAGCACCGCCGCGCCGTTGACCTGGGCCGGCGCCGTGTCCGAGTTGAGCAGGAACAACGCCGCCTGCCGGGCCTGCCGCGGGTCGGCGGCGTCCGTCCGCAGCAAGGCCGTCACCGCCTGCCCGGCGCCGGACAGCAGGCGAGCCGGCCCGGCGCCGAAACCCGGCTGCGTCCGCAGAACGTTCAAACGCTTGACCTCCACCCCGTCCTCGTCCGACAGGCGGCGCATCCAGCCATCGGCAAGCAATGCGGCCAAATGGCCGGTGTGCTCGCCCGCGGGCGCTACGACGGGGGCGATGTGTCGCAGCGTGTCGAGTTCCCGCCAAAGCCAGTCGGCCTGCCCGTCCCACCACGGCAGCGAACATGCGACGTAATCAACCACGCCCTCCGGCAGACTCGCCACGCTGTCCCAGGCCAAGCCCGGCGTCCAGGCGAACAGGACGGCATCGAGGACCAGCCCGCGCAGGCGGACGAGGAAGGGCGCTACGGCCGCCGCCGGCAAGCCGGCCAGTCCGAGCAGCCGCACGCCCGCCACGCCGACCGCTGTCAGTTCCGCAACGCGCGTCGCCCACCACTCGGCAAGCCGCTCGGCGTCGTCGGCATCGGCCACGGTTGCAATGGCGGCGTGGGCGTTCTTGGGCGACCGCCGGGGATCAACCATGGGTGCCGGGGTCACGACGAACATTGCGGGAATGTCTTCGGCGGCGGCCTCCACGGAGATTTCATCCACGTTGAGGTCGACGAGAAGAGACAAGCCTAGCGGCCTCGCTGCGGCCACCCATGCGCCCGCATCCGCCGGCTCCGCGGCCAGCAGCACGTGGTCGAATCCGAGCGAAGCCGCGCGTTCGAGGTCTGGAAACGTTGCGTCGCCATTCAACAGACAGATGCGAGGGGCGCGGGCCGGCGTCAAGGAACGACCTGCGCGCAAAAGGGTGTGCATGGCTGTCACTCCTGGGTCAGCCGAGAATTGGGGTCAGCCGGAGAATTGTCTCTGCATCGCGGCGGCAGGGACTTAGTTGCCGTGCCCGCCGGCGATTGCCGGCCGCCCGGCGCCGGGTCGGTCAATCGAGGCGCACGCCCCCGGTCACGGCCTGGTAGGTCGCGATGGCCAGGGTGAGCGGCTCGAACGGCTTGGTGATGACGTAGGCGGGTTCGAGGTCCTCCCCGGTCAGCAGGCGCTCCGGATAAGCGGTCACGAAGATGACCGGGGCGTAGTGGTGCTGCATGATGCGCGCCACCGCCGAGGTGCCGTCGCCGCCGATCCCGAGGTTGATGTCGGCGAGGATCAGGCCGGGCTTGTGCAGCTCGGCAAGCTCCACCGCCTCGGCCTCGGTGGTTGCGACGCCCACGACATTGTGTCCGCAGTTCTGCACCAGTTCCTCGATGTCCATCGCGATGATCGGCTCGTCCTCAATGATGAGCACGTCGGTCGCGGCGCCGGCGCGCAGGTGGGCGCGCGCTTCGCCCAACTGGGTTTCCGCCTCGGCCGTGGGAAGCTGCACGATGGCGGCGGCGGCCTGGATCGGCACCTCTTCCAGCGAGGTCAGCAGCAGGAGTTGGCGCTGGACCTGCGACAAGCCCCCCGTGAGGAAGTTGGTCTTGAGCGTGCTCAGGCCGTCGAACCGGCGCGTGATGGCGTGATAGAGGCTGTGCCGGGCGTCGCCGAGCGCGGCGTCGCCGGCCAGCAGGTCGCGCAGGCTGTCCGCGACCATGGAGTCGCCGCGGCTCTGGTTGCCTGTGAGCGCACGGGCGTAGCGGCGCGCATAGGGCAATGCCCGGATCAGGTCCTCGCGACATAGATTGGCCATGAGTCGTCCCTTTCATGCACAAGCGGCGTGCACTGATGCTGTGTGGACCGGATAAGCGGGATGAGGCGGGCAGTCGAGTTGATTAGCGATGCGCAGATGGACATAGCCGACGCGGCCATCCGGCACCAAATCGTGGCGTTGCTGCCCGACCTCCGCGCCTTTGCGCGGTTCCTGGTGCGGGACCGCGCCGGGGCCGACGACGTGGTGCAGGACAGCATCGTGCGCGCCCTCGGCGCCATCAGCCAGTTCCAGCCCGGCACGAACCTCAAAGCCTGGCTGTTCACCATCCTGCGCAACCAGTTCTACGAGCAGGCCCGCCGGCGCAAGCGGGAAGCGACCGCGCTGCAGGCGCAGTTCGAGGGGGCGGAGGCCGCCGACCCGCAGCAGATCGTCCAGGCGGACATCACCGACCTGCAGCAGCTCATCTGGCGCCTGCCTGCCTCGCAACGGGAGGCGCTGATCCTCGTCGGCGCCCAGGAGATGTCGCACGAAGAGGCCGCTGCCATCTGCGGCGTTCCGGTCGGCACGATGAAGGCGCGCTTGTCCCGGGCACGCAGCGGGCTGGCGACGCTGATGGAGGACGGCAGAGCCGATCCGGCCTGAGACGCTCATGATTTCGTGATCGGGAGAGTGCAACGCCCGGCGCCGCCCAGCCATTGGGATCGCACTGAGACAAAAAGGCAGATCGATGAACCCCTCTTTCCATGACCAAGTCATCTCGATCCTTCCCAAGCTGCGCATTCAAGCGCTGGCACTCACGAGGAACCGTTCGGCCGCCGAGGATCTCGTCCAGGATGCCGTCTGCAACGCCCTGTCCGCCCATGCGAGCTTCATTCCAGGCACCAATTTCCCGGCTTGGATGCACCGTATCCTGCGCAATCGGTTCATCTCGAACCTGCGCAAGCGCCGCGACACCACCGACATCGACGATGTGCCGCAATCCACGTTCGCGACCGAGGCGGCGCACGAGGATCGGCTGGCGCTCAAGGAACTGGGTCGGGCGATGACCCGCTTGCCTGCCGATCAGCGGGAAGCATTGCTGATGGTGGTGGTGCACGGCATGAGCTACGAGGCATTGGCCGAGGCGACGGGCTGCGCCGTGGGCACAGCCAAGAGCCGGGTGTTCCGGGCGCGCCGGCAACTCGAAGCCTGGCTGCTTGGCGAGGTCGACGCGAAGGGCAAGGACCGGGTTGGTGCCCGCGCAACCCGTTTGCTTGAGGTCGGCCATGTCGGCGATGAAAACCCGGGCTTTGCTGTTGCGTTGCGCTGACGCCTGAACCCGCTTTTGCAATGTTCTTCGAAACCCTTGTCAGTATCATTTGTTAGAGGTGGGTGATATCGGGTTAGACGGGCATGAACCATTGCAGAATGACCCAGCGTAAATCCAAACAGTCGCAAACATCACGAAAGCAGGTCAAGCCCGTGGTCGCCGCGTTCGACATTTGGCTGCATCAGGGCCTGCACCAACTTTATGACGCTGTTGCCCGAGAGCCGATCCCGGACGAGTTGCTCAAGCTGATCGAGGAAGACCGGGAAAAATGATGTCGCGCCGGTTTTCCGGACCGGTTAGAACATGAGGCGTTACTGGAGGTGGTGGGACACGCTTGTAATTCGCGTGTTATGCGTTTATTTGCTGGCGACGCTGCCATTGCTTGCTGTGGCTTTGTTCTCTGGATCGTTGATTGCCACATTGGCAATTTGGTTGTTGGGGACAATCGGCGTGATGACGGCAGTTGTCGTGCTAGTCTCGCGTCCCCTGTCATTGCTCCATGAGTCCGTAAGTCGATGGCGTTCTGAAACCGTGTTTCAAAAACGCTCGGACTTCTGTGGCCTGCCATCTACACGAGAATTAAGGCAACTGGCAGTCTCGTTTCAGCGAGCGACCCTTATGCTGCACCGGCAGCAGAGGCACTTGGCAGCGGCAATCGACAAGCAAGAACTCCTGATGCAGGAGATTCACCACCGGGTGAAAAATAATCTCCAGGTGGTTGCAAGTCTGTTGAATCTCCAAGCCAGCCGGATTCGCCTGCCGGAGGCGCGGGCGGAGTTCCAATCGGCGCGAGACCGCGTGCGTACTCTCGCCACCCTGCATCGCCATCTTTACGCCCATGGCGAGCTGCATACGATCAACATGCGGGAGTTTTTGATCGAGCTGTGCAGCCAGTTGTTTCAAGCGATGGGCGAGAAGGCCGGAGAGCGGTTGCGCTTGGAGATCGAGGCGCCGGAACTGAAGATGTCGAGTGACCAGGCCGTCCCGCTCGCGCTCATCGTTACAGAGGCCGTCAGCAACGCAGTGAAGTATGCCTTCCCCGGCGGGCGCCGTGGCAGCATTTCGGTCTGCTTGAAGGCCGACCGGGACCATGCCCAGCTTGAGATTTTCGATGACGGCGTCGGCATTCCCGCCGGCCGGGTCGAAACCGAGGCCGGGACCCGTGACGGCATCGGCATCCAACTGATCCGAGGCTTCGCCCGGCAACTCGGCGCCACCTTGCAGGTCGAGGAGGGCCATGGCACCCGGTACAAGATCCATTTGCCGTTGCAGCGGAAACGCCTTGATGGTCCCATGCTTGGCACGCTGGCCAGCAAGACACACGCATAGCCGCATCTTGCGCGAGTGATGGGCAGGCGGCACATCCATGGCAGGATGGAGCGTGATGAATGGATTCCAGCTTGCAGCAGGTTCTCCCGCAATGGCGCCGGCATCTGCACCAACATCCTGAGCTGTCGTTGCAGGAAAGCGAGACCGCGGCCTTCGTGTGCAGCACGCTGGCCAGCCTTGGCGTGCCGTTCACCCCTGGGGTCGGCGGTCACGGCGTTGTCGCGACCCTGACGCGCGGGTCCTCCAACCGCAGCGTCGGGCTTCGTGCCGACATGGACGCGCTGCCCATCGCCGAAACGACCGGCTTGCCCTACGCCTCCGCCGCCGCGGGCGTGATGCACGCCTGCGGCCATGACGGCCACACCGCAAGCCTGCTGGGCGCTGCGGCCCTCTTGGCGCGCGACGCCGATTGGTCGGGTACTGTGCACTTCGTGTTCCAGCCCGCCGAGGAGGGCCATGGCGGGGCGCTGAACATGCTGGCCGATGGCTTGTTCAGCCGGTTCCCGATGGAGCGCATCTTCGGCTACCATAATTGGCCCGGCCTTGAGGCCGGAACCATCGCCGTGCACGACGGCGCGGTGATGGCGGCCGGCGCGCGGCTTCAGATGACCGTGGACGGACATGCCGGCCATGCCGCGATGCCGCACCTTTCGCGCGATCCTTTGCTGGCCTCCGCGCATCTTCTGGTGGCGCTGCAATCGGTGGTGTCCCGCAACGTGGACCCGCTCGATTGCGCGGTTGTCTCGGTCTGCACCATGAACGCCGGAGCGGCGGCGAACCAGATCCCGAGCCGGTCCGTGCTATCCGGCACCTTCCGCACGCATCGCCTGGCCGTCCGCGACTTGGTCGAGGCCGGCATACGCCGCGTGGCAGCAGGTGTCGCCGCGAGTTCCGATGTGGCGATTGAAGTCGATATCCATCACGGCGTCTGCGCCACGGTGAACACGCTGGCGGAGGCGGACCTTGCCGCTGCGAGCGCCGGCGGGTTGGGTTTTCCTGTGCGAAGGGACGTGCCGCCCAGCATGGCGGGCGAGGACTTCGGCTGGTACCTGGAACAAAAGCCCGGCGCCTTCATCTGGATCGGCAACGGCCCGGCCCGGCCCGGCGGCGAGCTGCACAACCCCGGATACGACTTCAACGACGCCATCCTGCCGGTCGCCGCCGAATGGCTGGCGGCGACGGCCCGCCGGTCTCTGGCGTCGTAGCGTCGGCGGCTGGCGAAAGCGAGGGATTGCGGTGACAAGTCTGCCGAAGCCCGGCCGGGCCTGGATGGCGCGCAACATGGCGGCAGGCCGGCGGGCGGTCCGCCCCGTGGCGATGCTGGGCGCGTTGGCGACGCTGGCGGCCATTGGCCAGGCCTGGTGCGTCGCGCGGCTCCTGGCCGGCGCGATCCTCGTGATTTCACCGCAGGACGGCGCGTCTGCCGCTGTATGGCCGCTGTTGTTCGCCGCGCTGGCGGTGTTGCGGGCCATCTTGCTGGTCGTGTCGGACGATCTTTCGTTCACGGCCGGGGTGGCGGCACGGCGGCGGCTGCGCAGCGATCTGTTTGTCCGCCTGTTCAGCGCCGGGCCGGGCTTTCTGCGCGGCTCGCGGTCCGGCGAGCTGGCCGCCCTGGCGGTGGACCGCATCGAGGCGTTGGAAGGCTTGTTCGCCCGCTGGCTGCCCGCGTCGGTCCTTGCGCTGGCATCGCCTTTGCTGGTGGGGCTTGCGGTGCTGCTGGTTGATCCTTGGGGCGCGCTGATCCTGTTCTTGGCCGGGCTGCTGGTTCCGGTTGGGATGGCGTTGGCCGGACTGGGGGCGGCGGCGGCGTCGCAACGGCAATTCGTGGCGATGGGCCGGCTGCAGGCCCGCTTTCTCGACCGCGTTCGTGGTGTTGCCACCATTGTTCTTGCCGGACGGGCCGAGCAGGAAGCGCAGCATTTGCAAGCCGCAGCGGACGACCTGGGCCACCGGACGCTTCGTGTGCTGCGGGTCGCTTTCCTGTCCTCGGCGGCGCTCGACTGCGCTGCTGCGGCGTCCCTCGTGCTGCTGGCCGGACGCTATGCGGCGGCGTGGCGCAGCGGGGTCAATCCGATGACGGCGATTTTCGTGCTCGTGCTGGTGGCCGAGTTCTTCGCGCCGCTCCGGGTGTTTGCCGCCGCGTACCAGGACCGCTTGCAGGCAGCAGGGGCAGCCGAACAGTTGGCAGGCTTGCCGGAGCCGCAGGAACCTGCCAGCGCGCCGCCGGTCCGCACGGTGGCGGCCAAAGGCGTGACGGTTGCCTTCAACGATGTGAGCTACGCCTGGGACTCGTCGCGCGGCGCCGTGCTCGACGGGCTGAGCTTCCGGGTGCCCGCCGGGGAGACGATGGTGCTGGTCGGGCCGTCCGGTGCCGGCAAATCGACGATCATCGAATTGCTGCTGGGCTTCGTCCGTCCGGACAGCGGGCGCATCACCCTGAACGGCGCAGACATCGGCGCGATCGTGCCCTCGGCGCTGGCACGCATGACGGCGTGGATCGGCCAGCGCCCGGTGCTGTTCGCCGGCAGCATCCGCGACAATATCCGTTTCGGGCGGGAGGACGCGGCCGACCGCGAGGTGGAGGATGCCGCCCGTGCTGCGGGTATCCAGTCCTTCGCGGCGGCTCTGCCTGACGGGTTGGACACGCTGATCGGGGAAGGCGGCTATGGCCTGTCCGGCGGCCAGGCGCAGCGCGTGGCCATCGCGCGGGCCTTTGTCCGCAACGCCCCGCTGCTGCTGCTGGATGAGCCGACGGCGCATCTCGACCCGGCGACCGAAGCTGACGTGCTGGACAGCCTGCGGCGGCTGGCGCTCGGGCGTACGGTGATCCTGGCCAGCCACTCGGCGGCAGCGCATGCCTTCGGCGGCCGGATGCTGGAATTGTCGGACGGCCGGGCACGGCCGGTTCAGGGCGTCGCATGACGCGGCCTGGCTTGGTGCGACAGGGCTTGGGCGCGTTGCTGCCCATCCTGGCGCTTTGGCGCGGCTATGCCGGGTGGCTGCTGGCCGGGTTGCTGGCGTCGTTGCTGACGGTCGCCGCCGGCGTGGCTCTGGCGACCGCGGCCGGCGGGATGGCGTTGTGGCCCGTGACGGGGGCCGTGATGGGGACTGGGGCCGCCGGGTTGGCGGCGCTGCTGCTTCTGCCCGGCGTCGTGCGCGGGCTGGGCGTGGCCCGGGTCGTGCTGCGCTACGGCGAGCGCATGCTGACCCATGCCGCCACGTTCCGGGCCTTGGCGGGGTTGCGCGTTTGGCTGTTCCGCGGCCTGGCGCGGCAGTCGTCGGGCGGGCTTGGCTTCATGCGGTCGGGCGATGCGCTCGGCCGGGTGGTCGGCGATGTCGAGGCGTTGGACGGCCTTTACCTGCGGATCATCGTGCCGGGCGTCGCGGCGGTGCTGCTGCTGCCGGTGCTCGTCGGCATCTTGGTTCTAGGACATGGCGGTACGGCGCTGCTGGTCGGCGGCTTGTTCCTGCTTTCGGCGCTCGTCCTGCCCTGGATGGCGGCGCGGCTGACGATCGAGACAGGCGGGCGGCTGGCGGAGGCCTCGGCCGGGTTGCGGTCCGCGGCTCTGGACACCATCGACGGCATCCGGGAGGTCCGGGCCTACGGCGCTGAAGGCCGCATGTTGGCGATGGTCCAGGCGCGGGAAGCCGCGTTGTTCCAAGCCCAGCGCCAGGTCAGCCATCGCGCATCTTGGGCGCAGGCCGCGGCATTCCTCTGCGGCCAGGCGGCGCTGCTGGCCGTGCTGCTGTCGCCCAGCGTCGCGCCTGGCATGATGGTTGCCGGGCTGTTCCTGACCCTGGCCGCGTTCGAGGTCGTGGGCGGCATGCCGCGCGCCGGGGCCTTGGCCGGCTATGCCGCGGCGGCAGCGGGCCGCATCACCGCGGCGGCAACCGGGTCCGACGCAGGCGAGCCGGCTGACCCGGCGCCGCTGCCTGGCGGCACCTCGCTGCGGTTCGAAGGCGTCGGTTTCCGTTGGCGCCCGGACCGCCCGGCTGTGATGGACGGCCTCACGCTCGACATTCCGGCCGGCAGCCGCGTGGCGATCCTGGGGCCGTCCGGCTCCGGCAAATCGACCTTGGCCGCGTTGGCGCTCAAAGTGGCCGCGCCGCAGGCCGGGCGCGTGCTGCTGGGCGGAGTCGATGTCGCACGTCTCCGCGCGGAGGACGTGCGGTCGCGCATCGCTTGGCTGAGCCAGGACACCCATCTGTTCAGCGACACGGTGCGCGCCAACCTGGCGTTGGCCCGCGACGGCGCGACCGATGCCGAGCTTTGGGCCGCGCTGGACCAGGCCGGGATTGCCGACACGGTGCGCGGCTTCCCGGAAGGGCTTAACAGTTGGATCGGCGAGGGGGGCCTTCAGGTTTCTGGCGGGCAGGGACGGCGGCTGGCGCTGGCCCGGGCGTTGCTGTCGCAAGCGCCGATCCTGATCTTGGACGAGCCGGCGACAGGGCTGGATTTCGCGACGGAGCGTGCGTTTCTTCTGACGCTCAATGACGTGGCCGCTGGACGGACGGTGATCCTGATCGTCCATCGCCTGATCGGGGTGGAGCGTCTGGACCGCATCTTCCGGCTTTCGGCCGGGCGTGCGGTGGCGGCTGCGGCATGAGCGGTTGACGGTTGCGGCTCCGGGCAGGCACGAAGGACAGGCGTTGAACGTCGCAAAGGACTTGGCTGTGATTCTTTCCGTAGCAGCATCGTGCCTGCCACCCCCCCGCCGTTTTGCCGTGCTCGGATGTCTGCTGGCGGGACTTGCCGCATGCACGGCGGCGCCGGCCGAACACTTGGGGCCAACCTATGTCATTTTTTTCACGCCCTTCTCGGCGGATCTTGACGATGCGGCTTTGGGCGTGGTCGCTGATGCAGGCCGTGCTGCGCAAGCGGCGCCGAGCCATCGAATCGTAGTGGCGGGCTATGCCGACCGCCTTGGGTCGACTGCTGCCAACCAGACCCTGTCGAAGCTGCGGGCGCAGGTCGTGGCGGACAGGCTGGCGGCGGACGACGTGGACCGCGGCCGTATCGCGCTGCGGCCCAAGGGGTCGGTCGGCGGCGACCCGGGCGTCGAGAGCCGCCGGGTTGAGATCGACATCTACTAGGGCCACGATGCCAGCACAGGATATTGTTGAGGGCCGGGTCGCGCCGCGCGACGTGCTGCGCCGCGTGTTCGGCTTTCCGGCGTTCCGCGGTTTGCAAGAAGCGGCCATCGAGCGGGTGATGGCCGGGGGCGACGCATTGGTGCTGATGCCGACCGGCGGCGGCAAGAGCCTGTGCTACCAGGTGCCGGCGCTGTGCCGGCCCGGCATGGCCATCGTCGTGTCGCCGCTCATCGCGTTGATGGATGATCAGGTCGCGGCTCTCCGCCAGCTTGGCGTCGCGGCCGGGGCGCTGCATTCGGAAGTCGAGATCGACGTTGCGCGGGCGATTGCCAACGATCTCGATTCGGGCCGGTTGGACCTGCTGTATGTGTCGCCGGAGCGGCTGTCGATGCCGGGCACGCTTGATCGCCTGGCTCGGCAGCGCATCGCCCTGATCGCCATCGACGAGGCGCATTGCGTGTCGGCCTGGGGGCACGAGTTCCGCCCGGAGTACCGCGGCCTCGCCCGGGTCGCGCAGCGTTTCCCCGGCGTGCCGCGCATCGCGCTCACCGCGACGGCCGACCCGCGCACGCGCGTCGATATCCTGCACGCGTTGGGCATGGACGACGCGGAGATGTTCACCGCGAGCTTCCACCGCTCCAACCTGCACATCGCGACGCAGGCGAAGGAGAGCGAGGCCAAGCAGTTGTCGGCGTTCCTGGGCCGCCACAAGGGCCAGGCCGGCATCGTGTATTGCGGCAGCCGCAACAAGACCGAGCGGACCGCGCTCCGGCTCAAGGCGGACGGGTTCACGGCGCTGCCGTTCCACGCCGGGCTGTCGGCGATGGAGAAGCGGGTGGCGTTGACGCGGTTCCGCAGCGGCGAGGCGGTCGTCATGGTGGCGACCATTGCCTTCGGCATGGGGATCGACCGTCCGGACGTGCGCTTCGTGGTGCATCTGGACATGCCGGACAGCCCGGAAGCGTTCTACCAGCAGATCGGCCGCGCCGGGCGCGACGGGGACCGGGCCGACACGCTGCTGCTGTATGGCGGGGAGGACATCGCCCGCGCCCGGCATTGGCTGGCGCAATCCGCCGCGCCCGAGGCGCAGCAGCGCATCCAGCGCGAGCGGCTGGAGGCGATGATCTCGCTGACCGAGACGACCGCCTGCCGCACCGGGTCGCTGCTGGCCTGTTTCGGAGAGGTGCTGCCCGGCCCGTGCGGGCATTGCGATGCCTGCACCTCCCCCGTCGCGCTGTTCGACGGCACGGTGGCGGCGCAAAAGGTGCTCTCGGCGATCTATCGCACGGGGCAGCGGTTCGGCGCGATGCACATCGTTTCCGTGCTGCGTGGGCAGGAGACGCCGATGATCCTGAAGCACGGGCACCAGGAGCTGCCGACCTACGGGATCGGGTCGGACCGGCCGCCGGGCTTCTGGCGTGGGGTGATCCGGCAATTGATCGCCCGCGGCGCGCTGCGGACCGACAGCGGCGAGTATGCCACGCTGTCGCTGGTGCCCGACCAGGCGCGGCCGATCCTGCGCAGCGAGACGACCCTTATGCTGCGGGACGAGCCGGAGCCGATGCGGACCGCCGCGCCGCGCCGCCGTGACCGGGTGCCGCTCCCGTCCGGCAACGGGGAAGGAGCGCCAGACGCAGGCGCCGCCGGGCTGTTCGACGCCTTGCGGCAATGGCGGGCGACCGAAGCGAAAGCGCAATCCGTGCCGCCCTACGTGATCTTCCACGACAGCGTGCTGCGGGAAATCTCCAGTTCTCCGCCGATTGATTTGGGCGACCTCGGCGAAATCAAGGGCGTCGGCGCGTCGAAGCTGCAGCGTTACGGCGCGGCCGTGCTGGAGATCACTCGGCGGCACGCCTCGTAAGCGGTTCCAGGGTTCCGGGCTGGCCCGACGGACGGCGGAACACCTGGGCTGCGTCATGCAGGGCGGCGACAGCCGGGCGATGGGCGATCGAGATGATCGTGGTGTCCGGAAGCTGCTGGCGAAGCTTGGCGTAAAGCTCGCTTTCGGCCTCGGGGTCGAGGTTCGCGGTCGCCTCGTCCATGAACAGCCAGTCCGGGCGAAGCAGCAGCGCCCGGGCAATGGCGAGCCGCTGCTGCTCCCCGCCGGACAGGCGCTGTGCCCATGGCTGGTTGTCGTCGAGGTGCGGGGCCAGCGGCGCCAGTCCGGCGTCGGCCAGCGCCTGGCGCACGGCATCATCGCCGAAGCTGCTGCTGTCTGCGCTGGGATAGGTCAAAGCGTGGCGCAGCGTGCCCAGCGGGATGTACGGCCGCTGCGGCAGGAACAGGTAGCGGCCCGGCGGCCGTTCGACGTTGCCGCTGCCATAAGGCCAAATGCCGGCGATGGCGCGGAACAGCGTGGACTTGCCGCTGCCGGACCGGCCGGAGATGGCGGTGGACTGGCCCTTGGGGAATAACACACCGGAATGGACGAGAAGCGGCGTGCCGTCCGGCAGCGCGAGGGCCAGGTTGACCGCCGCGATGCCGTCGCCCGTGCCGGGCTGGATGCGGGCGCCTTGGTCGGCCAAGCCACGGGCGACGACAATGGCCCGCTGGAAATTGGCCAGGCGAGCCACCGTTGCGCGCCATGACGCCAGGTCCGGGTAGAAGTTGATGAACCATGAAAGCGAACCTTGGACGCGGGCAAAGGCGCCTGCGATGCGCATCAGTCCACCAAGTTGGATCACGCCGGAAAAATAGCGTGGAGCGGCGACTACAATCGGGAAAATCGACGCTGCCTGTTCGTAGCCGGCCGTGAGGGCATTGAGCAGCTTCTGCCGCTGCATGATGGCCCGCCAATTCAGGAAAACCGCAGCGAAGCGGTCGATGAGGCCGACCTTCTCCGCCTGTTCCCCACCGTAAAGCGCCACGCCCTCCGTATTCTCCCGCAAACGCACCAGGGAAAAGCGGAAATCCGCTTCCACTCTCTCTTGCTGGAACGACAACATGGCGAGTGGCCGGCCGACGTAGTGCGTCAGCACGCTGCCGATGGCGGCGTAAAGGATTGCAGCCCAGAGCATATAGCCGGGGATGGTGATGCCCAGCAGCGTTACGGCGCCGGACAGCGTCCACAGGATCAGCGCAAAGTTGAACAAGCTGACGACGTTCGACAGCAGCCCCAAGCCGAGCCGCAGCGTGTCTTCCACGAACTTGCGCAGGTCGTCGGAGATGCGTTGGTCCGGGTTGTCCGTGCCCAGGCCAGCCGGATCGGCGGTCAGGCTGATGGTGTAGTAGGCACGGTCGGCCAGCCAGTCGGTCAGAAGATGGTCGGTCAGCCAGCGCCGCCAGCGGATCTGGAGCAACTGATTGAGCCAGGTGCGGTAGATCGCGATGGGAATATAGATCGCCACGATTGGCACGAAGCCAGGCATGAAGCCGGCCTCTCCGGTGCGGTAGCTGAACAGGAGCTGCATGAACAGCGCCCAGTCCTTGTTTTGCAAGCTGTCGTAGAACGCGCCATTCCAGTAGTTCAGCACGACGCTCACGCCGACTGAAACCAGGTTCAACGTGATGATCAACACCAGCAGCCCGCATGCCGTCCATTTCTCTTCGGACCGGAAATAAGGCAGCGCGAGCCGCCAGGCGTCGCCCAAAACGGGTCCGAGCGCCCTCATCAGCGGTTTCCTTGAGATGGCTGCGCCGCGCGAAGCCGGATCACGCCCTTTACGCCGGTGGGCGCGACCACGTGGCCCTTGCGCAGGATGTCGATCTGTCCGGCGGCAGCGAGCCGGCATGCGGCCCGGCGCACTTCACCCAGCAACGGCTGCCAATCGGGCCGGAGCGCGCGTGCAACCTCGCTCGGGCAGATGGACTTGGCCGGGCCACGCTGGGCGGTCAGGGTCAGGATCGTCGCCTCGATATCAGCAACAGGAAGGGCAGCGTGCGTATTCATGGGAGGACGCTGGCGCAGGGCATGCCAAGCCGCAAGCCACGGGGATTGCAATCACCGCGCCCTTTCGGCCGATTGGCAATTGCAGCGCGCAACAGGGCGCGCTTCGGATTACTTGATCTTGGCTTCCTTGAACGGCACGTGCTTGCGCGCCACCGGGTCGTATTTCTTGAGTTCAAGCTTGCCGGTGGTGGTGCGGGCGTTCTTCTTCGTAACGTAGAAATAGCCGGTGTCCGCAGTGGATACGAGCTTGATCTGAACCGTGTTGTTCTTGGCCACAGCCTGCTTCCTAAACGAGGTGCGCCCCCAAAGGGCGGCATTGAGCGCGGAACATGCTCATGTGGGCCTGCCGGGTCAAGCCTGGCGATGTCCGGAAAGGCGATGGCTCAGGGTTTCAGCGCGCCGAACTGCGGCCGCGTCCGACGCGCGGCGGCGTAGGCGGCGGGATGGTCCAGCAGGTGGCGGGCCACCGTCACGTCGGCCTCTCGCCCTTCGGCGGCAGGGCAGGCGTTGCGCAAGCTGGCGATCTCGGACCCGGCAAGCGGGGCGCGGGCGGCATCGTGCCGGGCCAGGGCGTCTGCCGAAGGCAGGCGGCCCCGGTTGAGGCTGGCCAGTTGCTGCATCGTCGCCTCGAGTCCCTGGCTGGTGCAGATCTGCGGCAAGACGCCCAGGCCCTGGATGGGCCAGCCCAGCGGGGCCAGCACGCGGCTCCAGGTCACGAAAAGCTCGCCGCCGTCCGGCAGCGTGGCGATGGTCTGCACCAGTCCCTTGCCGAGCGTCGAACTGCCCACCACCACGGCGCGGCCTTGGTCGGTCAAGGCGGCCGCCATGACCTCCGCAGCGCTTGCCGAACGGCCATCGACCAGCACCACGATGGGCACGCCGTCCGTCGCGTCATGGGCGACAGCCTGCCACTCATGGGTAGCGCCCGGGTTGCGCCCGGCGGTGGCCGCCACCAGCCCGTTCTCGAGCATCAGGCTGGTCGCGGCCACAGCCTGGCGCAACAGGCCGCCGCGGTTGCCCCGCAAGTCGAGCACCACGCCGCGCGGACGCCGCGATGCCGGCGCCTTAGCAAGGAAGCGTTCGAACTCCTGGCCGAGGCGCCGGTCCGTGTCGCTGCTGAAGCCGGCGATGCGGACCAGGAGCATCGTGCCGACCTGCTCGGCAAACACCGTCTCCGGCGGCAGGACCGCGCGCTCCAGGTCGATGACCTGCGTGCTGCCGTCGCGCCGGCGCACGGTGATGCCGATTTCGGTGCCGTCGGTCCCGGCGATCCAGGACAAGACGGTGGCCAGGTCCGCGCCGAGCGTTGGCTGGCCGTCCACGGCCAGAATGCTGTCGCCCTTGATGATCCCGGCCTCGGCGCCCGGCCCGTCGGCGTTCACGCTCTGCACGATGAACGTCTTGCCGACCTGCGCGAGCACCAGCCCGATCCCAGCCGCCCCGGACCGATGTGCCCGGTCGAGGTCGGCGGCGCCGGGCGGCACGTAGCGGGAATAAGCGTCGAGGTGGTTGAACATCTCGTCGAAGAAGCTGGTGATCAACGCTTGGGAGCCGGCTCCCCGCACGGTTTCGGACACTTCCCAGGCCGCGGACATGAGTTCCGCCCCGGCCTGTCCCCATGCGGCGGCGGTCGCCTCGGGCGGGATCGCGCATTGACGGATGCTGCGGTCGGCTTGCCGGAGATCAAGAACGGAGCCGCGGTCCTCTATGGTCAGGCCGGCGTCGATGGACGTGACGCCGCGCAGCCCCCACAGCGCCAGTTGCCGCACCGGCACTGGCTCCAGGGTGCGCGGCTCCAGGAACTCGAAGGACGCGGTCAGCACGGAGGCGGCAAGCCCGCTTGGGAACTTCGCGCTGGCCGAGCCGCCGGGCTGTCCCCAGGCCGGGATCGCCAGAAGCAGAAGCAGGGCGAGCGCCCGTCTCATCCGCGTCGGGACCGGCGCTCCCCGGGGGCGCCGCGCAGCGGGGAGTGCGGGTCCGGGCGGGCCGCGCCGGTGGGCGACATCATCTGGAACAGCAGCCCGCCCGTTACCGGACTCGCCTCCGACAGGCGCACCTCGACGTCCTGGGCCAGGTGGTAGGTCATGCGGGTGCGGCGTCCGGACAGCGACTGGGTGGCCTCATCGTACAGCCAATAGTCGTCGGGCAGCGCCGCCATGGGGATCAGCCCGCTCGCCCCGGACTCCGCCAGGGTGACGAACAGGCCGAAACGCTGCACGCCGGAGATGCGGGCTGCGAACACGGCACCCACCTTGTCCGCCATGAAAGCGGCGAGGTAACGGTCGATGGCCTCGCGCTCCGCGAGAGCGGCGCGGCGTTCGGTGGCGCTGATATGCTCGGCGGTGTCGGGGAAGCGCGCCGCCTCGTCCGGGGCGAGGCTGCCCAGCCCGAGCTTCAACCCGCTGACTAGCGCCCGGTGCACCAAGAGGTCGGCGTAGCGCCGGATCGGGCTGGTGAAATGGGCGTAGCGGGGCAGGCTGAGGCCGAAATGGCCGATGTTGTCGGGGCTGTAGGCCGCCTGCGACTGGCTGCGGAGGATGACCTCGTTCACCAAGGGCGCCTGCTCGGTGCCGGCTACCTTCTGCAGCACGCGGTCGAGGTCGCGCGGGTGCAGGTCGTTGCCGGGCGCCAGGCTGATGCCCATGCCGTGCAGGAAGAAGCGCAGCGCCTCCAGCTTCTCGTCGGACGGCGGCGCGTGCACGCGGTACATGCAGGGCAAGTGCCGGCCCTCCAACTCCTCGGCGGCTGCGACGTTGGCGAGCACCATGAACTCCTCGATCAGCCGATGGCTGTCGAGCCGCGGGCGCGGCGCCACCGACACCACCTGGCCCTCCTCCAGCACCACCTTGCGTTCCGGCAGGTCGAGATCGAGCGTGCCGCGGGCCTGCCGGGCGCCGAGCAGGGCGCGGAAGGCGGCGTAGAGCGGTGGGATGACGCCGGGCAGATCCAGGTCCTGCCCGGCGTCGTGCGCGTTTTGCACCTGCGTGTAGGTCAGCCGGGCGGCGCTGCGCATCAGGCCGCGGCCGAAACGGTGCGCCGTCTTGCGCCCGGCAGCGTCGATCCGCATCTCGGCGAACAGGCAGCCGCGGTCCTCCTGGGGGCGCAGGCTGCACCAGCCATTCGACAGCGTCTCCGGCAGCATGGGCACGACGCGGTCGGGAAAATACACGCTGTTGCCGCGGGTCCAGGCGGCCCGGTCCAACGGCGCGCCCGGGCGCACATAGTGGGCAACATCGGCAATGGCGACGATCAGGCGGAAGCCGTCGCCGTCCGGCTCGGCGAACACCGCGTCGTCGAAGTCCCGCGCGTCCTCCCCGTCGATGGTGACGAGCGGCACCGCACGCAGGTCCTCCCGCTTGCCGAGCGGCACGGCGCGGGCGCGGGCGGCGTCGTGCAGCGCGTCCTCCGGGAAGTCCTGCGGGATGTCGTGGCCGTGAATGCAGATCAGGCTGACGGCGCGGGCGTCGCCCATGCGGCCCAGGCGTTCGATGATGCGCGCGGGCTTGAGGCCCAGGCCGGCGTGGGGCAGGGGGCTGGCGGCGACGATCTCGCCCGGCTCGGCGCCGCCGGTTTCGCCGGGCGGGATCAGCCACTCGCCCTTAGCCCGGCGGTCGGTCGGCACCAGGCGGTTGGGCGCGCGGAACACGCCCAGGATACGGCCCGGCTCGTCCGACAGGCGTTTCAGGGTGCGGCCCTCGTACTTGCCGGGGCCGATGGGATTAAGCCGGGCCAACACCCGTTCGCCGGGCGCCAGCGCCGGGTTGCCGCGGCGTTCCGGCGCCATCAAGACCATGGGCGGCGGGCCGTCCCCGGTCCAATCGACCGGACGCGCCACCGCGTCGCCGTCCCGGTCGGTGCCGGTGACGCGCACCACCATCTGGTCCGGCAAGCGGCCCGGCGGGCTGAAACGGCGGTGTCCGGCTGGTGCTATGGCGCCCTCCTTGGCGAGATCCCGCAATAAAGCGCGCAAGGGCGCACGCAGTTCGGGGCCGATGCCGAACTCCCGGGACACCTCCCGCTTGCCGACCCGGCCGCCGGCGGCACGGATGAATTGGCGGACGGCCTCCCGCGACGGCAGCGTGCCGTCCTCCGCCACGGTCCGCGTCCGCCGCGCCATGCTAACCAGCCGTGCGGGTGATCCCCGTCCGTGATGGCGCGGCGCCGGGCCGCTTGGCTGCCGGTTTCTTGGCGGCGGCCTTCTTGCCGGTGGCCTTGGACGCGGACCGCTTGGCCGCCGGCCTCGCCGCTGCCCTTGTTTTCGTTCCATCCGCTGCCGCGGGCTTGGCGGTCTTGGCCTTCGCCTTGCGGCCGGGCTTCGCCTTGAGCACCTTGCCCTTCTCAGCCAGCAGGGCAACCGCGTCATCCAGCGTCAGGTCGTCCATCGCCACGTCGCGCGGCAGGTTGGCCACGCGCAGCCCATGTTGGGCGTAGGGGCCGAACCGCCCCTTGCGCACCATCACCGGCTCCTTGTCGGCGGGGTGCGGACCCAGCGACCGCACGCTGTCCAGCTTCTTCACCATCACGTCCACGGCGCGGTTCAGCCCGACCGACAGCACGTCGTCGTCCTTGTCGAGCGAGGCGTAGATGCTGCCCATGCGGATGTAGGGGCCGAAGCGGCCAATGCCGGCCTCCAGCGGCTCCTGCCGGTCGGGATGGATGCCGACCAGGCGTGGCAGCGACAGCAGGCCCAACCCCTGTTCCAGCGTCAATTGGTCGCCCTCGACGCCTTTCGGCAACGACGTGCGGCGCGGCTTGCTCTTTTTGTCTTCCGGGTTCGCCTCGCCCTGCTGCACGTACAGGCCGTATGGACCGCGCCGGACCGTCACCGTTTCGCCGGTTTCGGGATGGTGGCCGAGCTCGCGCATACCCTCTTTCAGGGTCTCGCCAGCCTCCTCGCCACCGTCAATCGCCAGCCGCCTTGTGTATTGGCAGCCCGGGTAGTTGGAGCAGCCGATGAAGCTGCCGTGCCGACCGAGCTTCAATCCCAGCCGCCCGGCGTGGCAGGCCGGGCACAGCCGCGGGTCCACGCCGTCGCTGCGGGCCGGGAAGAAGTGCTGGCCCAGGTCCTGGTCCAGCGCGTCGATCACGTCGCTGATCTTGAGGTCGCGGGTCTGCTCGACGGCGTGGGAGAAATGCTCCCAGAACGCCTGCATCACCGCGCGCCACTCCGCCCGGCCGCCGGAGATGTCGTCCAACTGCTCCTCGAGCGACGCGGTGAAGTTGCTGTCCACGTAGCGCTCGAAGAAGCTGGTCAGGAAGGCGGTGACGAGCCGCCCGCGGTCCTCCGGCACGAAGCGCTTGTTTTCCAGGCGCACGTAGTTGCGGTCGCGCAGCACGGTCAGGATGGAGGCGTACGTGGACGGGCGGCCGATGCCCAACTCCTCCATCTTCTTGACCAGGCTGGCTTCCGAGTAGCGCGGCGGCGGCTGGGTGAAGTGCTGGTCGGCGTTCACATCGCCGCGGGTCAGCGGATCGCGTTCCCCCATCGGCGGCAGCATCCGGCTTTCGTCGGCGGCGTGGCCCTCCGGCGCGTCGTCCACGTCCTCCCGATACAGCTTCAAGAAGCCGTCGAAAGCGATGATGGAGCCGGTGGCGCGCAGCCGGGTGCGCGGACCCGCGACATCGACCGCGACCTGATCCAGCTCCGCCGACTGCATCTGCGACGCGACGGCACGCTTCCAGACAAGCTCATACAGCCGGTGCTGCTCTGCGTTCAGGTGGCGCACGACGCTGGACGGCGTGCGGGACACGTCGGTGGGGCGCACCGCCTCGTGCGCTTCCTGGGCGTTCTTCGCCTTGCTGGTATACTCGCGGGCGGTCGCGGGCACGTAGTCTGCGCCGTAGGTTTCGCCGACGTGCTCGCGAATCGCCATGGTGGCTTCGCGGGCCATCTGCACGCCGTCGGTCCGCATGTAGGTGATCAGGCCGACCGTCTCGCCGCCGAGGTCGACGCCCTCGTAAAGCTGCTGCGCGCAGCGCATGGTGGCCTGCGCGCCCATGCCGAGCTTGCGGCTGGCCTCCTGCTGCAGGGTGGAGGTGGTGAACGGCGCGGGCGGGTGCCGCTTGACCCGCCTGCGCTCGACGCTCGCAACGGTGAAGGAGTCCGCCTCGACCGCGCCCTTGGCGGCGTGGGCCAACGCCTCCGTGTTGAGGTCGAACTGGTCCAGCCGCTTGCCGTCCAGGTGGGTCAGCCGCGCGGTGAACGGGGCGCCGGACGGGGTGAGGAAATGCGCCTCGACCGTCCAATATTCCTGTGGCCGGAACGACTCGATGGCGGCTTCGCGCTCGCACACCATGCGGAGCGCCACCGACTGCACCCGCCCGGCGCTGCGGCTGCCGGGCAGCTTGCGCCACAGGACAGGGGACAGGGTGAAGCCGACGAGGTAGTCGAGCGCGCGCCGGGCCAGGTAGGCCTCGATCAACGGCTGGTCCAGCTCGCGCGGGTGCTCGATGGCGAACTGGATGGCGGACCGGGTGATCTCGTTGAAGGTGATGCGCCGCACGTTGACGCCGCGCAGCGCCTTCTTGTCCTCCAGCATCGCGCGGACGTGCCAACTGATCGCCTCGCCCTCACGGTCCGGGTCGGTGGCGAGATACAGGGTATGTGCGCCTTTCAGCGCCTTGGCGATGGCCGCGACCTGGCGGTTGCCGCGCTCGTCGGCCGCCCAGTCCATCGCGAAGTCCTGCTCCGGCCGCACGCTGCCATCCTTGGGCGGCAGGTCGCGGACGTGGCCGAAGCTCGCGAGCACGGTGTAGCCGCCGCCGAGGTACTTGTTGATGGTCTTGGCCTTGGCGGGCGATTCGACGACGACAACGTCAGTCATGGCATCCTTTACAAAGACTTAGGACACGAATATGAAGCAAAAGGCGAAGCTTAACTGGTGAGCACGGCCTGATTGCCCGGCAGCATTTCGACTCGCCCGGCCAGCTCCAGTTCAAGCAGCGCCGCCAGCACGGCCGAAGCGGAGAACTGGCAGCGCCGCACCAGATCGTCAACTGCCGTGGGCGAATGACTTAATAACTCCATCACCTGGCGGCGTACTGTTTCCGGGTCTGGAACGTCGCCGAAACCGTCCGGAGGCGGCTCCGCCATGCCGGGCGGCTGACCGCGGGCGAACATGGGCGACCGCGCCAGGCCTTGCCGGGTCGGGTGGTCCGGCAGGTTGGCCAGCACGTCCGCAGCGCTCTCCGTCAGGTAGGCGCCGGAGCGGATCAGGTCGTTGGAACCGCGGCACCGCGGGTCGAGCGGCGAGCCGGGCACCGCGAACACCTCCCGGCCCTCGTCCTGGGCGATGCGCGCGGTGATCAGGCTGCCGGACTGCGGCGCCGCCTCCACCACCACGACGCCGAGCGACAGCCCGGCGATCACCCGGTTGCGCCGGGGGAAGTGCCGGGCCTGCGGGGCGGTGCCGAACGGCGCTTCCGCCACCACCGCGCCGCCCTCCGCCACGCGCTGCTGCAGCGCCTTGTTCTCGGCCGGGTAGGCGACGTCGATGCCGCTGGCGATGGCGGCCACGGTGCGGCCGGTGCTGAGCGCGCCGCCATGCGCTGCCGCATCGATGCCCCGCGCCATGCCGGACACCACGACCAGCCCGGCCGAGGCGAGATCGGCCGCCAGGATCTCCGCCACTCGTTGGCCGTTGGCGGAGGCGTTGCGCGCCCCTACCATGGCCACCGCCCGCGCGTCGAGCGCCGCCACGTCGCCCAGCACGGTGATCGCGGGCGGCGCCGAGTCCATCAGCGCCAGAAGCGGCGGGTAGTCTGGCCCGCCCAGCACCAGGATGCGCCCGCCGAGCTTGCCGACGCTGTCCATCTCCCGGCGTATGGCGCCGAGCGCCGGGATCGCGGGCGCCGCAGTCCGGCCGCCGGCGCTGGCAAGGCCCGGCAATGCATCCAGCGCCTCCGCCGCCGCAGCGAAGCGTTGCAGCAGGCGGCGGTAGGTTGCCGGCCCGACCCCATCCGTGCGGGCCAGGCGCAAGCGGTTGAGCATCTCGGCTTCGGTCATGGTTGACCCAGTGATCGCGCCGGTCATCGGCCTTGGCCGATCCGCGGCTCGGTGCCGGCCAGCAGGCGGCGTATGTTGCTGGAATGGCGCCAGAACACGACGGCGCTCACGGCGGCAACCGCGATGCCGGCCGTGGGACCCCGCCAAAGCAGCATCAGCGCCGGCGCTACCAAGAAAGCGGCGAGCGCCCCGGCGGAGGACAGCCGGCTGAGCCGTGCCGTCGCCAGCCAGACAGCGCAGCACGCGACGCAGACCGGCCAGGCGACCGCCAGGATAACTCCAAGGCCGGTCGCGACACCTTTGCCGCCCTGGCCGCGCATCCAAACCGACGTGCAATGGCCGATGACCGCCGCGACCCCGGCGAGCAGCGCCCAGCCCGGGCCGGCCCATCGCACCGCCGCCAGCACGGCAACTGCCCCCTTGGCCGCGTCCAGTGCCAAGGTCAGCGCCGCGATGTCGCGCCGCCCGGTGCGCAGCACATTGGTTGCCCCGATGCTGCCGGAACCGATGGCCCGGATGTCCCCAAGCCCGGCCGCTCGCGACAAAAGCCAGCCGAACGGGATAGACCCGACCAGGTAGGCCAACACCGCGACGGCAACCGCCATAAGGGCTTCGTTCATCCGAACACCCGCCGTCCAGCTTTCCAGGTGCCGACCACCCGGCCCTCCAGCGCGCGGCCGTCGAACGGCGTGTTCGGCGCCTTGCCGGGCAGCAGCCCGGCCTCGACCTTCCAGATGCGTTCGAGGTCGAACAGGCATAGGTCGGCCGGCAAGCCCTTGGCAAGACGGCCGGCCTCGATGCCCAGCACCCGTGCGGGCCGGGCGGTGAGCAGGTCGAGCGCCCGCAGCAGCGGCAGCCCGTTGCCGTGCACCTGGGCCAGCGTTACGCCCAGCAGGGTTGCCAGGCCGGCACCGCCGGGCGAGGCCAGCGCGAAGGGCAGGCGCTTGTCATCGGCGTCCCGCGGCTGATGGTCGGAGGCAACGGCGTCGACCGTGCCGTCCGCGAGCGCCGCACAGACCGCCACCCGGTCCGCCTCCGGCCGCAGCGGCGGGGACAGCTTCGCATAGGTACGGAAGTCGCCGATGGCCGTCTCGTTCAGGTCGAAGTAGGGCGGCGCGGTGTCGCAAGTCACGTCGATGCCGTCCTGCTTTGCCCGGCGGATCAGCATCAGCGCCTCCGCCGTGGACACATGGGCGAAGTGCAGCGCGCCGCCGGTGAGCTGGGCAAGCCGGATGTCGCGGGCGACCAGAATGGCCTCAGCCGCGGCGGGAATGCCCGGCAGGCCGAGGCGCGTCGCGAGTTCGCCCTCCGTCGCCGCACCGCCGTCGGCCAGCGCCGGGTCTTCCGGATGCTGCACGATGCGGGCACCGAAGCCGCGGGCATAGGACAGGGCAAGCCGCATCATCCGGGCGTCGCCGACGGCGCGGCGACCGTCGGTGAAGGCGACAGCGCCGGCTTCCCGCAGCAAGCCAATCTCTGCCATCTCCTTGCCGTGGCAGCCGCGGGTCACAGCGCCGTAAGGTAGGATAGAAAGGCTGCCGGTTTCCTCGCCGCGGGCACGCAACAGGCGGACCAGTGCCGGGTCGTCCATGGCGGGCAGGCTGTCAGGAAGGGCGGCGAGGGTGGTGATGCCGCTCGATGCTGCTGCTACGGCGGCCGAGGCGACGGTTTCGCGGTATTCGTAACCCGGCTCGCCTAACGCGGCGCGCATGTCCACGAGGCCCGGGCACAGGATCGCGCCGTCGCCGTCGAGCGTCGGCACATCGGGCCGGCCAAGGTTTGGCCCGAAATCGGCGATCAGGCCGCCCTGCACCAGAAGCTCGCCGGGCTGGTCGAGGCCGCTCGGGGGGTCGATCAGGCGGACGTTGGTGAACAGCAGGTCAGCCATTGCGGAGGCCGCCCCGGGACAGGACATCCAGCACGGCCATGCGGACGGCGACGCCCATTTCCACCTGCTCGCCGATGACGCTGTGCACGGGGTCGTCGGCGACGGCGCTGTCGATCTCGACGCCGCGGTTCATCGGGCCGGGATGCATCACCAGCACGTCGGGCTTGGCCCAGGCGAGCTTCGCGGCGTCCAGACCGAAGAAGCGGAAATACTCGCGGGCGCTGGGCACCAAGCTGCGCACCATGCGCTCGCGTTGCAGTCGGAGCATCATCACGACATCAACGCCTTGCAGTCCGGCCTGCATGTCGTGGAACACCTCGACGCCCAAAGCCGCGGCAGCGGCGGGGATCAGGGTCGGGGGGCCGACCACGCGCACCCGGCAACCCATGGTGCCGAGCAGGTGGATGTTAGACCGGGCGACCCGGCTGTGCAGCACGTCGCCGCAGATCGCCACCAGCAGGTCCTCCAGCGTGCCCCGGCGGCGGCGCAGCGTCAGCGCGTCCAACAGCGCCTGCGTCGGGTGCTCGTGCGTGCCGTCGCCCGCGTTGATCACGGCGGAGGACACCTTCTGCGCCAGGAGGTTCGGCGCCCCGGACTGGTCATGTCGGACCACCAGCAGGTCGCAGCGCATGGCATTGAGCGTAGCCGCGGTGTCGAGCAGGGTTTCACCCTTGTTCACGCTGCTAGTGGACACCGGCATGTTGATCACATCCGCCCCCAGCCGCTTGCCCGCGAGTTCAAAGCTCGTGCGCGTGCGGGTGCTGTCCTCGAAGAACAGATTGATCAGTGTGCGGCCCCGCAACAGGTCGCGCTGCGTCTTGCCGGAGCGGTTCAGCAACACGTAGCTCTCGGCCAGGTCGAGCAGCGCGGCGATTTCGGGCGGGTGCAGCCCCTCGATGGCCAGCAAATGACGGTGCGGGTAGCGCATCAGGCGGCGGCGAGCGCGATGCGGGCCAGCGCCTCCTCGCGCCCGAGGGCGGCGAGCGTCTCGTCGATGCCGGGACTCATGGTGCTGCCGGTCAGCGCGGCGCGGAGCGGCTGCGCCACCTGGCCGAGCTTGCGGCCGGCCTGCTCGGCGAACTGCCGAAGCGCCGCGTCCAGCGCCGGCGGGGTGAAGTCGGTGGCGTCGAGGATTGGGGCGACCTGCCGGAGCGTCGCCTTGCTTTCAGGGGTCAGCAGAGCGAGCGCCTTCGGCTCGAACTGCAACGGGGTGGGCCGCAGCAGGAAGGCAGCACTTTCAGTAAGATCGGCCAGCGTCTTGGCACGCTCTTTCAACCCCGGCATCAATGTCCGGATGCGGGCCATCCCAGTTGCGTCGGCATGCAGGCCGTGCGCCGCGGCAAGCCGCTGGACGACCTCCCGCGTCAGCCGGTCGTCATCGGCCCGGCGCAGCCAAACGCCGTTGATGTGCTGCAGCTTCGAGAAATCCATACGGGCTGCTGCCTTGCCGACGCCGTCCAGGTCGAACAAGCGGATCGCCTCCTCGCGGTCCAGCACCTCGGCATCACCGTGGCCCCAGCCGAGGCGGAGCAGGTAGTTGCACAGCGCCTCCGGCAGGAAACCCTGCTCGCGGTATTCCAGCACGCTGACGGCGCCGTGCCGCTTCGACAGCTTGGCGCCGTCCGGGCCGTGGATCATGGGCAGGTGGGCGAAGCGGGGCAGGTCCCAGCCCATGCCCTGATAGATCTGGATCTGGCGGAACGTGTTGGTCATGTGGTCGTCGCCGCGGATCACGTGGGTGATCGCCATGTCGTGGTCGTCCACCACGACGGCGTGCAGGTAGGTCGGCGTGCCGTCGCTGCGCAGGATGATCATGTCGTCCAGCTCGCTGTTGGCGACGCGGACGCTGCCCTGCACCAGGTCGTCGACCACCGTTTCGCCCACCTGCGGCGCGCGCAGCCGGATGACGGGCTTGACGCCCGGCGGCGCCTCGGCCGGGTCGCGGTCCCGCCAGCGGCCGTCGTAGCGGGGTGGGCAGCCCTCGGCCGCCGCGCGCTCCCGCATCTCCCGCAGCTCCTCCGGACTGCAAAAGCACAGATAGGCGTGGCCGCTGGCCAGCATCTGCTGCGCGACCTCGGCGTGACGGACTTGCCGGGTGGATTGGAACACCGGGGGCTGGTCGGGCGACAGGCCGAGCCAGTCCAGCGCGTCCAGGATGACCTGCGTGTTCGCCGCCGTGCTGCGCTCCCGGTCGGTGTCTTCGATCCGCAGCAGGTATTCGCCGCCGTGATGACGGCTGAACAGAAAATTGAACAGCGCCGTGCGGGCGCCGCCGATGTGGAGCTGGCCGGTGGGGCTGGGGGCGAAACGGGTGCGGACGGTCATGGGCGCTGTCTAACACGCCGGAAGGTGGCGTCGAGAGCAGCAGATCGCTACGATAGCGCAAGGAGGGGCTGTGCAACAGGCAATCGCGACGCTCGACGCTCAGACGGCATGGCTGCAGGCCCGGTGGCAGGGCTGGGTCGAGGCGGAGCGGGGGCGCTTCGTGCCCTGGCTTTCGGTCTGCATGGGCGCCGGGGTGGTCGCCTACTTCGACATGCGGGCGGAGCCGAACGCTTGGGCCGGGGCGGCGGCCGTCCTGAGCGCCCTTTTGGCTTGCGTCGCCGGCTGGCGCTTGCCGGTGGCGCGGGCCTTGGGGTTGGCGGGCCTGTTTGCGGCGCTAGGCTTCCTGTCGGGCCAGGCGGCGACCTGGCGCGCATTGCCGGTGGAATCCTTGCCGACGCGGGCTGTGGTCCTGACCGGCACGGTGCGCGGCGTGGACCTGCTGCCGGAAGGGCGCCGGGTCACGCTGTCCGACGTGCGGCTGGAATCGGATGCGCCGCCTTTGGCGCGGCTGGTGCGGGTCCGCCTGCATCGGCTGGACACGGCGGCGATGGGCACGGGGGACCGGGTACGAGTGCGGGCGCTGGTTCGGCTGTCCTCCTCGCCGGCGTTCCCCGGTGCTTGGGATTTGCAGCGGGATGCCTTCTTCTCGGGGCTGGGCGGGTCCGGCTACGCGCTGAACCCGTCCGAGGTGCTGGAACGGGCACCGCCCCGCGGCGGCGCGGCCACCCTGCAAGGCGTGCGGGACTGGATCGCCGGTCGGGCGATGGCAGGGCTGCCGGGTCCAGCCGGCGCGGTCGCGGCGACCTTGCTGACCGGCACCACGACGGCGATCCCGCCGCGGGACCGCGAGGCGTTCCGCGACTCCGGCCTGGCGCACCTGCTGGCCGTGGCCGGGCTGCATATCGGCATCGTCATGGGCGTGGCCATGGGGACGACCCGGCTGCTGCTCGCATTGTCCGAACATGCCGCGCTGCATTGGCCGACCAAGGCGATTGCCGCCGGGGCGGCGCTGGTCGTCGGGGGCGCTTACCTGCTGCTGACCGGGGCGCATTTGCCGATCATGCGCAGCTTTGCCATGGCGTGCCTGGTGACGCTGGGACTCGTGCTTGGCCGCCGGGCGCTGTCGCTGCGCGGGCTGGCGCTGGCCGCGGCGGCGCTGATGCTGCTCTCGCCGAACGAGGTGGTGGGCGCGAGCTTCGGCATGAGCTTTTCCGCCGTTTTGGCGCTGATCGCCGGCTACGAGGCGCTGCGCCCGTTGCTGGCCCGGCTGTACGGCGGGGGGTGGGGGCGGCGCATCGTCTCGCATGGCGTGGCGCTCGTGCTCACCAGCTTGCTGGCGGGGACCGCCTCGGCCCCGTTCGGCGCCTACCACTTCGGGCATTTCCAGCTTTACTTCATCGTCGCCAACGTGGCCGCCGTGCCGCTGACGGCGTTCTGGGTGATGCCGCTCGGCCTACTGGCGCTGCTGCTGATGCCGCTTGGCCTCGAACGGCTGGCGCTGGCGCCGATGGGGTGGGGGATCGACGGCATCCTGTGGATCGGCCGCACCGTGTCCGCCTGGCCGTCGGCCACCTTGCCGGTCCCCCATATGCCGGCCTGGGGGCTGTGCGTGTTCAGCCTGGGCCTGGCCTGGCTTGGGCTGTGGCGGTCGCGACCGCGGCTTGCGGGGGTGCCGGTCATGCTGGCGGGGCTGCTGTCGCCCCTCGCGGCGCCGGCACCCGACATCCTGGTCTCGTCCGAAGCGCGGCTGATCGCCATCCGGGCCGACGGGTACTACCTGATGTCGCAAACCGGCGCGTCCAAGTTCGTGCGGGACGCTTGGCAGAACCAGCTTGCGGCCGGGCCGCTCTTGCCGGTGCAAATCGGGCAGCCTGCGTCGTGCGATATCGACGCCTGCCGTGTCCAGCACGGCGGGCATCAGGCCCTGGTCCTGCGCAGCCGCGCACGCCCCGATTGCGCCGGCATCGATTTGCTGGTGTCCGCCGAGCCGGCACGAGGCGAATGTCCGGCCGGCATCCCTTATGTGGACCGGTTCAGCGTGTGGCGGGACGGTGCCGTGGCAATCTGGCTGACCGGCGCCGCGCCACGCATCCTGTCCGACCGCGCCAATCGTGGCGACCGGCCGTGGGTGCCGGGGCCACCGACGCCGCGCCGCTCTGTACCCAACCTGCCGATGGCGACGCCCGACGAGTTGCCGCCCGCCGCTGCGGAGTGATCAGTAGCGCCGCAGCAACGCGACCAGGCTGCCCTGCACCTTGACCCGGTCAGCCGGGAAGATGCGGATCTCGTGCCGTTGGTTGGCCGGCTCCAGTGCGACCGAGTTGCCACGCCGGCGCAGCCGCTTCAGCGTGACCTCCGCATCGTCGATCAGCGCCACGATGATCTGGCCGTTCTCCGCCACATCGCCCTTGCGGATCACCACCGTGTCGCCGTCGAGGATTCCCGCCTCCACCATGGAGTCGCCAGCGACCTCAAGCGCGTAATGCTCGCCGTTGCCCAGCAAGGCGAGGGGCACCTCGATTTGCGCGCCCTGGTCCCGCAGCGCCTCAATCGGCAGCCCGGCGGCGATGCGGCCATAGAGCGGCAGGTGCACCGCCGCAGCCTCGTTCGCCGCGCGCACGGCCGGGAAACGGCCCGAGAAATCCCCACGGATGACGTTGGGCGCGAACGGTGCTGGCGCCGCCACGACAAGCTCCCGCCCGGTCTGGTTCGGCAGCCGCATGACTTCGAGCGCCCGGGCGCGGTGGTGATGCCGACGCAGGAAGCCCCGTTCCTCCAAAGCCGAGATCAGACGGTGAATCCCAGATTTCGATCGGAGCTGCAAAGCTTCCTTCATCTCCTCGAAACTGGGGGAGAAGCCGGTCGCCTTGAGATGGGCGTCGATGAACGTCAGCAACTCGTGCTGCTTGCGCGTCAGCATGGCAAAGCTCTTTCGTGCCCAAGGGAACAGCCTGGCAAAAATAAAACACATGAAGAACAAAAAGGCAACCCTATTCGTTCTATATTGGTTCGCCAGGCGCTGTCAATGTTTCCTGTCGCCTGCGGCACGCGGTGGGCGTTACAGGCCGCTTACGTCCAGCCGCAACACAGGAACGGTGGCGCCGGCCTGCAATGCCGGCGCATGCGGCGCGCGGAGGATGAGGCACCCCGCATTTGCCAGCAGTTGCAGCAACGACGAGTCCTGCCGATCAAACGGAGTCGCGACCAGCGCGCCTGCCGGGTCGGTCGAGAGGGCCGCCCGCAGGTGATCCGCCCGATGGTCATTCGCAGCGACGGGCGCGGCCAGCCGCGCCTCGACGGGCCGCAACGCATCGTCTGCGAGGCCATTGAGCCGGTTGAGCGCAGGCAATAGGAACAGGAAAGCACAAACGAAAGCCGAGACCGGGTTGCCGGGCAATCCGAGCACAGGCACATCGCCGAGCCGCCCGAACAGCAACGGCTTGCCCGGCCGCATCGCGATGCGCCAGAAATCAAGGGCGAAGCCGCGGGTTGCGAGGCTGGCCTGCACCAAGTCATGCTCGCCGACGCTGGCGCCGCCCGTGGTCAGCAGGAGGTCGATGCCGGACAGGCGGTCCGCGACGGAGGCAATGGCCGCCGGGTCATCCGGCGCGATGGGCAGCACCGACGGGATGCCGCCGCCGGCACGGACCAGCCCCGCCAAGGCGTGCGCGTTGGAACTGACGATGCCGCCCGCCGCCAAAGGCTCGCCCGGCAGCACGATCTCGTCGCCGGTCGCCAGGATCGCGATGCGCGGCTGCCGATGCACAGCGACCCACGGGTGGTTCGCCGCCGCGATCAGCCCGATGACTCGTGCGCCCAGACGGGTGCCAGCCGGCACCAGGATGTCGCCCTGGCGGAAATCCTGGCCGGCACGGCGGATGTGGCGTCCGGCCCGCGCCGCCTCCCGTACTGTGATCCAGTCGTTGTCCCGGTCCACGTCTTCCTGCGGCAGCACGCAATCGGCGCCGCCGGGCACGACGCTCCCAGTGAATAGCCGGACGGCCTCACCACCTGCGACTTGGCCGGTGAACGGCCGGCCCGCGGGAGCGTGGCCGACCACCGCGATCCGAGCGCCAACCCGTCCGTCCACCGCGCGCAGCGCGTAGCCGTCCATGGCCGAAACGTCGGCGGGCGGCTGGGTCAGCCGGGCGTGCAGAGGGCTGGCGAGCACCCGGCCCCAGGCCTCCGGCAAGGCGACGATTTCGGCCGGGGTGGGGCGGAGCGGCCCGACGATGCGGGTGCGGGCTTCCTCGATCGACAGCATCGCCTCACCCTTGCCGGAAATCGCCGGACTTGCCGCCCGCCTTGTGCACGACGCGAAGCCCGTCGATCCGCATACCCCGGTCAATCGCCTTGCACATGTCATAAACCGTCAGCGCCGCGACGCTTGCGGCGGTCAGCGCCTCCATCTCCACCCCGGTGCGGCCCGTAGTGCGGACGGTGGCGGCGATGTCGATGCCGCCGCCGGACGGCGATGGCCGGAGGTCGAGCGTGACCGCCGAGATCGGCAGCGGATGGCAAAGCGGGATGAGGTCCGCCGTGCGCTTCGCCGCCATGATGCCGGCCAGCCGCGCCACGCCTAGCACGTCGCCTTTCTTGGCCTCGCCGGCCAGGATCACCCGCAGCGTTTCCGGCAGCATCGCCACGCTGACCCGCGCGGTGGCCGTCCGGTCGGTTTCGGCCTTGGCGGACACGTCGACCATGACGGCCCGGCCCTCGGCATCGAAGTGCGTCAGCCCCGGCATTATGACGGGGCACCCAGCAACGCGCGGGTGGCCGCGCCGACATCGGGCTGGCGCAACAGGCTCTCTCCCACCAGGAAGCAGGACGCTCCAGCTTCCGCCAGGCGGCGGACATCCTCATGGGTGCGGATGCCGCTCTCGGCGATCAGGAACCGATCCGAGGGCACGTGGGGCGCAAGCTCAGTGGTGGTTTGCAGGTCGGTTTGCAACGTCCTTAAATCTCGATTGTTGATCCCGATCAATGACGTTTGCAGCCCCAGGGCACGGTCCAGCTCGGCACGGTTATGCACCTCGACCAGAACATCCATGTCCAGCGCCCGCGCCAACTCCTCAAGCTCCCGCGCCTGCTGATCGGAGAGCGCCGCCATGATCAGCAGGATGCAGTCGGCGCCCATCAGCCGACTCTCATAGACCTGCCACGAGTCCAGGATGAAATCCTTGCGCAGCACCGGCAGCGGGACCGTGGCCCGTGCGACTTTCAGATGGTCGGGCGAGCCTTGGAAATACGGGGCATCTGTCAGCACGGACAGGCAGGTGGCGCCCGCGTCGGCATAGGTCCGGGCCAGCAGCGAGGGATGGAAGTCGGGGCGGATGACCCCGGCAGATGGCGACGCCCGCTTGATCTCGGCAATCAGGCCGTAACCGCCCCGGGCCACAGCCTCCTTCAAAGCATGGCCGAAGCCACGGGTCGGGTTGCGCCGCAGGTGCAGCCGGCTCGCGAGCGCCGTGGCCGGCGTCTCGGCCCGACGGCGCTCCACCTCGCTCAGCGTTTCCGCGCAAATCTGGGCTAATGCATCGGGAAGTGCGACGTCCATTCCAATCACTCCACAGACATCAAGCCGTTGCGCGCCGCAGCTTATCGAGTGCAGCAGCCGCGGAACCATTGTCAATCGCTTCTGCCGCCCGCACCGCGCCCGACCGCAGATCCTGCACCACCCCGGCGACGATCAGCCCGGCCGCCGCGTTCAGCAGCACGGTGTCGCGGTAAGGCCCAGGCTCTCCGTGCAGCAACGCGCGCAGGGCGCCGGCGTTCGTTGCGGCATCGCCGCCGCGGATGGCTTCAACTGGCGAGCGGCTCAGCCCGGCGTCCTCCGGCGTCACGCTGAACTCCCGGTAAGCGCCGTCGTGCAGCGCAACAACTTGGCTCGGCCCGCCCAGGGTCAGCTCGTCCAGCCCTTGGCCGTGCACCAGCCAGGCGCGCTCGGTGCCGAGCGCGTGCAGGGTTTCGGCCATCGGACGCAGCCAGGCGGGGTCATGGACGCCGGTCAACTGCCGGCGCACCCCGGCCGGGTTGGCAAGCGGGCCGAGCAGGTTGAAGATCGTGCGCGTGCCAAGCTCCACCCGCGGTCCGGCCGCGTGGCGCAGCGCCGCGTGGTGCCGGGGCGCGAACAGGAACACGCATCCAGCCGCTGCCAGCACGTCCGGCAGGCGGTCCAGCGCTACGTCCACGTTCACGCCAAGCGCGGCCAGCACATCGGCGCCGCCCGTTTGCGACGACAGGGCGCGGTTGCCGTGCTTGGCGACCGGCACGCCGCAACCGGCCAGCACGAACGTCACCGCCGTGGACACGTTAAGGGTGCCGGCATTGTCGCCGCCCGTGCCGCACACGTCCACCGCGTCCGGCGGCGCCGTCATCGCCGCCATGCGGGACCGCATGGCGCGGACTGCCCCGGTCAGCTCCGCCACCGTCTCCCGCCGCACCCGCATCGCCATCAGCAGGCCGGCGATCTGCGCGGGCGTCGCCTCGCCGGACATGATGGTGCCGAATGCCGCCTCGGCTTCATCGGCCGACAAGGTGGCGCCGGAGGCGAGCTGGGCAAGAACTGGTTTGAGGCTGGCCATGCCGCGCGGCGGTCAGGCGGCGCAGGCGGGCGCCGGCCGGCGCACCAGGGCGAGGAAGTTCGCCAGGATCTTGTGCCCGTGCTCGGACGCGATGCTTTCCGGGTGGAACTGCACGCCGTAGATCGGCAGGTCGCGGTGGCGCAGGCCCATGATGACCCCGTCCGCGGTCCAGGCCGTCGGCACAAGCGGCGGGGGCAGGGTCTCTGGCTCGACGACGAGGCTGTGGTAGCGCGTGGCCTCGAACGGGCTGGGCAGCTCCGCGAACACGTCGGTTCCGTCGTGGCGGATCGGGCTGAGCTTGCCGTGCATGGGACGGTGTGCCCGCACCACCTGGCCGCCGAATGCCTGGCCGATGGCCTGGTGTCCGAGGCAGACGCCCAGCACCGGGACGCGCCCGGCCGCCGCGGCGATCAGGTCAAGGCAGATGCCCGCCTCGTTCGGCGTGCACGGGCCGGGCGAGAGCACGATGGCCTCGGGCGCCAAGGCCAGCGCATCGGCGGCCGAGATGTCGTCGTTGCGCCGCACGGTGCAGGACACGCCGAGGTCGCCCAGGAAATGCACCAAGTTGAAGGTGAAGCTGTCGTAGTTGTCGATCAGCAGGAGCATTGGGTCAGGCTTTCAGGGCGGCGAAGCGGACCGCCTCCTCGGCGGCGCGGAACAGGGCGCGGGACTTGTGCCGGGTTTCCTCGTACTCGCCGAGGGCCGTGCTGTCCGCCACCACGCCGCCGCCGGCCTGCACATGCATGGTGCCGTCCTTCACCACGGCGGTGCGCAGCCCGATGCAGGTGTCCATGGTGCCGTTGGCGGCGAAGTAGCCGATGCACCCGGCGTAGATGCCGCGCCGGGTCGGCTCCAGCTCTTCGATGATCTGCATGGCACGGATCTTCGGGGCGCCCGTCAGCGTGCCCGCGGGGAAGCCGGCGATCAGCGCGTCGAGCGCCTCCAATTCCGGCTTGAGCCGGCCCTCCACGGTGGAGGAGATGTGCATGACGTGGCTGAACCGCTCGATGCGGAAGCTTTCGACGACCCGCACGCTGCCCAGCTCGGCGACGCGGCCCACGTCGTTGCGGCCGAGGTCGAGCAGCATCAGGTGCTCCGCCCGCTCCTTGGGGTCGGCCAGCAGCTCGGCTTCCAGCCGCTCGTCCTCCGCGCGGGTGGCGCCGCGGGGCCGGGTGCCGGCGAGGGGGCGGATGGTGACGACCCCGTCGCGGAGCCGCACCAGCACCTCGGGGCTGCTGCCCACCACGGCGAAGCCGCCGAAATCGAGGAAGAACAGGAACGGCGCCGGGTTGATGCGGCGGAGCGCGCGGTAGAGGGAGAACGGCGGCAAGGCGAATGGCACGGAGAAGCGTTGGCTCGGCACGATCTGGAACGCATCGCCAGCGACGATGTATTCCTTCATGCGCTCGACGATGCCCATGAACTCGGCTTGCGTCATGTTGGACCCAGGCTCCGGCTGCGGCGGCAGCGCCACGGGCGGGGCGGCGTGGGGCAGGGGGCGCATGAGCGCCGCGTCCGCCTGGGCCAGCGCCGACTGCGCCATGTCCCATGCCTGCTGGGCGGACACGCCGGGTTGCGGGTAGATGGGCGCGGCCAGGGTGAGCTCGTCTTTTACGTTGTCGAACACGGCGAACAGCGTTGGGCGGAGCAGGATGGCGTCCGGCAGGCCGAGCGCGTCCGCGTTCTTGTCCGGCAGGCGCTCCATCAGGCGCACCATGTCGTAGCCGAGATAGCCGACCAGGCCGCCCAGCATCGGCGGCAGGTGCTCCGGCAGGTCGAGCTGCGTCTCGGCGATCAGCGCCCGCAGGCTGTCGAGCGGCGCGCGTTCGTCGGCGGCGAAGGCGTGCGGGGCCGAACGGGCGTGCCGGTTGACCTCGGCCCGGCCGCCCCGGCAGCGCCAAACGAGGTCCGGCTCCATGCCGATGATCGAGTAGCGGCTGCGGGCGGAGCCGCCCTCGATACTTTCCAGCAGGAACGTGTTCGCGCGCCCAGCGGCGAGCTTCAGGTAGGCCGCGACCGGCGTTTCCAGGTCGGCGACCCCGGTGGTCCAGATCAGCGTGCCGCGCCCGGCGTCGTATGCGGTGCGGAAAGCGGCCTGGGATGGGGAAGCGGAAGCGTTCATGCGTCGGTGCTCAAAGGATCAATGCTCAAGGTGGGAGCTCAAGGTTGCGCCATGCTGTCCAGCACGGTCCGATTCACCAGAGGCTTGGCCTGCGTCCGTAGGGCGGCGGCGACCGTCAGCTCGATATCCTGGCCGATGGCCTGGGTGAGCGCCGTGCGGATCTGCGCTGTGCTGGCCGGGTCGGCGGCGGGGTCAGGCGCGGTGATCTCGGCCAGCGACGCGACGTAGAAGGCGTCGGGCGCCTCGATCATCGTTGTCTCGCCCTGCTTCAGGTTGAACAGCGGCTCGGTCATTTCCGTGGGCACGCCGGGAGTGGGCTGGGCGCGTGCCACCGGGGGCGTGCGCTCCAGGCGCAGCCCGGCAATGGTCGCGGCATCGTCCAGGCTCGATCCGGCCTGGGCCGCGGTCAACAGCTTCGCCGCCACCCTTTCTTGCTCCTTGCGTCGCGCGTCGCGCTCCCAGTCGTCGCGCGCCTGCGCCTCGACCTCAGCGAACGGCTTGCGGGCGGCCGGGGTGATGTCCTCGACGGCCACGGCGAAGTAGGACTGGTCGGGTCCTTCGGTCATCCGCGCCGGCTCGTTCTTGCCAAGCGCGAAAGCCGCCGTCACCAGCGCCTGTTTCAGGGCCGGGGAGCCGGGGATCGGGGCGGGCTGGCCGGCGGGCGTGTTGCCCTGGGCGTCCAAGGTGCCGGTCACGGCGGCCACGCCGAGGTCGCCCGGCAGGTCGTCGAGGCTGCCGCTGGCGGACAGCGCGTCCTCAAGCTTGTTGGCGCGGGTATAGACCTGGTCCACCGCGCGCTCCCGGGCGAGCCTCGTGCGGATCTCGTCGGCGGCCTGCGCCAGGGGGCGCTCGCTGCCGGGCGTCACCTTGGTCACGCGGAACACCTGCCAGCCGAGCGCCGACTGGATCGGGCCGCTTACCGTTTCAGCCGGCGCGGCGAACACGGCCTGGCCAAGCTCGGGGGCCGGGAACTCGGCCGGGGTCGCGTCGTCCAGCGACGCCGCCGATGCGCCGGCGGCGGCAGCGGCCTTCTGCACCGCGTCCCAATCGGCGCCGGCGATCCAGGTGGCCGCGATCTCCTTGGCGTGCGCCTCGTCCTGGGCGACGACCACCTCGACGGAGCGTTTTTCCGGGGACACGTACTTGGCCTTGTGCTGCTCGTAGTAGGCGCTGACGTCGGCGTCCGGCACCTCGATGCCGCGGGCGACGGTGTCGGGGGACAGGATCACCGCCTTGATGCGGCGGAACTCGGGCGCGGTGTATCGGTCGCCGTTGTTGTCGTAGGCGCGCTGCAGGTCGGCGTCCGTCGGCGCGGGCGGCTCGGCCGCGGCGGCGAAGGGCAGCTCGACGTATTGGGCGATCCGGGTTTCGCGCTGGAAGGCGAACACCTGCGCGGTCAGAACCTCCGGCGGCGCGGCGCCGACCTGCACGGCCTCCATCAACTGCCGCTGGCCGAGGTCGGAGCGCATGAGGTCGAGGAAACGCGGCTCGTTCAGGTTGTTGCTGCGCAGCACCGCCTCGAAGCGCGTGCGGTCGAAGGCGCCGCTGGCGCCGCGGAAGGCCGGGATGTCGAACACCGCGGCCCGCAGCGCCTCGTCCGGCACCGTCAGGCCCAGGCGGGCGACTTCGTTCTGGATGGCAGCCTGCACGACGAGCCGGTCCAGCACCTGCCCGGCGACGGCCTGACGGATTGCGGGCGTCGGTTCGGTCTTGCCGCCCAGCATGCGGCTGACCTGGGCGAGCTGGGTCCGCATCGCCTCCTGGAACTCGGGCACTTCGATTTTGCGGCCGCCGACGGTGGCGATGGCGTCGTTCCGCCCGACGTTGCGCACGACATCGGCAATGCCCCACAACCCGAACGAGGCGATCAGCACGAGGAAGAAGGCCCGCGCGGCCCAGGTGCTGAGGAAACGGCGAAATAAGGAGAGCATGCGGTGCGTATCCAGTGTACGAGCTGGCACCATACGGAGGCTGATCGAGTTTTGCCAGACAGGGGCGCCGGCTTGCGCCGAGGACAGCAAAAGGGAGACGCGCGTTGCGCCAATTGATCGCCGGGAACTGGAAGATGAATGGCTTGCGGGCCGATGCTGTCGCGCTTGCGGCGGCGCTGGCAGCGGGGCTGGAGCGGCCTGCCGGATGCGACGTGCTGGTCTGCCCGCCGGCCACCGTGCTGGCCGCGGTGGCCGACGCGCTGGCGGGCAGCAGCGTGATGGTGGGCGGGCAGGACTGCCATCCCGAGCCGTCCGGCGCGCGCACGGGAGATGTGTCGGCGCCAATGCTGCGCGACGCGGGCGCCGGGTGGGTGATCCTTGGGCACTCGGAGCGCCGGCTGGGCTACAGCGAGTCGAACGCCCTGGTGCGGGAGAAGGCGGGCGCTGCGATGGCCGCCGGGCTGACGCCCATCGTATGCGTGGGGGAAACGGAGCAGCAGCGCCTGTCCGGCATCGCCGAAACCGTGGTGGCGGCGCAGATCGACGGCAGCGTGCCGCCGGGCTTCGCGGGAGTGCTTGCCTATGAGCCGATTTGGGCCATCGGTACCGGGCGGACCGCGTCCGAGGACGACATCGTGGCGATGCACCGCTGCATCCGCAGCCAGTTGACGGAAACGCTGGAAGAGGCCGGGGAAAGCCTGCGCATTCTGTATGGCGGGTCGGTGAAGCCGGCCGGTGCCGGCGCCTTGCTGGCGCTGCCCGGGGTGGGCGGCGCGTTGGTGGGCGGCGCGAGCCTGGTGGCGGCGGACTTCCTGGGCATCGTGCGGGCAGCCGGCTGAGGTTGGGCACGTCCTATCTTTGCAATTCCGGCGCGCATCGCTAGAACGCGCGGCATGACAACCGTCCTTTTGATCGTCCATCTGTTCGTCACCCTGGCCCTGATCGGCGTCGTGCTGATCCAGCGGAGCGAGGGGGGCGGCTTGGGCATCGGCACGACGCAGGGCATGGGCGGCTTCATGTCCGGGCGCGGCACCACCAACCTGCTGACCCGCACGACGGCGATCCTGGGCACGGCGTTCTTCGCGCTGTCGCTGACGTTGGCGCTGCTGAACCGCGGCACGGTCGGCGGCGGACGGTCGCTGCTGGACACCCCGCCGGCGACGGCCCCGGCGCCGGGCAGCGCGCCGGCGCCTGCCCCGGCGCCCGCGCCCAAGGGTCCGGCGGTGCCGACGAACTGACCTGCGTGTAAAGGGGTTCACGGCCGGCCCGCTTCCACTGTATCAAGGCCTCCCATGACGCGGTTCGTATTCATCACCGGCGGCGTGGTTTCCTCTCTCGGCAAGGGTGTCGCCTCCGCGGCGCTCGGCACCTTGCTGCAGGCGCGCGGCTACTCCGTGCGGCTGCGGAAGCTCGACCCTTACCTGAACGTCGACCCCGGGACGATGAGTCCCTACCAGCACGGGGAGGTGTTCGTCACCGACGACGGCGCGGAGACCGACCTCGACCTTGGCCACTACGAGCGGTTCACCGGGGTGCATGCGGCACGGACAGACAACGCGACGACGGGGCGCATCTATTCCGACGTGATCGCCAGGGAGCGCCGGGGCGACTACCTGGGCGCCACGGTGCAGGTGATCCCGCACATCACCGACGCGATAAAGGAGGCGATCACTCGGGACATTGAGGGCCTCGATTTCGCGCTGATCGAGATCGGCGGCACGGTGGGCGACATCGAGGGCTTGCCGTTCCTGGAGGCGATCCGGCAGCTCGGCAACGACCTCGGTCCCGAGCGGACCATGTTCGTGCACCTGACGCTGGTGCCCTACATCCCGTCCGCGGGCGAGTTGAAGACGAAGCCGACGCAGCACTCGGTGAAGGAGCTGCAGAACGTCGGAATCCAGCCGCAGATGCTGCTGTGCCGCTGCGACCGACCGATCCCGCAGGGCGAGCGGCGCAAAATCGCGAGCTTCTGCAACGTGCGGCCGGAGGCGGTGGTCGCGGCGCTCGATGTCGATACGATCTATGCCGTGCCGATCAGCTACCACGCCGAGGGCATGGACCGCGAGGTGCTGCGGCACTTCGGCCTGCCGTTCGAGACGGAGCCTGACCTGTCGGCCTGGCAGCGCATCGTCGATATCGTGCGCGGGCCGGACGGCGAGGTGCGGATCGCCGTTGTCGGCAAGTACACCAACCTGCTTGACAGCTACAAAAGCCTGGGCGAGGCCCTGACCCACGGCGGGATCAGGAACCGGGTGCGCGTCCAGCTCGACTGGGTGGACAGCGAGATCTTCGAGCAGCCCCATGCCGTTGCCCGGCTGGACGGCGTGCACGGCATCCTGGTGCCCGGCGGCTTCGGGGAGCGCGGGACGGAGGGCAAGATCGCGGCCGTACGCTTTGCCCGGGAGCGCCGGGTGCCGTTCCTCGGCATCTGCTTCGGCATGCAGATGGCGGTGATCGAGTGCGCGCGGCACATGGCCGGGCTGCCCGATGCGTCCTCGACCGAGTTCGGGCCGTGCGGCAGCCCAGTGGTCGGCCTATTGACCGAATGGGCGCGGGGCAACGAGATCGAGCGCCGGGCGGAAGGGGGCGATCTGGGCGGCACCATGCGGCTCGGCGCCTACCCGGCGCAGCTCGGCGCTGGGTCGCTGGTCCGGCGAGTCTATGGGGACGCCGCGACCATCCAGGAGCGGCACCGGCACCGTTGGGAGGTGAACGTGCACTACCGGTCGCAGCTTGAAGCGGCGGGATTGCGCTTCTCCGGCATGTCGCCCGACGGCATCCTGCCGGAGATCGTAGAGCTGCCCGCGCACCCCTGGTTCATCGGGGTGCAGTTCCACCCGGAGCTGAAATCGAAGCCGCTCGACCCGCACCCGCTGTTTTCCAGCTTCATCGCCGCCGCCGTGAAGCAGGCCCGCCTTGTCTGAGGCGATGCTCCCTCCGCCCGAGACGCGCATTGTCCGGGTGCTCGACATCGAGATCGGCAACACCCTGCCGTTCGTGCTGATCGCCGGGCCGTGCCAGATCGAGTCGGAGGCGCACGCGTTCGAGACGGCGGAGGCGCTGCGCGACATGGCGCGGGCGGCGGGGGTGCCGCTGATCTACAAGTCGAGCTTCGACAAGGCCAACCGCACCAGCGCCAGCGCCGCCCGCGGTGTCGGCATTGTCCGGGGCCTGACGATCCTGGCCGGGGTGCGGGAGCGGTTCCGCATCCCCGTGCTGACCGACGTGCACGCCCCCGACCAATGCGACCCGGCGGCCGAGGCGGTCGATATCCTGCAGATTCCCGCCTTCCTGTGCCGGCAGACCGATCTGCTGGTCGCCGCAGGCGAAACCGGGCGCGCGGTGAACGTGAAGAAGGGGCAGTTTCTGGCGCCCTGGGACATGGCGCACGTGGCCAGCAAGATCGCGGAGACCGGCAACGAGAGCATCCTGTTGACGGAGCGCGGCGCGAGTTTCGGCTACAACACGCTTGTCACCGACTTCCGCGGCCTGCCGGTGCTGGCGCGGACCGGCTACCCCGTGGTGTTCGACGCGACGCACAGCGTGCAGCAGCCCGGCGGGCAGGGCGGGTCGTCCGGCGGGCAGCGCGAGTTCGCTCCGGTGCTGGCCCGCGCGGCGCTGGCGGTCGGCGTGGCCGCGCTGTTCATCGAGACGCACCCCGATCCCGACGCGGCGCCGAGCGACGGGCCGAACATGATCCCGCTGCATGCGATGCCGGCGCTGATGGCGCGGTTGAAGGCGCTGGACGATTTCTGCAAAGCTGCCACCCTCAACGACCGGATGGAACCGCCATGAGCGCCATTGCAGACATCGTCGCCCGCGAAGTCCTGGACAGCCGAGGCAATCCGACCGTCGAGGTCGATGTCGTGCTGGACAGCGGCATTTTCGGCCGGGCGATAGTGCCATCCGGCGCCAGCACCGGCGCACACGAGGCGGTGGAGCTGCGCGACGGCGACAAGGCGCGTTACGGCGGCAAGGGCGTGCATACCGCCTGCGCCAGCGTCGAGGGGGAACTCTTCGACGCGCTGAGCGGCATGGACCCGACCGATCAGATACGCCTCGACGAGATCATGATCGACCTGGACGGCACGCCCAACAAGTCGCGGCTGGGCGCCAACGCGATCCTGGCGGTGTCGCTCGCGGTGGCGAAGGCGGCGGCGGCCGAGTTGAAGCTGCCGCTCTACCGCTACGTCGGCGGGGTGTTCGCCCGCACGCTGCCGGTGCCGATGATGAACATCGTGAACGGCGGCAAGCACGCGGACAACCCGATCGACATCCAGGAGTTCATGGTGCAGCCGGTGGGCGCGCCGACCTTCGCCGACGCGGTCCGGGTCGGCTCCGAGATCTTCCAGGCCTTGAAATCGAAATTGCACGCCGCCGGGCACAACACCAACGTGGGCGACGAGGGCGGCTTTGCCCCTGGCCTCAAGTCGGCCGACGAGGCGCTGACCTTCATCACCCAGGCCTGCGAGCAGGCGGGCTACCGGCCCGGCGAGGACGTGACCTTCGCGCTCGATTGCGCCAGCACCGAGTTCTTCCAAGACGGCGAGTACCGCCTGGATGGCGAGGGCAAGCGGTTCGACGCCGCCGGCATGGTGGCTTACCTGGCCGAGCTGGTGGGCCGCTACCCCATCGTCTCCATCGAGGATGGCTGTGCCGAAGACGATTGGGCGGGCTGGAAGCATCTGACGGAGGTGCTGGGCGACCGGGTGCAGTTGGTGGGCGATGACCTGTTCGTGACCAACAGCGAGCGGCTGCGGCGCGGGATCGAGAGCGGGACGGCCAACTCGATCCTGGTCAAGGTGAACCAGATCGGCACCTTGTCCGAGACGCTGGAAGCCATGGAGCTGGCGCAGCGGGCCGGGTTCAGCGCGGTGATGAGCCACCGGTCCGGGGAGACGGAGGACACGACGATCTCCGACCTCGCGGTGGCGACCAATTGCGGGCAGATCAAGACCGGCAGCCTGGCCCGGAGCGACCGGACGGCGAAGTACAACCAGTTGATCCGCATCGAAGCGGAGCTGGGATCGGCGGCACGCTATGCCGGGCGTACGATCCTGCGTCGCACGTGAGATGTCGCATCTGTTTCCGAAACGAAGTAACACGTCGGGGAAGCAGGTCAGGAGCGCGTCATGAGCTGGAGCGGGGCATTGCGGCGGCAGGCGAAGGCGGTGGTCGCGCCGGCCGTGTTCCTGGGTTTGGCTGGGTATTTCGGCTGGAATGCCACGCAGGGCGCGCGGGGTTCGCAGGCGTATGCCATGCGCCAGGAGCAGTTGAGGACGGTGGAGACCGAGCTGCTCCGCACGACGACAGAGCGCGACACATGGGAGCGCCGGGTCGCTGGGCTGCGGACCCAGCGGCTTGATCCTGATACGTTGGACGAGCGTGCGCGCGCCATGCTCAACGTCGCCGATCCGTCCGACATCGTGATGCCGTATGGCGTGGGCAAGCGCCTGTTCTGACCGGGATCGGCGTGGAGACGTTTTGTCGGGCCGCCGGTGAGCGATGGCCTCTATTGCATTGCACAATAAGAGTTCTTGGGTCAGCGGACTTGTCGTGATCGAACACGGTCGCTAGGTGTTGGAGACATACCCTATGTCCGACAGGAGCGACGCGCATGGCGCAGGCAGCCGAGACACGGAAGCGCGGCAAGGACGCTGAGTTCCCAAGTCCCAACACCTCCCAACCTCCCGCCACCAACCAGGCCATGAGCCGGGAGCAGCTTGTCAAAGCCTATGGCGACATGCTGCTGATCCGCCGGTTCGAGGAAAAAGCCGGGCAGCTTTACGGCATGGGCTTGATCGGCGGTTTCTGCCATCTGTACATCGGGCAGGAAGCCGTGGTCGTCGGCATCCAGACGGCGCTGTCCGACGGCGACCAGGTGATCACGTCGTATCGCGACCACGGCCACATGCTGGCGACCGGCATGGAGCCGCGCGGGGTGATGGCGGAGCTGACCGGGCGCAGCGGCGGCTATTCCAAGGGCAAGGGCGGCTCCATGCACATGTTCAGCAAGGAGAAGCGCTTCTTTGGCGGCCACGGCATCGTGGGCGCGCAGGTGAGCTTGGGCACCGGACTTGCGATGGCGAACTGGTACCGCGGCAGCGACCGGGTGTGCGCCACGTATTTCGGCGACGGCGCGTCGAGCCAGGGCCAGGTGTACGAAAGCTTCAACCTGGCGGCCCTGATGAAGCTGCCCTGCGTCTATGTCATCGAGAACAACAAGTATGGCATGGGCACCAGCCTGGAGCGCGCCTCGGCGTCGCATGACCTGTCGGTGAACGGGGCGCCTTGGGGCATCCCAGGCGCCAAGGTGGACGGCATGGACGTGACGGCGGTCAAAGCGGCGGCGGACGTGGCCGTGGCGCATTGCCGGTCCGGCGCCGGGCCGTATTTGATGGAGGTCCAGACCTACCGCTACCGCGGCCACTCCATGTCGGACCCGGCCAAGTACCGCACCCGCGACGAGGTGCAGAAGATGCGCACCGAGCGCGACTGCATCGAGGGCGCGCGGCACCTGCTGGAAGCGGCCGGCATGGGCGACGACGAGTTCAAGGCGATTGACGCCGCCGTGAAGGCCCGTGTCCAAGAGGCCGCCGACTTCGCGCAAAGCAGCCCCGAGCCGGACGAGCGCGAGCTATGGACCGACGTATTGGTCGAGGGCTGAGGGCGTGAGCACACAGATTTTGATGCCGGCGCTGTCGCCGACCATGACGGAGGGCAAGCTGGCCCGCTGGCTGAAGAAGGTGGGCGAGGACGTGCGCGCCGGCGACGTGATCGCGGAGATCGAGACGGACAAGGCGACCATGGAGGTCGAAGCCGTGGATGAGGGCAAGCTGTCCCAAATCCTGGTGCAGGAGGGCACCGACGGCGTCGCGGTGAACACGCCGATTGCGACCTTGTCGGCCGATGGCGAGGCGGGGGGCGAAGCGGCAGCCAAGCCCGATGCACCCACGGCGGCGAAGCAGCCCGTGCCGGAGCCGTTGGAGGATCACAAGGTCGTCGCGGACAAGGCCGTGGCGGCGCAGGCCACGCCGGCCTCGACCGCGGCGGCACCGGAGCGTGATTGGGGTCCGACGAAGCCCATGACGGTGCGCGAAGCGTTGCGCGACGCCATGGCCGCCGAGATGCGCGCCGATGACCGCGTGTTCCTGATCGGCGAGGAGGTCGCGCAGTATCAGGGCGCCTACAAGATCAGCCAGGGCCTGCTCGACGAGTTCGGCCCGCGGCGCATCATCGACACGCCGATCACCGAGCACGGCTTCACCGGCATGGCGGTGGGTGCCGCGATGGATGGGTTGCGGCCCATCGTCGAGTTCATGACCTTCAACTTCGCCATGCAGGCCATCGACCAGATCATCAACTCGGCCGCCAAGACACTGTACATGTCGGGCGGCCAGATGGGCTGCCCCATCGTGTTCCGCGGGCCGAACGGCGCGGCGTCCCGGGTGGCGGCGCAGCATAGCCAGGATTATGCGTCGTGGTACGCGCACTGCCCGGGCCTCAAGGTGGTGGCGCCGTGGTCGGCGGCCGACGCCCGCGGCCTGCTGCGGACGGCGATCCGCGACCCGAACCCGGTGATCGTGCTGGAGAACGAGATCCTGTATGGGCAGACGTTCGAATGCCCGACCGACGAGGATTTCACCGTGCCCATCGGCAAGGCCAAGATCGAGCGGACCGGCCAGCACGTCACCATTGTCGCCTACAGCATCATGGTGGGCGTGGCGATGAAGGCGGCGGAAACGCTGGCGGAGCAGGGGATCGAGGCCGAGGTGATCAACCTGCGCAGCCTGCGCCCGCTGGACACCGCGACCATCGTGGAGAGCGTGAAGAAGACGAACCGGATGGTGACGGTCGAGGAGGGCTGGCCCTATGCCGGCATCGGCGCGGAGATCGCGATGCAGGTGATCGAGCAGTGCTTCGACTGGCTCGATGCGCCGCCGGTGCGAGTGCATGGGCTGGACATCCCGCTGCCCTATGCCGCGAACTTGGAGAAGCTGGCACTGCCGCAGCCGCCCTGGGTGGTCGATGCCGTGAAGAAGATCGTCTGAGGGAGCGCAGCATGGCAACGAACATCCTGATGCCGGCGCTGTCGCCGACGATGACCGAGGGCACGCTGGCCCGGTGGCTGAAAAAAGAGGGCGACGACGTGCGCGCCGGCGACGTGATCGCGGAGATCGAGACGGACAAGGCCACCATGGAGGTGGAGGCCGTGGACGAGGGCGTGCTGAGCAAGATCCTTGTGCCGGACGGCACCGCCGGGGTGAAGGTGAACGAGCCGATTGCCGTGCTGGCTGGGGAAGGGGAGGATGCGGCTGCCCCGGCACCGCAAGCGCCGCCGGCCCAGGCTCCGGCAGCGCAAGCCCCAGTCGCCGCGCCGGCACCTGCCGCCGCCGCTACGCCCGCGCCAAAGGCCAATGGCCATGACCCTGCGTTTGGTCATGAGAACGAGCGGATCTTTGCCTCGCCGTTGGCCCGGCGTATGGCCAAGCAGGCCAACATCGACCTGTCGTCCATCAAAGGTTCCGGCCCGAACGGCCGCATTATCCGCGCCGACATCGAGGCGCGGCAGGCGCCGGGCACGTCGCACCCAGCATCCGTCGAGGCACAGGCAGGCGCAAGGGAGGCCGAGGCCGCCCCGCCGCCAGTGCAACAGGCCAAGCCGGAGGCAAAGCCCGCGCCGAAGCCTGCGGCGCCGCAGGTCACGGCGCCGCACCAGCTTGTGCCGAACTCGACGATGCGGAAGGTCATCGCGCGGCGCTTGCTGGAAAGCCATCAGCTTGTGCCAAACTTCTATGTCACAATGGACATGGAGATCGACGCGCTGCTGAAGCTGCGCGCCGACCTGAACGGGCGGGCGCCGAAGGACGGACCCGGCGCGTTCAAGCTCTCGGTCAACGACTTGGTTATCAAGGCGGCGGCTGCCGCGCTCCGCCGGGTGCCGAAGGTGAACGCGACGTACACCGAGGATGCGATGGTGGTTTACGACGACATCGACATCAGCGTCGCCGTGTCGATGCCGGATGGGCTGATCACGCCGATTGTGCGGAAAGCCGACCAGAAGGGCTTGGCGGCGATCAGCAACGAGATGAAAGACCTCGGCGCTCGCGCTAAATCCGGCAAGCTGAAACCGGAGGAGTTCCAAGGGGGCAGCTTCTCGATCTCCAACCTCGGCATGTTCGGCGTGAAGCAGTTCACCGCGATCATCAACCCGCCCCAGGCGGCGATCCTTGCGGTGGGCGCAGGCGAGAAGCGGCCGGTGGTGAAGGACGGGGCGCTTGCGGTCGCGACCGTGATGACGTGCACGCTGAGCGTGGATCACCGGGTGGCGGACGGGGCGCTCGGCGCCGAATGGATGTCGGTGTTCAAGGGCATCATCGAGGACCCGCTCAGCCTGATGCTTTAAGCCCATGCTTTAGGATCATTTCATGGAAAGCAAATTCGATGTCGTCGTCGTCGGCGGCGGCCCCGGCGGCTACGTCGCGGCGATCCGCGCCGCGCAGCTCGGCATGAAGGCCGCGGTGGTGGAACGCGAGAATTTGGGCGGCATCTGCCTGAACTGGGGCTGCATCCCGACCAAGGCGCTGCTGCGCTCGTCCGAGATCAACCACCTGCTGCACAACCTCGGCGAGTTCGGCTTCAGCGCCGACAACGTGCAATTCGACTTGCCGAAAATCGTGACGCGGTCGCGCAAGGTTGCCAAGCAGTTGGCGGGCGGCGTCGGGCACCTGCTGAAGAAGAACAAGGTCACGGTGTTCGACGGGTTGGCAAAGCTTGCGGGCAAGCACACGCTGGCCGTGACCAAGGACGGCAAGGAAATCGCGACCCTCACCGCGCCGCATATCATCCTGGCAACCGGCGCGCGGGCGCGGCAACTGCCGGGGATGGAGGGCGACGGCAAGCTGATCTGGACCTACCGCGAGGCCATGGTGCCGCCGAGCATGCCGAAGTCGCTGCTGGTGGTCGGCTCCGGCGCCATCGGCATCGAGTTCGCGAGCTTCTACCGCAACATGGGCGCCGAGGTGACGGTCGTGGAGATGCTCGACCGCATTCTGCCGGTCGAGGACGAAGAGATCAGCGCCTTCGCCCGCAAGTCGTTCGAGAAGCAGGGGATCAAGATCCTGACCTCGGCCAAGACGACCAAGGTGCAGAAGAACGGGGACAGCGTGACGGCCACGGTCGA
>JAABUQ010000414.1_pt1 | contig 98977 bp, 97 predicted proteins | sample 5560001 | NCBI WGS metagenome assembly JAABUQ01 (sample SAMN10711888, study PRJNA513371) | rock metagenome | isolation source: Antarctica rocks | place: Antarctica: Victoria Land, Finger Mt nord | collected 2015-12-18
GGCGCGGACCCGGAGTCGGTGATCCCGGAGTTAGGGGTGGAGGGCTTCTTTGGCGCGGGCTTCGAGGAGGGCTAGGTGGGCTTTGGTCGTGTGGTCGAGGTGTGGGAACTGGAGGGCGTGAGAGGCTTGGGCGGCGAGCGATACGAGATCGGAGCGCGCTAACGCGCGCGCGTCTTGCGGGGTGAGGGGTTCCGGTTTTCGATATAATGCGATCAGCGTGTCGAGATAGTGCTGCTGTAGGCTGCGCCGTAAGGGGTCGATCGTCGCTCGGGCATTGCCTCGAAGTTCTTTGAATACGCTTTCATGCAGCCAGTCGAAGAGGTCCGCGAGCTGCATCGGATGCGCGTCCGGCGTTTCCGCGGAGCCCTCGGCAAGGCGTGCAAGAACGGGCGGTAAGAACATTTGATGGATCGCTTGCTCTTGAAGTTGACCGATACGCTCGTCGAGCGCAATGTCGTGCCGTAAGGGCGGGTCGTACGCCCACTGCGGGAGATTGCCGTAGCCCTCCAGGTTTACGTAGCCATATCCCGCCCATTCGCTATAGCTTAGATTCCCGAGCAGCAGCGGCGAGAAATGCCACGCGTCGGCAGCGAACACGTACCGGTCGAGCAGCTCGAACGCCTCGCGTTGCCGTGCTCGCGGCACGGGCACGACCGGCGGTTCAGCGCCCGGATCGCCGCGGTGTGCGCGCGACAAATATTGGCCGCCGATGTAGTGCGTCGGCAGCAACTCGCACGCGCTGCTATCGACAAAGGCATGCGCGAATGCGTCGCTGGCCCCTTCGTATGCCTCCCCGGCTGCGGGAAAACTGCGATCCGCTTGCGCCATGAGCCCGCGGTTCATCTGCAACTTCACGCCGCACCAACCCAGCATGTCGTTCGTGAGAATATCGTGCTCGGCGCGTGGGTCGGCCGCGTGTCCGTTGGCCCACGATACGTCTTCATCGGAGGCATAGCGGTACTTGGGATCGCTCCACGCCGACGCCCACCCGCGAAGTGTCGGCAATTCGTCTTGCGGCGAATGAGCACTGGGGATCCGGGCGTATGCGAAGTGCGTTGCATAATAGTCGTATGGGCCGAGAGCCGTTTGAAAGTAGTCGCCCTGCGCATACTGCCTCGGCCAAAGATTGAGCGGCGCATACTCCATCACGGTTGAGGCGATCCCGTACTTGGAAGTAAAAGAACCGTCTTGCAGTTCTTTTGCCGTGTAGGCGCGAGACCCGACGAAATTGTGTTGCAGTCCGAGATTGTGGCCCGTTTCGTGTAGAATCGTGGCCATCCAGACGTCGTCGAGAAAATGCTGCGGCATGGGATCCGTGACGCGCCCGTAGCGCACGGGGTCGACGAAATACGTCCATGCGCTTTGCGCAAAGACCGGCACGTCGGCCGATATGAGAATCCCGGTTCGAAACTCTTCACCGGTGCGCGGGTCATAGAGCGTCTGTGAATCCGCCCCAAAACTCGCGTGATACTCCGTGACCCAGCGCAAAACGTTGTAGCGAATGTCATCGGGATCCCAATTCGGATCGCTCGGCTGATCCAAAACTTGAATAGCATCGCTGATGCCGATTTTCTCGAACGCCTCGTTCCATTTGAGCACCGCGGCTCGAATAGCCGGGCGGTGCACTTCGGGAATCGTGTTGCTCAAGTAAAAGACCAGCGGATGCGTCGCCGCAGAAAGCGGCTTTCCCGGATCGGAAGGCTGCAAGTTCCAACGCACGAGATAACGCAGTTTTCGCGACAGCACTCGATCTTCGTCGAACGTCAGGTATATATCGTCGTAAACCCCAACCCGGTCGTCCGCGAGGCGCGGACGGTAATCGCCAGGCACGGGAAGTTCGGCAAGATTGTAGACGACGTGCATTTGCAGGTGACGCGCATCCGGCACGGCGTCGGCGATGCGTTGTCCTTCGGAGGTCCAGTCCTGCAGCGCTTCGATCACCACGTTTTTCGGAAAGGCTTTTGTCAAACCGAAATACGTGCGATCTTTGTCTAGCGTGTACGCTTCAGCTTTCGGCTGATCGTGGATGTTCTGTTCCAACACCGCTTTGAGGTTCAGCTGATCTTCGAGAAACGGCGCCGCATCGATGACGACGGCTCCCGTCTTTGCGTCGCTCGCGACGATCGACGCGAGACCGACGACCGAACGGGCGAAGGAGCGGTCGATCGCGCGCGCCGCGGCCGGCGAGCCGGGCGCGACAAAGAACGGACTCGGCCACAGAATGGCGACGCTGTTGCCGGCGCGTTCGAAACGTAACAACTCGGTCGGAAGATGATCCGTGTTGCCCCAGACGACATCTTGGCCGCCGATGCCTGACGCAGGAACGATCGTTTGCGCAAAATCTGTGCCCAGTTGCGAAGCTGCCAGCTCGATGTAGAGCTTCCCGTCTTTATGCCACAAAGTGAACAACCCGCGTTGCGCTTGCGCTCCTTTCACGAACGTTTCGTACGCGGCGACCGGTTCGGCCGAACTAGCGCTTCGAAGTCCACCGATAGAAAACAGCAGCGCTGCAATGATGGCGGCCGCACGGCATGAAAACATGGCGCCCTTCTGTTATCCGTCCCGACGCCGTCTCCCGCGAGCCACGCGGACTCGGTTGCCCCGACGCTCGCTTCGTGTAAGGTCACCTTCCGTAAATATAGAACGTCGTTTGGCCTTCCCGGTTCTGCTGCGTCGCCAAAAGACGGGAGTTCGCGACGGTTTTGCTTGGGTCGGAGACGACGATCAGCGAGCGGCGGAGACGGCACTCTTCCGTGACCCCTTCGATCGGCGTTAGCGGAGATGCAGCGAGATAGTAGTCGATCAGCGTCTCGTAGTTGTACCAGTCCAGGGATCCGAAGCAGACGCGCGCGTAGGTCGCATCGAAGCGCCGAACCGTGCGGAAAAGGCTCGCGGTCCCGAAGCGGAACGCATCTGCCGACGCCTCGGGGTAGATCAAGAAATATTCGCGGCAGAAAGCTAACATCGAGCACACGACGGTAACGAGAAACGCCGCGACGACGAGGCGCCGGCGACGTTCACCCACATCGTTGCGCGGCCGAAGCGCGCTCCAGCCGGCGCGCAGACCGAGTGCCGTAAAGATGCAGGCCAGGGGCGCTCCGATCAGCGTGCGCGGGAAGTCGGGGACGCCGTCGTTCGTCAGCGCGCCGCCGAGCGGATAGAGCGCGAGCCAGACGTAGAGTAGTACCGCACTTTTACGAGGCACGAGACGCCAAGCGAGCGCGATTCCAAGCAGGACGAACGGCAGCATCCACCAGTAGAGGACCCCGTAACGCGGCCCGTGGTCGAGCAAGCCGTCTCCCGTTGCGAAGAGTGCGCGCACGTCGAAGTGAGCGGCATAATTACGTGCGAACGTCGCCAAGGCACCGGCGCCTTCTCGGTGGCCGAACGTCGCGATCGCCGCGTCGCGCCAGAAAAAATGCGGATGCGTCGTGACGGCGAGGCCGAGCGGCGCGACGCACACGACAGCCGCGAGCAGTGCGAAGAGCAACGGGCGGCGCATCGCTGCGGCTGCGTCGCGCCGGCAGAGCAGCAGTGCGACGGCCAAGATCGTGCCGTCGAACGCTTCGGCCCGATACGTGTAGGCACCGACGGCGAGCAAGACCCCGCCCACAACGACGGAGCGGCCGGAGCGGAGGCGCAAGCCCCTTGCCAGTGCGGCCAGGCCGCCGAGCAGAAACGGAAAGACGGCCGCCGGCTCCCAAGCAATTCGCGAAAGGTGAACCGCCCACGGCAGAATCGCGAAGATCGCGGCCGTCGCATCGGCGAGCGCAATGCTCGCGCACAGTTCGATGACGAGCGAACGCAGAGCAACGACGGAGACGACACCGAAGACGACGGCCGGGAGCCGCATTGCGAACGGTACGGGTCCCAGCAGCAGCGTCGAGCCGTATTCGCAGAATCCGTAGAGCGGCAAATATTGGACGCGCAGATCGAAAAACGGTAGCGCCGGCGCGCGGCCGTGCAAGATATTGCCGATACCGACGAGACCCGCGAGTTCGTCCGGGTGAACTTCGAGCGGAACGGCGTCGATATCGAAGATGCGTAGCGCGAACGCCGCTAAGAGAACGAGCGCAAGCCGGTAGCGGACCGGCGGCGAGATCAGCCTTTCGCGCCCATCTTCGCATCGGGCTTCTTGCCCGCGAGCGACGCATCGAAAGCCGCCTTTAGGTCGGCAACCGGAATCTCGCCGTCGCGAATCGCCTGCACGGTGCCGTCGCGGCCGATCAGAACGACCGTCGGAAAGCCGCCCTGTAGATAGGACTTGGCAACGCTGAGGTTCGGATCGAAAGCAACCGGATAGTGCACGTTGAATTTCGTCATGAACGCGACCACGTCAGCTTGCGATTCGGGCCCACTGGAATCCATTCCGTACGGACTTCCCGAAACGGCGACGAGATTGATCGAATCTTTATAGGTTGCGTACAACCCGTTGAGCACGCTCGTTTCACGCTGGCAGTGCGGGCACCACGTCGCAAACACCTCGAGCAGCGTCGGCTTGCCGGCCGCCTGGGCGAGATCGAAGGGGCCACCCGTCGTCGAAACGGCGAAGGCGGGGGCTTTCTGTCCGACGGTAAGCTGTGCCGAAATCGGAGCGTCCGAAGCCGCTTTCGGAACGCGGGATCCGAGCGCCACAGCCACGACGATGACGAGCGCGAGCAGCGCAAACGAGGCGATGAGAATGGTGCGCCGGCGTTTGGCTTGCGCTTGCAATTCGGCACGTGAAGGGGCGACCTGATGCCGTTCGGCTCGATTCATGAGACTCGTACTTCGTGCCGGCCACCGGGCGTACCGCCCTGCCCGAGCGCCGTATCGACGGCAAAGGCACCGGGTGCAGAACGCGCAACGAGCAGCGCCAGCAACGCTAGAACGACGTCAGCGGCGACGTGGGCCCACGAGGGCGGGGTCGGAATGCTCGACCCGAAGCAGCCGCAGTCGGCCGGAATCTGCCGGATGACGAGCGACGCAACGGCTGCCGCGAAGAGCGCGAACTGCACGGCGGCGACGAGGCTTGCCAAGCGGGTGAATAAGCCCGCGACCAGATAGCCTCCAAGCAATATCTCCGCGTACGGAAGCGCCACACCCAGTGGCGCGATGAGCGGCGCGGGCAAGATCCGATAGCCTGCGATTGCGGTGGCGGTCGCGGCGGAACCGTCATGCGCCTTCGCGATCCCCGCGCCCACGAGCAACAAACCCAGCGCCAAACGGAGCGCTAAAATTACGTAGGCCATGCGCTCACGGCATCGGCGAGCGCGCGCTGAGGTCGCGGAATCGAGGCGGCCTCGGCGCGTTCGCCATCGCCGGCGCCGTCGTGACTGCGCAGCGTCGCTGCAACCGCAAGCGCTAGCGTACGCACGTCGTAGCCACCTTCGAGGCAGTAAGCAACGCGGCCGCCGGTATAGCTTTCTGCGGTCTCCCGCACGAGCGCTGCCAGCGCACGCGCTGCGATCACCGCGTCGACACCGAGGTCGCCGACGGGATCTCCGGCGGCAAAATCATAGCCTGCGCTCACCACGATGAAATCCGGCTTAACGCGCGCCGCAACGGCCGGCAGAATACGCTGCCAGGTCGCGACGAACGCTTCGGTACCGTATGCGTGCGGCGGGAGGGGCACGTTGACGATCGCAGCGTGCGGGTCGAAGCGCTGCTCGCTCGGGCCGCCCGTTCCAGGATAGGCCGGATAGCCATGCGTCGATACGAACGATACACCGTCGCCCGTCGCAGCCTGCGTGCCGTTGCCGTGATGGTAATCGAAATCGACGACCAGCGCCCGTCCGCCACGGGTTGCGACGTACGCGCGCGCGGCGATCGCAGCGTTGTTGAAGATGCAAAAACCCATCCCACGAGCGGGTTCGGCATGATGCCCGGGAGGCCGCACGAGTGCGAAGGCGGCGCCCCCCGTCTCGACTGCGCGCTCCATCGCCGCGAGAGCGCCTCCGGTCGCGCGCCGCGCGACCGAAAGCGACGACGAATCGATGACCGTATCGCCCGTTGAAAGATACCCTCCGCGCACTCCGACGCTGTCGACGTCACGCTTGACGCGTTCGAGATACGCGCGCGGGTGCACGAGTTCGAGCTCGGCGTCGGTCGCGTCCCGAGCGGCCGCCCGCTCGGAGAAGAGTCCGGCCGCGCCCAGATGCGCCGCGACGGTCGCAACGCGATCGGGCGATTCCGGATGCCCGATGCCGCGCAGATGTTCCGTATAGGTTTCGTCATACACAACGATCATTGCGCCATCTTCACCCGGTCGCTCGCATCGGCCTAGTGCGTGCGGGACGCATGCAACACGCGTCGCCGCAGAGGCAATTAGTGACTGGGTTTCGGACTGCTCTTGGGCTTGGGCTTGGAGCTCGGCGGCGCGGCGTGCGTGGAGTTTAAGCTCGCAAGCGTTTTCGTTACTTCGTTGGAAAGCGGCGTACCGGTTTTGACGAACGGCTTGAGTTTGGTATACGCCGTGCGCGCTTTCGATCTGTCGCCGGACTGCAACGCGCACTTTCCATAAACGTAGTACAGTTGCGGATTCGCTTTCATGAAGTCGGCCGCTCCGCGATCGATCGCTTCGAAGATCTGGGTGCACTCCTTGACATTGCCGAGTTGCAAGTCCGCGGAGCCGACGCCCGCGAGCGTCTGCGGCGACCGAGCGAGAGCGAATGCGTGCCGAAACGCGTCCCTGGCCTCGTTGTATTTGGCACCCTGAACGTAAACTTGGGCGAGCGTGGACCACGAGCTCGGATCGTTCGGAACGACTTCCGTCAAGCGCTTGAAGTAGCCGACCGCGTCGGCACTTTTCTTCTGCGTCAACGCCAGCTCGCCGAGCCGCGTCAATGCATCCGGGTTGTCGCGGTTCGGACCGAGTGCCGTTTTCCACTCCGTCTCCGCGGCCGCCTGATTTTTGCCGATGGCAACGTCGTAGTCACCGTAGGCGAGGTGAATCGCGGGACTATTCGGATACGCCTGCTCGCCGCGCTTAAGCGCCGCGAGCGCCTGGTCGTACATCTTTTCATCGCGATACGCCTGATATTCTTCGACGAGCACGGACGCTTTCGCGTCATCGGTCGAAACGATGCCGAGCAACGTTTCGTAGGTGCCGATCGCGCTCGCGACGTCGTGGTTATTCGCTTGCAACCGCGCCTTGCCGAGCAGAGCGTCCGCATTTTTCGGATCGATCGCGAGTGCCCGGTCGAAGTTCTGCTGCGCGAGGGCAAAGGATTTTTGCGAAATATACGAACGCGCCTCGAGCACGTAAGGCGTCGGATCCTTGGCATCGAGTTTGGCAGCCGCTTCGAACTGCGTGCGTGCGTCGTCGAACTTGCCCTCTTGCGCGAGAACCAGTCCGAAATTTTCGAATACCCGCGGATCAGTGGCATTGAAGGTCGTGGCGCGCTTCGCGACGCGCTCGGCGTCGGCGGCCCGGTTCTCGTGCAGATACAAATCCGTCAGCGTCAATAAAATCTGCGCATTGGTCGGTTCCCGGTTGGACGCTTCTTCGAAATCACGCGTCGCATCGGGAAAGCGGCCCAGCTGCTGGTTCGCGAGACCATCCATGTAGTAGACTTGCGCGGTCTTCGAACCGAGCGAAACCAAGCGCTGGGTCAATCCCAGTGCTTGGTCCGGCCGGTTGCCGCCCAAATAGTATCCGGCCAACTGCAGGAGCGCATCCTGATCGTTCGGATTCGCCTTTATCTTGGCTTCGAGGCGCGGGATCGCGATCTGCGGCGGTTCGGGACTCGCCGTCGGTAACGGAGCCGGCGATGCGCTAGCACTGGCTGCAGGTGAGGGCGACGCAAGCGGGGCCGCCTTTTTTGCGAGGACTCGTTCGCCGGCGGATAGGCAGAAGGCCGTCGCGAGCGCGGCGGCTGCGAGCCGAGGTACTGTTTTCAATGATTCTCTTTTCCAGGGCAGGAGGCCGGGACCGCCCGGACCTCTCTCATAACGGCTTCGCCGTCTAGTTGGTTCGCGCCCGGGGAGCGCTCCTAGTGCTTAGTGTGCCGACCGATAAATGCCGCGACAGTCGCTCCGCGCTTTTCCGCCGTCGCTGCGTCGCTCATCGCTTAAATTGCTACGCAATTCTGCGCTCCTCGCTCCTTGCGACGACGAAAAATCACTGTCGCTTTGTGTCACGCCATTTACCGGTCGACACACTAAGCGTGCACGGCGGAGGCGGCGCGCAGCATCTTCGTGAGCTCCGGAACGATTGCAAAGAGGTCTCCGACGACTAGGAGGTCGGCGAACTCACCGATGGGCACGGTCGCATCCCTATTAATCGCAACGATCGTGCCGGCCGTTCGCATACCGACTTTATGCTGAATCGCGCCCGAGATGCCGACGGCGAAATACAGTCCGGGGCTGATCGTCTTCCCGGTCTGACCGACTTGATGGCTGTGCGAAATCCAGCCCGCGTCGACGGCCGCTCGCGAGGCTCCGACCGAACCGCCGAGCGATTCCGCGAGATCCTTGAGGATCGTCGTAAACGGCTCCGGGCCGCCGACGCCCCGGCCGCCGGAAACGACCACGGAGGCCTCTTCCACGCCGAGCTCGCCCGCGGCTTCGACCACTTCTTCTTCAACGACGATCGCATACGGCTTAGCCGGCGACGGCTTTTCCAGCGCGACGATTTCGCCGGCACCGGCCTCCGGTATGGCTTTGAATGAGTTCGGGCGGATCGCCGCGATGCCGTAGTCGGCCTTGAAGGCGCAGGACGTGATTACCGTACCGCCGAGCTTCGGCGAGAGCGAGACGACGCGCCCGTCTTCCACCCTGACATCGACGACGTCTGCGCTTTGGCCCGCATCGAGACGCGCGGCGAGCCGGCTGCCGATATCGCGGCCGAGCATCGTGTACGGCACGAGCACGAGTGCCGGACCCGCGGCCTTGGCTACGGCTGCGAGGTAGTCGACCGCAGGATCGATGAAAAACGTGTCGATGTCCGGATCTTCGGAGACATAAATCCGGTCGACGGGATACGCCTTGAGTTGCTGTGCGGCGCCGCCCGCGTTTTTACCCAGAACGACTGCCGCAACGCTGCCGCCCAGCGACGCGGCGAGCGTCTTTGCCTTGGTCGCCAACTCGAAAGAAACGCGACGCGGCTGGCCCGCCACATGTTCGATGAAAACGATGACGTCACGCATTAAACGAGTTTTTTCTCGCGTAGAAATTCGATAATCTTCGTAGCGCCGGCGACGGCGTCCGCCGCTTCGTATACTTCACCCTTGCCGCGGGCGGCCGGAGTCTCCAAATGCGTAAGCTCCGTTCGTGCGCCCTCGAGCCCGACCGGAACCTCTACCCCCGTCTCGGCTAACGTCACGATCGCGAGCGTCTTTTTTTTCGCGGCCATGATGCCTTTGAGCGCCGGATAGCGCGGTTCGCCGATCGCTTTAGTCACGCTCGCGAGCGCAGGTAACGGAGCGCTGATGCGAGCGAATCCGTTATCGGTTTCGCGTTCGGCTTTTACGGTCGTTCCCTCCACCCACAGCTTGCGCAGATAGGTGAGACCCGGCACACCGAGATACTCTGCGAGCGCTCCCGGCAGCTCGCCCGTATTCGCATCGGTCGAGTTCGTTCCGCACACGACGAGATCGAAACCCTTGGTTCGAATCGCTTTCGACAACACGTACGCCGTGCCCCAGACGTCGGAACCTTCGACTTTGGTATCTGAAATCATCACCGCATCGTCGGCGCCCATTGCCAGCGCTTTGCGCACGACCTCTTTGCCGCTTCCAGAGGCCATCGAGATGACGGTAACGGTCGTATCGCCGCCCTGCGCTTCCTTTAATTTGAGCGCCGCTTCCAGCGCGTATTCGTCGAAGGGATTGAGCACGGTCTCGACGCCGGAACGCACGAGGCGCTTCGTCCCCGGATCGATCCGCTTGTCGGCGTTCGTATCGGGGACGAGTTTAACGGTCACGACAATCTTCAAGCGCGCGCAAACCTCCAGAGCGGCAAGGGCGAAACGACTAACCCGGTGCGCTTGCGTGCCGTCGCGTCACGACCCTGCCTCGAGCCGCGCAATATTTTCGCGCGCTTTGGGATGACCGAGAGTCGAACTCGGACGCTCTCACGAGCGGCAAATTTTAAGTCTGCTGTGTCTACCGATTCCACCATCATCCCGCGGGGCCACCCTCGCCTTCCTTGGGCCCCGGCACGTCGTCACCTTTGCGGCTGCATCAGCAAAAATCCGAGCAGCAAGTCGTTCACCTCGAGGCGCGCCTCGGCAACGCCTAGCGCCCGCAGAGCCGCCGCAAGGATGAGCCCCCCGGCGACGAGGATGTCGGCCCGTTGCGTGAGCATTCCCGGAAGGGCCCTTCTGGCTTCGAGATCGATATCCAGCAGCCGTTCGAGCGTTGCATCGAGCGCTGCGAGCGTTAAGCTCGTTCCGCTGACGGAGTCGGCATGCGATGCCGTAGCGACCGCCGCCAGCGTCAGCGGCGTCCCGGCGACGCAGCGCGCTTCCGAAACGTGAGCGTACTGCGCGAACGGAACCAGCAGCGCGGCGAGCTCGATCCGCGCGGCGGCGGCGGCGGCACGAGCGGGTTCGCCCGGCATCGCACCCAGAAGTTCCGGGTAGCGCTCGCCGAGGCGCACCGAGCCGACCTCGATCGAGCATGCTCCGGTCAGCTCGCCCGCGCTTCCGACCGCGCATTCCGTGCTACCGCCCCCAACGTCGACGACGGCGATACGGCCGCGTGTTTTCGGCGCTTCAAACGTCGCGCCGCGAAAACTCGCCTCCGCTTCGACGGCTCCGCTCAATATCTGCAGCTCGACACCGGTGAGGGCGCACATCCGCCGCGCAAACTCGGGCCCGTCGTCGGCTCGTCGCACGGCACTTGTCGCGATCGTCACCAGTTCCGCGCCATGTCGACGCACCAACTGTACGTATTCGTCGACCGCCGCCAGCGTTCGCCGGATGCCGGCGCGCGAAAGAGCGCCGCCGTCCTGCAGACCTTCGCCCAGCCGCGTACCGATCGCTCGCGCTTCGAGCTGCTCGACGGCACCTTGCGAGCGGTCGCGAACGACGAGCAGCCGCGTCGTATTCGTTCCGAGTGAAATGACCGCCCGTACGGCGCCGGGCGCACTTGCACTTCCGGCTTTAGACCCGCTACGCAGGTGAAGTCGCCACGGCGGGCCGGACCCGGCAAGCTCCTTAGTAGCGCTTACCGGCCGAGGCTTCGCGCGTTTTCTGGACGAGCGCGAGGGCGTGGTCGTAGTCTTGATTGGCGATACCGGCGTACAACACGTCGACGATCGACAACTGAGCGATACGGCTCGACGTCGCGTCGGAGCCGAACGCCGTCTCTTTAGCAGCCGTAAAAAGCTTGATATTCGAAACTTTCGTGATCGGCGACGTGGCGCGATGCGTGATGCAGATCGTCGTGGCGCCGGCGTTCTGCGCGTTTTCCATCGCATCGCATACATCGCGTGAGGCGCCCGTATGCGAGATGCCGAGCACGACGTCGGTTGCGTCGAGCAGCGACGACGACATCGCCATGAGATCGGAATCGTTGAGCCACGTCGAACAGATGCCGAGCTTCATGAACTTGTGGTAGGCGTCGAAGGCCAGCGGCGCGCTTCCGCCGATGCCGTAGATCTCGACCCGCCGCGCGTGGCCGAGTGCGTGAACGGCCTTGCCCAACTCGTCGTCGGAAAGAACTTCGATCGTATCCTTCAGTGCTTGCGCATTGGCTTGAAAGACCTTGGTCTTAAGTGCTTCCAGAGAGTCCGACGGTTCGATCTGCTCGTAAACCGTTTCTGCGGGCCCCACGAGGTCGCGCGCGAGCATGATCTTAAACTCTTGATAACCTTTGTAGCCGATCTTCTGACATAACCGGACGACGGTCGATTCGCTCGTCTGGGTACGCTCCGCCAGCTCCGTAACCGTCAGATAAATTAATTCTTCGGCGTGCTTGAGAATAAAGTCCGCAACGCGCTGCTCGGCCGTGCGCAAGGAGCTGTAGGTACCTTGGATACGGATGAAACAACCGGGTACATTGACGGGTTCGATGCGGGTAGCGTCGGGCGACGTCTTCACAAACAGCGTGTTCTACGTCGCTTGCTTTCTTGCCTCGAAGATCGCTTCGCGCCGTTTTTTGCGAATGAAATGACGTTCGGCGGGAGCGAGCCGATCGGGCGGCGCCCAGGCTTCCGTCGCTTTCAAATACGCGTTCATCTGTGTTTCGAAAGCAGGGCTGACGAGCTCCGGCTCGGCCGAGAGCGGGACGGCTTCCGGCGGCCGCGCCCGTTCGAGAAAGACGACGGCGTGACGCCCGCGCCGGTCGAGCACGAACTCGAGACGCGTGCGTTCCTCGAGGCTCGCCTCGTAGATCGCTCGGTGCACTGCTACGTCGCCCGCCGGCACGGCGGCGAGCGTTCCGTCTTCCAGCCGGACGGTCGCGCCATGATGATGGATGTTGATGACCGTTCCACGGACGACGCTCACGGCTGACGACGCCAGTCGTCGGCGCCTGCGGTCGGCGGTGCAAAGCCACGCACGTAGATGATCTCCTCGCGCTTCCCGACTACGTGGAGCTGGTCGTGAATCTCCGGCACGGCTCCGCGCGGGTCGCTCAAGCGGTCGATCGTTCGCCGCTGCCCGCGCTCGCGAGTTCGCAACGCGTCGATCTCGGTGCGCGATGCGGCCAGCTCTCGAGCGACCGTGACGTTCTTTGCGACGATACCGGCGGTCTGAACGACGACCAGACTCAGCATGCATGCTACGGTAGTCAATAAAGCCGCGCGACTGCAGATCCGGAAGATGCGTCGCAGCTTGGCAAGGGCGAGCGCGCTCAGACCGAAGCGGCGCAGGCGTCTCATGGTGCTGCGAGCACGCGGTCCTGCGCCGCGACCTCCCAAGATCCGATGCGGCGGAATTTTCGGTAGCGTTCGTCCCGCAGATCGTCCGGCGGCACGCGCTCGAGGTCATGTAGCGAAGCGTCGATCGTGTCCAGAACGCGCTGCACGAAAGCGGCCGGTTCGCGATGCGCGCCTCCGAGCGGCTCCTCGATAATCTCGTCGATGATCCCGAAATCGAGCAGATCCTCGCTCGTTAGTTTTAAGCGCTCCGCGGCTTCGGGTGCTCGGGCGGCATCGCCCCACAAAATCGCGGCGCAGCCCTCGGGTGACGCAACGGAATACACCGCGTTTTCCGCCATGAGGACCCGGTCGGCGAGCGCGAGCGCGAGCGCTCCACCGGAGCCCCCCTCACCGACGATCGAGGCCACGACCGGCACGCGCGCTTTCGTTAATGCCATCAGCGCAGAGGCGATGGCCTCGGATTGCGAGCGCTCCTCGGACCCGACACCGGGATCGGCTCCGGACGTATCGACGAGCGTCACGATCGGCAGCCCGAAGCGCGACGCCAGATTCATAAGCCGGACCGCTTTACGGTAACCTTCCGGCGACACCATGCCGAAATTGCGACGGATGTTTTCTTTGGTGTCGCGGCCTTTCTGTTGCGCCAAGACGACGACACGCCGTCCGCGCAATTTTGCGAAGCCGCCGACGAGTGCGCGATCGTCGCGGAAGTGGCGGTCGCCATGCAATTCGTCGAATTGGTCGAAGGCCGCAAGATAGTCGCTCGAAATCGGGCGCTTCGGATGACGCGCCATGTTGACGCGCTCCCACGGTGTGAGGTTGCCGAAGAGATCGTGCAACAACTCGCCGTACTTTTGTTCCAGCACGCGTACGTCGTCGGCGGCGGCGGCCGTTCCGCGACCGCGCAGCGACGCGATGCGTGCTTCGAGTTCCGCAAGCGGACCGTTCTCTCGCTCGACGATGACGTTCATGCGCGATGGCCGTTCATTGCAGCGCGAATTCCGGAACGGCTTTGAGCGCGGGCGAGATGCGCTTACGGTCGACTGCGTAATCGAGGACGCGCAAGAGCGTGCTGCGGATCTCGGGCCGCGCTGCGACCAGATCGACGTGACCCTTCTCGAGCAAAAACTCTGCGGTCTGAAAATTTTCGGGCAGCTTCTGTCGCAGCGTTTGCTCGATGACGCGCCGGCCCGCAAAGCCGATCGAAGCGCGCGCTTCGGCGATGATGATGTCGCTCTGAAACGCGAACGAGGCAGAAACGCCGCCGGTCGTCGGATCGGTCAAAACGGTCACGTATAAATTTCCGTCGGCCATAAAGCGTTCCACCGCCTGCGTCGTCTTGGCCATCTGCATGAGGGCGAGCATGCCTTCTTCCATACGCGCCCCGCCGCTCGCGGTAAAGATGATGCATGGCAAACGCCGTTCGCGCGCTTCTTCGAGCAGCAGCGCGATCCGTTCGCCAACGACCGTTCCCATCGTGCCCCCGCGAAAGCTGAAATCCATCACCCCGAGCGCGACCGGAAAGCCGTCGAGCGTGGCAAACCCCGTTACGATTGCTTCGGAGAGCTTCGACTTCTCGCGATCGGTCTCGAGCTTCTCCGGATATGGCCGCTTATCGGTCCAGCCGAGCGGGTCACCCGGCAGAATCGACGCGCCGATCTCGACGAAGTCGGCATCAACGAGCGAATTGATGCGCTCGAAGGCATGCATGCGAAAGTGGTAGCCGCAGCGAGGGCACACCGAAAGGTTCGCTTCCAAATCTTTGCGATATAGCATTTCGCTGCAGGACGGGCACTTCGCCCAGAGGGCCGCATCTTCGGCCGGGACGCCGGGCTCGCGGAGACGTCGCAGCCAATCGGGCATCGGCATCAGGCGGTTTTCTTTTCTACGGGGACTGCCGGCACGGCCATGACGTGCGCCGCTTGCGTGACGGGCCGGCCGCCCATGAGCCGCGTGGCATAAATGCGGCGTAATTGTTTGAGGTAATTCGTGACTTCTTTTCCGTTGAGCTTCGATTCGCCGGCGACGCGATCGGTAAACACATACGGAATCTCGATCGCTTTGCCGTACTTCGCTTTCGCGGCGACTTCGAGACCGATTTTGAAGCCGATGGGGTCCAGTTCCACCCCGGCGAGCGCCTGACGCTTAACGAGAATGAACCCGCTCGTAATGTCGCGGATCGGCGTGAGCGGCCACGCCATCGCGCACGCGACGATGGAGGTGATCTTTCGTTTGAGCGGCCAGTTCTCGATACCCCCGCCTTTGACGTAACGGCTACCGACGGCTAAGCCGTAACGGCCCCCTTCGAGCGCGCGCACCATCGCGGGAATAATGTTGGGATCGTGACTGAAATCGGCATCCATCGCGCCGAGCGCAACCGATTCCGGACGCGCGAAACGCCAGCCGTCGATAACGCCGCTCGAGAGCCCAAGCTTTCCCGGACGATGCAGGCAGCGCACCGGGCACTCGGCAGCGAGCGCGTCGACGATGGCACCCGTGCCGTCGGGAGAATTGTCATCGACTACGATGAGCTCGCCGTCGAGAGCACTGGCGCGCATGATTTCAGTTAGCGTCCGAATCAGCTTTTCGATCCCGCCCGCTTCGTTAAACGTCGGGATGACGATGCTGAATTTCAAACGCTGTTTCGCCCCACGCCGTATTATACTCCGATTAGAGGCTCGTTTCATGCTCCCCGAAGACTGCCCTTACAGGTCGCCGCTCGCGTAACGTAAGGCGCAGCAAGCAACGAGACCGGCCGTTTCCGTACGCAGGATGCGGCTTCCGAGCGAGAGGAGATGAGCGCCCGCCCCTTGCGCCGCGAGCGCCTCCGCATGCGAAAGTCCGCCCTCCGGGCCAATCGCCACGATCGCCGTCCGCGCTCCGGCTAGCAAGCCCGGCAGTCGTTCGCGTAGGGGCGTCGCTGCGGCGACTTCCCACGGCACGAGCGCAACGTCGTACGCCGCAAAGGAAGCGATCAATGCAGCGAACGTTTGCGGCGTCTCGACCCGTAGAATGTCACGCCGGCCACACTGTTGCGAGGCGCTTTTAGCCAGCCGCCTCCAGCGCTCCACTTTACCGGCCCGTTCGCCGTCGCCGACGGTCCGTTCGCTCGCAAAGGGTAAGACCCGCGCGACGCCGAGTTCGGTCGCCTTCTCAACCACGAAATCCATTTTGGCACCTTTGGGAACGGCCTGGGCCAAATCGATCGAAAGCAAGACGGCCGGCGGCACGTCGATCTCGCGCAATAACGCGGCGCGCACGCGCGAGCCGTCGACATGCAGTTCGGCGACGAACGCGCGCCCGGTCGAATCGACGATCTCCACCTCGTCCAGGGCGCTACGGCGCAAGACGACGAGCAGTTTGCGCGCGTCGTCGCCGGCGAGCTCGACGAGCGCCCCGAGCGCGAAGACGCCCGCCACGAAAAAGCGCGTCGCGCTCATACGCCGCCTAGCGGGGCGGCCCTGGTAGGGCTAAGGCGCAAACGCGTCCTTGACGCGATCGAAGAACGAGCGATCGTCGACTTCGTCGCCGCCGATACGCGCGTACTCCTCTAAGAGCTCGCGTTCGCGGCGCGAGAGCTTCGTCGGGACCACGACGTGAACCGTTGCAAAGAGATCGCCGTGCGAGGAAGCGCGAATGGTCGGCATGCCTTTTCCCCGCACGCGGAACGTGGCGCCGCTCTGCGTTCCCGCAGTAACGGCGACCGGCACCGGACCCCCGAGCGAGTCGACCTCGAGATCGATACCCAGCGCCGCTTGCGTAAACGAGATCGGCACGTCGACGTAAAGGTTCGTGCCTTCCCGCTTGAAGCGCGGATGCGGCGCGATTGCGAGATACACGTACAGATCCCCCGCCGGGCCGCCGCGCGCACCACCCTCACCGCTCCCGGAAACACGAATGCGGCTGCCGTCGTCGACGCCGGCCGGAATTTTAACCGTCAGCGAACGATGCCGCTCGACGAGTCCGCGGCCGCGGCACGTCTCGCATGGCGACGGCACGAGCGTGCCCTCGCCATTACACTTCGTGCATGTCGTTTGCGTGACGAATTGGCCGAGCGGCGTTTGCCGAACGCTCCGCATCGCGCCGGAGCCGGCGCACCGGTCGCAGCGGGTGACTAGCGTGCCGGGCGCGGCGCCGCTTCCGTGGCAAGTATCGCAGCTTGCGAGATGATTGAACGCGATTTCCCGATCGACGCCCACGTAGGCTTCATCGAGCGAAATCTCCAGATCGTAGCGAAGGTCCGCGCCCCGCTGCGGGCCGGCAGCGCGGTTGCCCCCAGCCCGGCCGGCTGCTCCGCCTCCAAAAAACATGTCGAAGATGTCGCCGATACCTTCGCCCTGTGAGAAGCCGCCGGCTCCGGGCGCACTCGCGCCGTTCGATACGGTTCCGAAGCGATCGTACTGCTGCCGCTTTGCCGGATCGGAAAGGACTTCGTATGCTTCGACGATTTCTTTAAAGTGTGATTCGGCCGCGACCTTATCTTTCGATACGTCCGGATGATACTTCAGTGCGAGCGCGCGATAGGCGCGTTTGATATCGCTCGGCGACGCGTCGCGCCCGAGCCCGAGCACGGTGTAAAAATCGGTCGTCACGGTCGTTAACGCAGTTCCGTTTCGTTGAGGTGGCGATTGAGCGAGACCGCCGTTCCCGACGCGAGCGCGAGAAGCCTCGCGTACGGCATCCGGCGCGGGCCGAGAATTGCGAGCACGCCCACCATCTCTTCGCCGAAGCGATAGGGAACGGTCACGATGCTGCACTCGGTGATTTCGCCCGAGCCGAGTTCGTGCCCGATTTTGATGCTCGGCGCATCCATCGTCATGGCGTCGGCAACGAGATCGTAGAGCGCCTTGTGCTCTTCGATGATGCGCAGAATCGAACGCAGCTTACGCAAGTCCTGAAATTCCGGTTGATCGAGCAAATGCTGCGCGCCGCTGGAGGCGACCGAAGGGCCGCCGTCGCCGCGCGCGGCGTCGCCGAGAGCGCTCGTAAGCTCCGAAACGAGAGCTTCGGGCAAGTGCGCTTGGCGCACGACGTCGGCAATATCGGCACTCGCGACCTCGCGCATCGCCTTACCGCCGAAGGCCGCGTTGAGCCGGTTGGAGAGTCGCGTCAAGTCGTCCGCCTGCAGCTCCGGTCCATGCTCGAACGTCTTTTGCACGGCGACCCCAAGCGACGTAACGACGATGGCAATGCCCGTGCGATCCGAAAGCCATATGAGTTGAATGTGCCGAAACGTCTGAGAGTCGCGAGCCGGCGCGACGACGAAAGCGACGTTGCGCGTCAACTGCCCGAGCAGGCGCGTCGTGTGCTCGATGACGCCGTCGAGCTCGCGACTTGCGGCCCGGAATTCGTCTTGAATGCGCCGCTGCTCGTCGCTCTGCAAGGGCTCGGGACGCATCAAACGGTCGACGTACGTTCGATAGCCGGCATCCGAGGGAATACGGCCCGCGGACGTATGCGGCTGCACGAGATAGCCCGCCGCTTCCAGCTCAGCCATTTCGTTGCGCACCGTCGCCGAACTGACGCCCAAATGATACTTCTGCGTAAGCGTGTTGGAGCCGACCGGTTCGGCCGTCGCTACATATTCGTACACGACGGTCGCCAAAATGAATGCTTTTCGCTTGTCGAGTTCTGGGCGTGCCGGCTTCGGGTCCGAAGGCTTGATCGGCTTAGCAGTCACGGCTCGGGAGTGCCAACATTACCGCCCACAGTAGCAGATGCGTCGCAGCGGGTCAAGTGAGACCCGGGTGCCGAAGTAGCTCGCCGCCCTGTCGCATCGTCTCGGAGCGAGGTGAATCCCGTGCGTTTACGGTTGCCGGGTGTGGTCGCGCTGCTCTTACTTGCAGTTGCGGCAGCGGGACCGGGATTCGGGCAAACGCGTGCCGCGAGCTTCCGTCGATTGGCCGAGCTTCAACAACGATCTCGGTTCGAATCGCTTCGGAACGCCTAAAATGATCAATAGAACGAATGTCGGCAAGTTGCACGTCCTCTGTAGCGCTTCGTTCGGCGCCATCCCCGATTTTCAAAGCGGTCCGCTGGCCGTCGGCGGCGTTCTGTATGCGACCTCGCGAGCGAGCACTTACGCCGTCGACGGAGTCAACTGCCGCAGGCTGTGGACGGCGACCGAACCACTACCGGCAGGCGGCGGAACGAACCGGGGAGCCGCCTACGCCGGCGGCCTGCTCTTCCGCGGCTTTGCGAACGGTCACGTCGTGGCGCTGAGCGCCTCGACCGGTAGGACGAAGTGGGACGTCTCTACGTTTCGACGGGCAATCCCGGTCCCGACTTTTACGGTGCGGACCGGGGCGGAGTCAATCTGGGCAGTGAATCGGTCGCCGTTTTCGACGCCACGACCGGTGCCGAGCAGACGGAGTACCAGCTCATCCCGCATGACGTTCACGATCATGACGTCGGCGCGCGTCCGGCTTCAATTCTCCGGCTTGGGGCACGGCTGCCACTACTGCGCCTGCGCAGCTGATGGTGCTCGGGATATAAGGGCGGCGCTGATCGCGCTGGCAAGTTCGTCCCACGATGTTTCGCCGACCGAGACATACGAAACCGTCCCGTCGGCCAGCAGAACGAGCGTGACCGGAATCGGGGTGATCGAATAAGCCTGAAAAATCTTGCGCTCCGGATCTTCGACCACCGGTAACACGAGGTGTTGCTGCGCTAAAAAGGCACGCGCCCGGCCGGCCGGCTCGTCGGAAATGGTGAGCAGCGAAACGGCATCACCGTAGGTGGAACGAAGCCTGCCAAGCGCGGGCAGTTCCGCGCGACACGGCTCGCACCACGTCGCCCAAAAACTCAGCACGACCGGCCTCCCTGCGAGCGCTGCCAGATGCATCGGTCCGTCGCCGGAGTCGAATTCAAAATCCGGAGCCGGCTTCGCAAATGCGATATTACGTAGGCCCGTCGAGGGCGTCCGCGCATGGCGCCCGGCCGAAGTCGGGGTCGGCACAAAGATCGACCCGACGACCGCCAGCGCAAGAACGGCGACGCCGTTCGCGCGCGAAAATATGTTTAGAAGGTTGCGGTCCTTCGTGTAAAGCATTTTCCTACGTGCTGGAAACAGCTGCTGGTATGGAGGTCGAGCGAGATGGGTAGCATCGGGTCTGCCTCGCTGCGGTTTGCTGCCTTGCACTCATAACCTCCGTCCTCCCGTTCCCAAACGCAGGTCGGGCCGGCTTGGCTTCGACCATAACGCAAACTTCTGCGCCGCATGTGGTGAACTCAAGACGCGCTCGCAAATTTACTTTAGTGCTTGACAAACGACTCGCCGGAGAGCCTAGGAGCGACATGGATACGACCAAACGCACGACAATGGACACGATCAATACGATCGAAGCGATGTTCCATGAGAAGCGTCACTTCCCGCCGCCGCCTGAGTTTGCGCGGCAAGCGAACGCTCAACCCGGCATCTACGAGGAAGCCGAGCGCGATCACGAGGCGTATTGGAAATCGTGGGCCGACAAGCTCGAATGGATGAAGCCGTATGAGACGGTCCTCGAGTGGAACGAGCCGTTCGCCAAGTGGTTCGTCGGCGGCCAGCTCAATGCTTCGGTCAATTGCTTGGACCGGCATATCAAGGCCGGGCGTGGCGACCGCATTGCGTATTACTTCGAAGGCGAGCCCGGCGACCGGTGGACGATCACGTACGCGCAACTGCTCGCGGATGTATGCCGCTTAGCGAACGGACTGCGCAAGCTCGGCGTTAAGAAGGGCGACGTCGTCGCTATCTACCTGCCGATGATTCCGGAACTGCCCGTCGCGTTGCTCGCTTGTGCGCGCATCGGCGCCGCGCATTCCGTCGTTTTCGGCGGTTTTTCAGCGGATGCGATCGTCGACCGGGCTAAAGATTCCGAATGCGTCGCCATCATTACGGGCGATCAGGGTTGGCGGCGTGGTAAGAAAGTGCCGCTCAAAGCGACGGTCGACGAGGCACTCAAGGAGACGCCGACGGTCAAGCACTGCATCGTCACGAAGCGCGTCGGCGATCCCGTCGACATGCGGGAGGGCCGCGATGTCTGGTGGGACGCGCTCGTCGCCGACCAGCCCGACACGTGCGAACCCGAAGCGATGGACGCCGAAGATTTACTCTTCTTACTGTACACGAGCGGCACGACCGCGAAACCCAAAGGCATCATGCACACGACCGCGGGCTACCTGACCGGCGTGACGTCGTCGACGCGGCTCGCACTCGACGTTAAGGATAGCGACATCTTTTGGTGCACGGCCGACATCGGCTGGGTCACGGGGCACTCGTATATCGTCTATGGTCCGCTCGCGCTCGGAGCGACCGGCATCTTGTTCGAAGGTACGCCCGACTTCCCGGACAAGGATCGCTTTTGGGACGTTATCGAGCGCTATAGGGCGACGATTCTCTATACGGCCCCGACCGCAATTCGAACGTTTATGAAGTGGGGCAGAGAACACGTAAAGAAGCACGACCTTTCGTCGCTGCGGCTTTTAGCATCGGTCGGAGAGCCGATCAATCCGGAAGCCTGGATGTGGTACTACAATGAGATCGGCGGCGGTCGTTGCCCCGTCGTCGACACTTGGTGGCAAACCGAAACGGGTTCGATCATGATCTCGCCGCTTCCCGGAATTACCGAACTCAAGCCGGGCAGCGCGACGAAGCCGCTGCCCGGCGTGGTCGCCGACATCGTCGACGAAGAGGGGCACAGCGTGCCGCTCGACGGTGGCGGCTATATCGTCTTACGCCGCCCGTGGCCGTCGATGCTGCGCGGCATCTACGGTCAACCGGAACGTTATCACGATACGTACTGGTCGAAGTTCGAACACATGTACCTTGCAGGCGATGGCTGCCACCGCGATGCGGACGCCGATTACTGGTTTCTGGGCCGCATCGACGACGTTATGAACGTCAGCGGGCATCGCATATCGACGGCTGAGGTCGAGAGCGCGCTCGTCGCGCACCCGGCCGTCGCCGAGGCGGCCGTCGTCGGCAAGAACGACGACATGACCGGGCAGGCCGTGGTGTGCTTCGTTTCGCTGCGCGGCGATAACGCGGGCTCGCCGGAACTCGGCAACGAACTGCGCAAGCACGTGGCGGACAAGCTCGGCAAGTTCACGACGCCGAAACACGTGACGTTCACGCAAGAGTTGCCGAAAACGCGTAGCGGCAAAATTATGCGCCGCTTGTTACGCGATATTGCAGAAGGCCGCTTACTCGGTGATACGACCACGCTTGCCGATTCGAGCATCGTCGCCGAACTGCAGGAACGCGCGAAGAGCGAAGCTTCGAAGGAAGAGTAGCAGCTACATTTCCGTCGAGATCGGGAGAGGCTCCGTCGGACCGGGACGTTGACCCGGTACGACGACCGCCTCCCCGTCAACAGGTTCGAGTTCGGGATCGTCGTCGGGCACGCGCGGAAGTTCCGTGTCGGGGGGATCCGATTCGGCGTGAGAGCCATCGTTATGATTCATCATGCGCGTCATCTTCGCGCTTACCGTAACACGTCTTGCGTGCGCCTCTCCCGGCCGGCTAGACGCGGCGCCCGCGTTAGGGTGCGCCATCGAAAAACGCGCGCACGCCCGCGAGATCGAGAACGCGGCGCGCCGGCGGCAGGGCGTCGAGAATTGCGGCGCCGTAATGCATGGACGCGGCGCGGCCGTCGAGCAGCGCGATGAGACCGCGATCGGTATTCGACCGGATGAGGCGACCGAAGCCCTGTTTGAGCCGCACGATAGCCGACGGAATCATATACTCTTGGAAACTGCGTCCGCCCGCCGCGTCGATGCTGGCCAGTTTCGCGGCCACGAGTGGATCCTGCGGCGATGGAAACGGCAAGCGGTCGATGATGACGCACGAAAGCTGATCGCCGACCACGTCGATACCTTCCCAAAACGTGGCGGTCGCGAACAGCACGGCGTTTCTCGTGCTCCGAAACCACTCGAGCAGATGCGCGCGCGGAAGTTCGCCTTGCAGCTTGACCGGAAATGGAATCCGTTCGCGCAGCAGCGCGTACACTTCGTGCAAGCGCGCGTAAGAAGTAAATAATACGAACGCGCGGCCGCTCGTAACGTCGAGTATCTCCTCGATCAACGGCGCGACGCGGCGCGCAAAACGTGGATCTTTGGGATTGCAATCGCCGGGCGCGACGAAGAGCCGTGCCTGCGCGCGGTAATCGAATGGTGAGGGCGCCACGTACTCTTGCGCTTCGTCGACCCCGAGGGCTCGCCGCAGAAACGCAAACGACGTTCCCGTTGCGATGGTCGCACTCGTTAAGACGACGCTCTGCGTGCGAGCGAAGAGCGCCGCGCGCAAATAATCCGCGACGTCGAACGGCGCCGCATTGACTTCGTAGCGGTCGCCCGCTTCGGCGCGCTCGACCCACGTAATCGATTCGTCTCCGGGGAGCGATGTACGATCGATCGTAGCGATATGCGCGAGCACGCCACGCATGACGTTGTCCCGCCGGCGCTCGGCTTCGGCACTATTCTCGGGCGGCCGCTTTAGTGCCGTTTGCCAATTCGCGTACAACCAATTTTCGAGCCGGTAAAACGAACCCTGTAACGTAGCGAGGGCCTCGCCCGCGGCCTCGTTTGCCGCGAGCGGGTAGCGCTCGCCCGGTACGCGCGCGAGCGCATGCGAGAGTTCGCGCATTCCCTCGTCGAGCTCCGCATCGTAACTTGCCGGCAGTTGATAATTGCGGTGCACGCGACGCATCAAACGGTTGACGCTCGAAGTGGATAGCGTTGCCGTCAGCGCAGCCGATGCCCAGCGCTCGCACTGATGCGCTTCGTCGAGGATCGCGTAATCGTAGGGCGGTAGCAGCGTACCGCCGAGCGCCATATCGAGGAAAAACAGCGCGTGGTTGACGACGACGATATCGGCGTACTTTGCTGCGTCACGCCGCGCGAAGAACCAACAGTCGCGAAAACGTTCGCAGAACTCGCCCACGCAGTCGTCGGCGTCCGCGTCGACGGCTTCCCACTCGAGAGCGGACGGCGCGAAGGGCAACTCCGCGCGATCGCCCGTTGCCGTGCGCTCGGACCAGTCCCAAATCGCTTCCATCGAAGCGCTCTGGGCGACGAGGCGTTCGGTTCGCATACGATCGAGTTTTAAGCGGCAGAGATAGTGATTGCGGCCCTTGAGCAGTTCTACGCGCGCCGGCACGCCGAGCGAACGGACCACGAGCGGAATGTCCTTACGGACGAGCTGCTCCTGCAACGCGATCGTCGCCGTCGAGATGACGACCTTTTTACCGCTGCGCAGTGCCGGCACAAGATACGCGAGCGATTTGCCGACGCCCGTGCCCGCTTCGACGATCGTATGGAGGTTCTCGAGAAAGCCGCGCTCCACGATCTTCGACATCTGCAGCTGGCCCGGACGCGCTTCGAAACCTGTCAGACCCGCTGCGAGGGGACCATGCGGAGCGAAGATCTTTTCGATCGAGGCAACCGGAACCGCGCTCATCGCCCGAGCCGCGGAACGTCTTCGGGCGGCAACAATTCCGCTTCGCTCGCCATACCGGTAGCGGCGTCGACGACGACCGCGACGGGCTCGGGACGGCGCACCATGAAAAGGACGAGCCCGGCGAGGAAACCCGTCGCGAGGCCGCCGACGTGCCCGGCCTTGGAAATAAACGGCACCGCAAACGTAAAAGCGAGATTGATGAGGAGGATCGGCACCGTTTGCGCGATGAGGCCGCGCCCCCGGCGTCCTAGCCGCACGCCGATTGCCAACAGCGCTCCGAAGAGACCGAAGATGGCCCCGCTCGCGCCGACCGTGACGTCGTCCGGCGAAAAGATAACGACCGCGAAGCCTCCGCCGAATAGCGACAGAATGTAGATCGCAAGCATGCGTCGCGCACCGAGCATCGTCTCCACGAACGTGCCGAGTTGCCAGAGCGCGAACATGTTGAGCGCGATATGGGCCAGGCCGCCGTGCATGAAGCCGCCCGTAACGATCCGCCACCATTCGCCGCGCTCGGCGACCCAGCGGCCGTACAGCGCCCCGTGCTGCACCAGGCTCGCGCTGCTATCGAAACGCGTTCCGGAAGCGACTTCCCAGACGTACACGATAACGTTGAGTGCCACGAGCGCGGCCGTAGCGCTCAGACGCATGGCGCGGCCTCGGAGGGGCGGTTCTTTGAGATGCCGGGCACGCTTGCGGACTTCGCGAACGACATAAGCCGCTCATCGTGTCCCGCCCGTCGTGGGAGCGTCGCTTCACTCGGCGGCGCGCTCAGCTGCGCTCCCGACGCTTCGATCGTCGCTCTCTCGGCCACCGGTGCGAACGAAGCGCAAGCAGCGCTCGCGCGCGATTACGTCGTAACGGCTGCGGCGTCGACGGCAACGCGCGGCACGACGGTGATCATGCGCGCTAATTCGAGCGAAATCGCGTGCTGGCGCTCGCCGAGGCGAACCGTCACCGGACCGCTGAGAGGCGCCTTCTCAACGACCGTTAACTGGGCACCGGGACGCAACCCGATTTCACCGAGATAGCGCAGCATCTCCGGTATTTCTTTGGTCACTCCGTGAACGGTCGCGTCGTCGCCCGGTGCGATCTGGGCGAGCGGGCAACCCGGACGCTCGGGATCGCTCAAGTCCAGCGGCGGAATGGGGTGGCCGTGCGGGCAGGTTTTCGGATTGCCGAGAACGGCGACCAATCGCTCCTCGACCCGAGCCGATATCGCATGTTCGAGGCGGCACGCTTCACTATGGACCTCGTCCCACGTCATGCCGAGCATCTCGGTTAGAAAACATTCCGCCAGCCGATTCCGCCGGATGACGCGGACGGCAATAGTCAACCCGCTCCGGGTAAGTTTTGCTTCGCCGCGGGCGCGATGCTCGATGTACCCGTCGCTCGAGAGTTTCTTCAGCATGCCCGAGACGGAAGCGGGAGCTACGCCGAGATCGGCCGCCAAGGCGGAGGTGGAAACTCCGGGACCTTCCCGTTCTAGGCGGTAGATCGCCTCGAGGTATTCCTCGGTCGACTCGTCAAAATGCGTGTGTCCCGCCATCGTCGCGTACAACCTTCGCCGGCCGAGCTAGGGTTCCGGGCTCGCCCGCGCGAGCTCGGCTCGCAGGGACACCTTCCGCTCGTCCGAGGCGAAACTGGCGTCGATCGCGGTACGAGCGAAGCGCCGCATCGCTGCTTCGCCGAGCCACGCCGTTACCAGTTCGTACTCGCGCTCGAGTGTGGTCGAAAACAGTTCCGGATCGTCGGCATCGATCACACAACGCACTCCCGCCGCGTCGAAAGCGCCGAGTGGATGCGCGACGTCCTCAGATACGGCGCCCGTTAGCCGGTTCGACGTCGGGCAGAGCTCGAGAGTCACCTGACGCTCGACGAGCAGTGCGACGACGGCGGGATCCTCGAGCGCGCGTACGCCGTGGCCGACACGCTCCGCGTGCAAGAACTCGACCGCGTCGCGAACGCTTCGCGCTCCGGCAGCTTCTCCCGCGTGGGCGACTGCGTGCAACCCGTGCGCGCGGGCGAAAGCGAACGGCTCGACATACAAGCCCGGCGGAAAATTGGCTTCGTCGCCGCCGAGCCCGACGCCGACGATTCCAAGGCCGGCCTCCGCGAGCGCGACCGCGACGTGCGCCGTTTGGGTTGCGCGCTCCAAACCGAAGTTGCGCGTCAGATCGCAGATGAGCGCGATTTCGACGCCGAAGGGCGCTGCCTCGATATCGAATGCCGAGCGTATCGCGACGACGCATTCGTGCACGTCGAGGTCGGGGTGGAAGAACGTCCACACGGACGGCGAGATGAAGATTTCGGCGTAGCGGACGTTCTGAGCTATCGCAGTCCGCGCGTAGTCGCGTGCGATGCGCGCGTAGTCCGCGGGCCGCTGCAGTGTTTTACAAACTTCGGCGAACGTGAGGAGAAAGTCGCGAAACGTTCCGAACGAATACGTTTGGGAGAGCGGGCCTCGCGCTCGAGCGCTGTCGACGCGTCGCAGGTCTGCGAGCTCGCGGAACGTTTCCGCGCGGACCGTTCCCTCGAGGTGGCAGTGCAGCTGAACTTTCGGAAGCTCGCGAACGAAGGCCGAGATCATGTGCGCCTGCCGTTCCGGCCGGCGCCGGCCGTTCCTAGTCGACCCCGCAGCATCTCGCGGGAATGCCTAGTTGACAGTTCGGCGGCCAGTGCGTATATTGAGGTTCGCTCGTCGCGGGGTGGAGCAGTCCGGTAGCTCGTCGGGCTCATAACCCGAAGGTCACAGGTTCAAATCCTGTCCCCGCAACCATTGAAAGCCCGTTCCGACGGGCTTTTTTTCTTTGTGTAATTTACCACGGTTGCCATTCGGTTGCCGTACGCCAAGAAAAGGAGTCGTTCTCTAGCTACTCGCTTCCGTGCGTTCTGCGCCCTTGCGAAGGCGTTCCAATCCGCGCCCGAGTTCGTCGACCGCTGCGCGTTCCTGGCCCTCGATGACGTGCGCGTAGACGTTCGCGGTCGTGCTCGGGTTCGAGTGCCCGAGAATGGCAGCGGCCGTGACGAGATCGCTTGCCGGAATGAGCACGCTCGCGGCCGTGTGGCGCAGGCGATGGAGCGAGTTACTTGACAGCCCGGTTACACGTGCAAGCCGCGCAAATGCGTTCGTCGCCGCCTTGGGCGTCACGCGTTCGCCGATCTCGTTGGTGAAGACCGGCCGAGCGGCGTCGACCTGGTAGGCGGCTCCGGCTCCCAAACGATCGGCGGCCTGCATCGCACGCTGTGCCCGAAAGAGCGCGCATACGTCATCGTTGAGAGGAATGGAACGCACGCGTCCGGTCTTTGTGCTCTTGCGTTCGATGTCGCTCGCGCTCTGCGACATTGACGCGGCGACGCGCATCGTTCGCTTGTTGAGATCAATGTCCGACCAGGAGAGTGCGCAGAGTTCGCCGCGCCGAGCTCCCGTGTTTAGCGCGACCTCGATGAAATGTTCCCAGCGCGAGTCGATCGCGGACGCCGTGAGGCGCGCCAGCTCGGCGCCCGTGTGTGCTTCTGCTCGCGGTCGCACCGTCCCCGGGCGGTCGGCGCTCTCGCAGAGGTTGCGTGCAACCATTTCCTGACGAACGCCCCAACGTAACGCGGCGTTTACGAGCGCGAACGCATGAGCGGCGGTTTTAGCCGAGAGTGAACGTCCGTCGCGGCCGCCGCGCGTTTGCATGGTCGCGACCCAGGCAGAGATGTGCGCCGGTTTCAATTTCGAGAGCATGAGAGAGCCAAGGTGCGGCTCAACGTACAAGGTCGCGAGTCGTCGATATTCTTCAACGGTCCGCACGCCTCGGCCAAGTCCGCTTCGCGTCTCGATATAACGTTCGAGCAACGTACGCACCGTGACCGTCGAAGGCGCGAAATCAACTCCTCGATCGCGCGACGTTAGCGCCTACACGTAGGGCAGCTTAATTCCAACCAGATCCCCTGCAATAGGGTGCGATAAAACACTTGCGAACTCCGGCACGCCAGCGTCTGCTTCTTCAGCTAAGCGAGACACGAAAGTGGGATGTGCGCCCTTTCGCTTTTTTGCTTGCAGTCGCGACTCGTGTTCGATCCATCGCGCGCATTTTTTTACTGACCTCGCCGGTAGTAGCATCGGTGGGAAAATGTGAGACTCGGACGCGATAGGCTGAAGCCATTCTAGGTCTGGAAACACATCGTCTACAATAGCTTGCCACCATGACGTAGGCTCGTCGCGAACATCTTAACCGGGCGTCTTCGGAATGCTTATTCGCTTCGCGCCATCTTGCGAAGTCATCCAGCTTATGCGTCTTGCGCGACGCATCGGCTCGAGGACAGCTTAGTAGCATGATACCGATCGCGTGTGCCGTATCGCGAGATAAGTTATCGCGGTCGGTAAACAAACGGTTAAGCACGCTCAGACGATAATCTCTGTCGGCTGTCGGCTTTCGGCCCTCGGACGCTCGACCTCGATGGGCGGTGAAATTCACCTGAAGCAACGTCCGTGCGCGTCAGATCATAAGAGCTCATCGCGTCCGTCACGAATTTTTTCAGCTACCGATCTTCTCGCGGCATAAGAGCTCGAGGTTTGCCTGGAAATCTTCGTTTGACGGGCTTGGCAACAGGCGCCGCCGTAGGGTACGCTTTCTGCAAGGCGTATCTCCGATTAGGTGTAGTAACCTCGGAGCTACGCCTCTTTCTTACCCGTCACCCCCGGAAATCGCTACGGCTTCCACGAGGGGCCGGAACCGTCTTTGCTAGCCCACTTACCGGGGTTTTGGGTGGCGTCGGAACCCACGGGCTCTAGCTGGACGATAATGGTGATCGTTTATGTGCGGTAATTTTGCGTAGCTAGTAGGTTAATGGTAGCCTAGCCACAATTAAGCATTCCTAGTTCTTCGTTCGTAGTAGGGATGAAAAGCATGGACGCACGCAACGTTAACCGGACTATTGTCCCCAACTTAGCGATCCAGAAGGTTTCACATATTCTTGGAACGGCAACCTTTGAGCGACTCCAAGTTTTTGCTTTCGTCGGTCACTTCAGTCAAAGTGCCGTCATTGAAGCAGCACTTAAAGACTTCTTTCGTAAGGCTTCCGATACCGAGCTTTATGCCGACTTGAAGCACAGGGGCTATAACCGCCGACGGCGACAAGCCCCAAGTTCAAAAAGGCCCTTCGACCGCTCAAAGCATTCACAGGCGTGAATGATCCTGTTATTTTCACCGATGGGCACAGCTGCTCCGTACCGATCGTTATTGACCATTCGCTGTTTGTCCGTATAGAGCGGCTCGTTGCTCGCGCCAACATGGATGTCAAAGAGCTTGTCGAGCTTGCGCTATCGGACATTTTTAAAGATTCCGATATGTCGACCGAAGCGCTGGGGAACATGATATGGCGGCTAGCGGACGGCACGTGAAGACCGCCCTTCTGGCAACGCCAACCTTGCCTTCGGTTAGGTCCGCTTGTGTTGCTAGACGGCAATGCGGTCGGCAACCGTCTTCGAGCGCAGCATCGCCCGAACGCTCGAAGCGTGCCACGCGGTCCCTCGGTGCATTACGCAGCCGATGCTCAACTCGTGGCTACGTCGCGGAGCCGCAGGCGAAGAGCCGTATGCGACGTTCCGCAGCCGGTTCTTCGACGCGAAGGACCTTGGCTGGGACCCTCGAGTAGCCGCGACGCTCGCACAGTTCGGAATGCCGGCTTAGCTACCGCCGAAGAATGCGTCCGACGACCCGCATGATATAGCGATTCCGAGCGCGCCGAACGATCGGGAGCGCATTGCCGCCGCCCAGCTTGCCGATCGCACGGGCCCAAGCCGATGCTCGCGCGAGGCGGTAGAGGAGCGGCGGCAAGCGGCTCATCTACGATGCAACGCTCAGGGCGTCGCGCTCGATGTTAGCGGCGAGGCGCATTAGCTCGGCGAGGACTCCCGAACGGGGCGCTTCAAGGTCCGTGGTGACAAGCATAGCGATCCGGAGGCCGCACGCTACTGCTTCCCCCGAGAACTGCGTGCGCACAGGCGCCGCGCAGTACGTCTTCGTCGACGATAGCTGAGAGCGCCGTCGTCAGCACGTCTGAGACGTCGTTTCTGCTGTTCACCATACCGGGAAGGCCCAGTCCGCGGATGAGCTCCGCTACGTCCCGTTCCAGCCCGCGCGTAATGTCGACGGTCTCGCTCGCATGGTTCGGCCTGGTATGGGCGACGTGACGTTTCCTCACGCGGTCGATTGACCGTTTGTCGAGGAGCCTACAACAAGGCGAAGAGGTTCTCGTCGGGTCGGTTCTCCCTGATTTAGTGATGTTATTAACGCGGCAAGTTGCGATGAATGTTCGGGACATTCTGGCGCTTGGGGAAATTGTCGGCGACGAAGTGCCATCGACTCGAGAACGGATACGAGCGCTTCCAACTTTTCAGCGCGGCTCCGACAACTCGTAACAATCGCAGCGCAAGTCGCCTTGGCAATTGCCCTGCGATCCGTGGTGATAGGGATGATCTTGCCTTCTGAGGTGGTGCGGTCGATTGACCGCGGCTGAATCATCTCCGTCATGCCGGCACCATCTCCGTAGCCTGCCGCTCGGCCCAGACCTTATCGCGCCGGCTCTTCACGTAGGCGATATACTGCGCCTCGAACGGCTCCAAAATGGCCGCGACATCGTGGTCTGCGAGCGGGTCGAGTGCGATGCGCGATGCGAGTTCCATTGCGAGGCGAAAGCCTAACTGGAACGCCTCATAACTCGTGATGCAATTCATAACGCTGTCCGGATCTTCCGGGTCATTTTTGTCGCCTGTGAACGATTCTGGGCTGGGGAACCGCGCGTCATGTGAACGCATGAACTTCGCCGCGTCCGAATGGACTACGGCTTCGTATCCAGCCCAGGCGCGCCGGTCGATTTCGTTGTCGTCCGGAAGAAACCGAGCAAGTAGCGTACCCGCGATCACGTTGATCTTTGCGAGAGATTGGTTTGTAACGGTGGTTGCGATGAGAATTATCGTCCTTCTGCGGCCGAAGCCGCGGCTAGTGAAATGATTGCGGGTGAGTCTTCCGGCTTACGACGTCGCCATTTGCGAGCGCAGCTCGGAGCGGACGGATGAAGCGTGCCAACGCGCCCCGCCGCGGGTCGTGGCGATCTTCAACTCCTCGAGATGGCGCGCGATCTCGCGGTACGAGGCGCCCTTGGCGTCGAGCTGTACCATCTCAGCGAGTGCCGTCTGTTGCGCGGCGTCGACCACGAGGGCATCACCTTCGCGACGGTAGCCGAAGGGCACGGAGCCGTAAACGCGTCCGGTCGTGCGGCTTGTGTGCGAGAGCCGTCACGGTGCGTTCCGAGATCGCTTCGCGCTCCCACTGCGCGACCGTCGTAAGTAAATTGAGGACCAGGCGTGCGCAGGCGGAGGTCGTGTCGAGCGATTCGGAAACCGATACGAGTGCGGCGTCGTGAAACAGGTTCAAATCCTGTCCCCGCAACCATTGAAAGCCCGCTACGACGGGCTTTTTTTCTCTTAAGGGGTGGCGCGGCAAGATCGGTAGCACGATCGGGTTTCGCTCTCGGCGCAATCGGCAAGATGCTCAACACGGCGATTTCGGGTATGCGGCATGGGCAAACGCCGGCTTCGCTTCGATTCGATTCGATTCGAAGACACGCTTTCGCATCACTGTGGCCGACATAATGCGGCACTCGAACCAGCTGCAGGGCGCTGCGGGGCCAAGCAATGCTGCGCTATACCGCGCAGCTAGGGAAAACTCGAACGTCGGGTCGCGGCGGAGCGCGGTTGCTATCGAAGCCCGGGCGGAACGTCGCTCGTCAAGTCTCCCGGTTGCAGTTCCAGTCCGACGCTGAAAAATAGCCGTTCGACCGAACGGCGATCGATTCGGTCACCCCTTAGGCAACGTGTTAATGTCCGTAATCCAAGTTCTGCGCGTTCGGCGCATTCTGCCAGGGTCGGACGACGTCTAGATTTTGGGTTTACCTGCTGTCGCGCCCGGAAGAACCGCTCGAGACCCTTACTCGAAAGTAGAACGCCGCGCCGCCTAACAGGCAACGTCGGGAACTCGCGCTTCAACAGGGCGCTCAAAGTCGCGGGGGGTCGAGCTCAACTCTCGGTCCTCCTGAAAAGAACCCCGCGATGTTTCGAGCATCGCGGGGTTCGCTTTTGATTATACTACCTGTAACTAACGCTGCATTCCGAGAGAAGGGTGCCGTTTGCGCAAAGTGACAACGATGCCAATTGCCCCGCGCTACGAATGCCTTTCACTGCCCAGGCGCGGGTAACCAGCGCAATCGAACCGTCGGCGGCGATAGGAAGTTTGCTACGCAGCCGTTCTCGGAGCAGCGCGCGACGCCGTCCGTCGAGTGACTGAACGTATGCCTGCGCCGGTGCATCTCCGCTCAAGAATGGCCTCCAGAAGTCGTCGAAATCGCAGAAGTGCGCGCGGGTGTCGAGCGCGCACGTTTCGACGGAAGATAAGCCGGCTCTCTGCCAAGCCACGCGCAACCGCTCCGGCCGGCAGATGGCGAAGCGCTCGTCATCGCTTTCTTCCGCACCCGGTTCGAGTTCTGCCGCTTCGTTCCAGAAGTATCGCAGCAGTTGCATCTCGCCGTCGAAATCCCACACGTATGCGCCAACCGTCCCTGCGGGCTTCGTGACGCGTATAAATTCGGCCAGCGCCCCGGCCGTGTCGGAAATGGCCGGAAACCCGAGGCCGCAAATGACGGCGCCGTACGTAGCATCCGGAGCAGCAATATGCGTGGCGTCGCCTACCGCGAAGCTGACGCCGAAATCCGGGCTGTTACGCCGCGCGAAGGCGATACGCAGATGGTCCGGGTCGGATGCATCGACGCGTTCGGGAGCGCACGTCGAGACGACAGTTTGCGCGAGGGCTCCAGTGCCGCACGCAACGTCGAACCATGCGACCTGCGGCGGTATGGCGAGCCATGACAAGAAGTCTGCCGCGACGCCGCGGCTCCAGCGGCCGATGTATCCTTCGTAGGCCTCGGCGCCGGCCGACGATGCTTCCACAAAAGAAACGTTTCCGTCGACGCGCCTGAGGTAAACCTGCGCCGAAGCCTACGACCGCTTAAGCCGTATGCGCCACGGCCTCGACAGCGAGTTCGATCTTGACTTCGTCACCGATTGCAACACCACCGGTCTCGAGTGCCTGATTCCAGATCAAGCCGAAGTCCTTGCGATTAATCTTACCGTGCGCCTCGAATCCGACCCGGCGGTTGCCCCACGGATCGGTCGTCTCGCCCTCGTACGTCGCTGCGAGCACGATCGGGAGCGTCGTATCGCGAATCGTTAGATCGCCTCGCAACTCGAACTCATCGCCCTGGCCGGAGATTCCCGTACTACGAAACGTAAGTTGCGGAAACGTCGCTGCGTCGAAGAAATCGGCGGAAGCTAGATGCCCATCGCGCTGCGCGTCGCCCGTCGCAATCGAAGACGCTTCGAGCGTCGCCGAAATAGACGACGGGATATGGCTGCCTTGCGCGAGCGCGATCGTTCCGGCGACGGCGCTGAATCGGCCGCGGACCTTGGAGATCATAAAATGGCGGACGATGAATTCGGCACTCGTATGGCTTGGGTCTACAGCGTACATCTGCTCGGGCAAAGTGGTCGCGGTCATATCGTGTTCTCCTTAACGCTTGCTTACTTTTTACACTTGCTTACTTTTTACACAACTGGTACCGTAAGAGACGCGGTCACTATTGCATACCGGGTTACCGCCCGCAATAGGCACCGGAAAGTTGCTAGTTACAAAATGCATACCGAACCGGGCGTCTATTCCGGTGTTTGTCCCAGCCGACAATTACTCGATCGTCTCGCCGACAAATGGACCGCCCTCGTCATCGGCATTCTGACCGACAACGGACAGCCCGTGCGCTTCAGCGAGCTACGGCGAGCGATCGGCGGCATATCGCAGAAGATGCTCACGCAGACGCTGCGCGATCTCGAGCGCGATGGCCTGGTCACCCGCACGGTCCATAGCGTCATGCCGCCGCGCGTCGAGTACGCGCTCACTCCCCTCGGGCTCACCGTCGTCGAGCCGCTGCGCGCGCTATCGAGTTGGTCGCAAGATCACATGGCCGAAGTTCGCGAAGCGCAGCGTGCCTTCGACGAACGGGCGGCGCGGAAAGGGGCGGCGTAGCTCCATAACGTCGTTCGATGAAGGTCGCGCCTTAGAAACCGGGCGGCTGCGCTTAGAAGAGCTTGCGCCGCGACACGCAGGCGCGTTTCTTCTGTATCGCAAGCGCAACCGGTCCCATCTGGAGCGTTGGGAGCCCGCCGTACCGCCCGATGCCTACGAGGCGGACTACCAAGAGCGAGAAATAGCAGCGAGCGTTGCGTCGGCGAACGTAGGCGAAAGCGTCCGCTTTCTCGCCTTTGGAAAGCACGACGGCGAGGTGATCGCAAGCGTCAACCTGTGGAGTATCCGGCGCGGCGTGAGTCAGTCGGCCGTGCTCGGCTATTCCGTCGATGCGGCCTGCCAGCGGCGTGGTTTCGCGACCGAAGCCGCGGGCGCGGTCGTAACGTTCGCGTTCGACGAATTGCGCTTACACCGGGTCGAAACGAGCTATCAACCGGTGAACGGCGCGAGCGGCCGCGTCCTACGCAAGCTCGGATTCATTATCGAAGGCTACGCGCGCGATTACTTATTTCTCGACAACGGCTGGAGGGATTCGATCCTCGCGAGCCGGACCGTCACCTAATCAACTCGCCGAGCCCGGCGCAATATGCCGATTCGGCTTTTTGAACGCCTTCATCGAACGTCGAGCCGTCCGCGCGCGTGTACGTGATGGTCACGATCCCGCTGCCGTCGGGTACGAGGACCCGGTTGATCGCAATCTTGTGCCCGTCGGGGCCGGTCGAAAAGTCGATCACGTGTCCCGTCTTGCCTTGACACGACAGGTCTTTATCGATTGCCGGCTTGATGCTATTCGCGCTGAAATTCTTTTCGATCGTCGCGAGAGCATCTGCATAAGCGACGCTGCCGTCTTTGACGAACGTAACGGTCGAGAGCGCGCCGAGATGCCACTGGTCGACGGTGCGCGTTGCTCCGGGGGCAGGCGCGGTCGCATCGGCGTGCGCCCAGCCGGGAGGTCCGCCGAAGGCGACCTCGGCCGCCTGCGCGGGATACATCGTGGCGAGTGCGGTCAGTATCGAGCATGTAACGAGTAAACGACGTAACATGCGTTTCGCTTAGCCAGCACCCGTCTCGGCCCGGCTCGCGTTCGGTTAAGGAACTCGCCCGGCGGTTAAGCGTCTGTCGGAAGACCGCTGGACGAGCGAGCTTTAGCCGTAGCGCCCGGTGATATAATCTTCCGTCCGCTTATCTTTCGGCCGGGTAAAGATTTCAGAGGTCGTGCCGACCTCGATCAAGTCGCCCAACAAGAAAAAGGTCGTGAAGTCGGAAATCCGCGCCGCCTGCTGCATGGAGTGGGTCACGATGACGACCGTGTAGTCGCGTTTGAGTTCGCCGATCAAATCTTCGATCTTCGAGGTCGCGATCGGATCGAGCGCCGAAGCCGGCTCGTCCATCAAGATCACTTCGGGTTCGACTGCCAGAACGCGCGCGATGCATAGGCGCTGCTGCTGGCCGCCCGAGAGATCGAGCGCCGAGCGATTCAACCGGTCTTTGGCTTCGTCCCAAAGCGCTGCCGCCCGCAGGCTGCGCTCGCAGATCTCCAGCAAGCGTTTGCGATCGTTTTCGCCATGGATACGCGGTCCGTAGACCACGTTCTCATAAATCGATTTGGGAAACGGGTTCGGGCGCTGGAAGACCATGCCGATACGCGTACGGACGGCGACCGGATCGATTTCCGGAGCATAGATATTCACGCCGTCGAGCGTGACTTTGCCTTCGACGCGAGCGCCCGGCGTCAAGTCGTGCATTCGGTTGAGGGCCCGTAGAAAGGTCGACTTCCCACACCCGGACGGACCGATGAGCGCCATGACGCGATGATCGGGGACGTCGAGGTTGGCATGCTTCATCGCCTGAAAGGCGCCATAGAAAACGTTGAGGTCTTCGACTTTGAGCTTGATGCCGAGAGCCGGATTTCCGGCGGTCTGCGTTTCGACCATCAGCTCCTTCCGGTCATGCGCATCGTAAGCCGCCGGCCGACTACCCGCGCGACGACGTTGAAAATAAGAACCATCACCAGCAATACAAGCGCGGAACCATTGGCAATTTTATCGGCATCCGGAACGAGCGCTTCGCGATGCGTCGACCATAGGTGAACCGCGAGCGTCTCGGCCGTATGAAACGGATTGAGGTCGTACGCGCTGCGGCCATAAGATACCGATGCGCCGGCCGTGAACACGAGAGCCGCCGTCTCTCCGAAAATCCGTCCAGAAACCAGGACGATGCCCGTCGTCAGGGGACCGACGGCGCTCGGTAAAATGGCTCGTAACACCGTCTGCCATTTCGTCGCGCCCAGAGCCATGGACGCCTCGGCAAAGGTTGCCGGCACGCCCTCAAGCGCCTGCTGCGTGACGCGCATAAGAGCCGGCAGGTTGAGGAGCGTCAGCGTGAGGGCGCCCCCGAGCGCGGTGAAGTGCCAGTGAAACGTCTGCACGAAAATAAGTAGACCGAATAGCCCCATGACGATGGACGGCACGGTCGCGAGCGATTCGGCGCTGAATTGCACGAGCGTTCGGAAGGTGCCGGGGCGAGCGTAAATCTGCAAATAGACACCGGCCGCGACGGCGATCGGTACCGTGAAGATGAGCGTTAGAATAAGTATGTAAAACGAATTGAATATCTCGGGCCCGATACCACCGCCCGCCGACGCCGCAGCCGGAGAGCCCGTTAAAAAGTGCCAAGAAATAACGCCGATGCCTTGAACGAACAAATAGAGCATGAACAGCAGCAGGAGCAACACGATCCCGCTCGCCGCACTCCATAAGACGATCGTCGCTCCCGAATCGATCGCGCGCCGCGAGCGGGCGTTCGTAGGTGTCAGCCGTTCCGTTGCCGGCTGCGTCAGCGCTGCCTGCGCCACTAGGCGCGCTTGCGCAATGCGAAGCGAATCAAAATAATGAGTCCCATTGCGATCAACAGCAAGAGAAACGCCATCGAAAACAGCGCGTGCTGCAGTGCGGATCCGTCGGGCGCATCTCCCATATCCATAACGATCTCCGATGTCAGCGCGGCGGCAGGCGTGAATAGCGAATGCGGTATGACGTTAGCATTACCCAGCACGAGCTGAACGGCAAGCGTTTCGCCGATCGCTCGCGCGACGCCCAAGATAACCGCGACGGCGATGCCGCTGCTGGCAGCAGGAACCAACACCCGCGATATCGTCTCCCAGCGCGTCGCTCCGAGCGCCGCAGAACCTTCACGCAGCGTATTGGGAACGGTTCGCAGCGCGTCCTCAGAGAGCGAAATGACGGTCGGCAGAATCATGATCGAGAGCACGACGCCGGCAGCAAACAAGCCATCCCCGTCGCTGCGGAAGATTTTGCCAATCAACGGCACCAGTAGCGTCAAGCCGAGCCAGCCGTAGACGACGGAGGGGATGCCGACGAGCACTTCGATCGCCGGTTTCATGAGATTGGCAACCCGCTTGGGCGCTAGCTCGGAGAAGAAGACGCCGACCGCGACGCCGAGCGGTCCGCCGACCAGGATTGCGAAGCCCGTCGCGACGAGCGAACCGAAAATGAACGGCGCAGCACCATATTGATGCGCGGAGTCGTCGAAATTTCGAGAAAAGAGAAAGGTGAACGGCGAGACGCGATCGAGGATAAAAAGTTTCGTGCCGCTGATCGCAAGATAGCCGAGAACGAGCACGATGCCGATGACGAACACCGCCGCGCAGGCCATCAGAAAGACGAGCGCTATACGCTCGTCTCGATGGGCCTTATTAGCGCGGGAGCCGACCATTTAAATCAGCGGTCGGTCTCTGAGACCTTCATGTCGGCAACGCTAATGTAACCGGTCTTCTGCATCAGATCCTTACTCTTAGTAACGTAGTCGATGAACTGCGCGACCGGGGCGGCCGGCTCGCCGTTCGTGTAGATGTGTTCGTACGACCAGAAGGGGTACTTTCCGCTCGTCACGTTGCCGACGCTCGCGGCTACACCATCGATAGAGACTTCGGTGACCCCGGCGCCGGCCGATTTCGTGCCGGAGAACGACGCATACGAGACCGTTCCCGCACTCTGCTTGACCTTCTGTACCACCGTCCCCGTCGCGTCTTCGGTAAGCGCCGATTTCGTAAGGTCGGCTCCCCCCATCAACGTCTTTACGAACACGGCACGCGTCCCCGAACTTGCGGGCCGATTGATAACCGTGATCGCCAGATCCTTACCGCCGACGTCTTTCCAGTTCGACACGTTGCCGCTGAAGATGTCCTGGATTTGCTTCTTGGAAAGATTCGTGACGCCCGACGCGGGATTGACGACGACCGAGAACCCGACGACGGCGACCTTATGATCGACCAGACCCGAACTGCCCGCCGGCGCCAGGATATCGGAATCGCCCAGATCGACCGCTTTGTTGCCGACGAGCGAGAGGCCAGTCTTCGAACCCCCGCCCGTGACGCTGATCTTGACGTCCGAGTGTTGCGCCTGGTAGGTTTCCGCAGCTGCGGTGACAAGCGGCTGGAGGGCGGTCGAACCGGCGGCTGAGATATTCGTGTCGGCGAGCGCCACGACGGGAGCGAGCAATGCGGCGCCTAGCGCGAGGGCCGCGAAACGTGCGGACCTGACCATGAATGAACCTCCTCGGTTCCCAGCGCAAATGCAAACCGGGCGCATCTACGGTCGCAGCCGCAGGCTATCTTGAGCTTAACAACACATTAAGGACGCCTTAACCTTGCCCGGGCGGAGGCGACCGGGAGGCAACTAGGCCGCCGGGCGCCGATACAGACAGGTGCGCGAACACACCTGGAGCGGTACGGAGATCGTCGACGGCCTGCGTGGCGTTGCGATTCTTTGGGTCCTCTGCTACCACACCTGGTTGTTCTCATGGTACACGCCGGCGTGGCACCCCTTCGGAATCGCCGTTCCGGTCGATCTGTTTCCACGCGTCGGCTATCTCGGCGTGGACCTTTTCTTTGTCATTAGCGGCTTCTGCCTATTTATGCCTGGAGCCCGACGGGCTGTCGGCGGCGTACCGGAGCCGGGGCTACGCTCGTTCAGCCTGCGGCGCGTCGTCAAGATCGTCCCGTCCTATGCGCTCGTCGTCTTCGCAACGATTCCCTTTGCGCTCCCCTATCTCGGTTCGCAACGCGGCGTATGGGTCGCCCTTGCGACGCACTTCGCGTTTCTCAATAGTTTTTACGTCGATCCGTTCGGGCAAGCGAACTCCGTTTTCTGGAGCCTGGCAATCGAAGTTCAGTTCTACGTTCTATTTCCGGCGCTCGCATGGGTGTTTCGGCGAGCGCCGTTGCCGGCGGCACTCGGCATGATCGCAACGGCCCTCGCGTACCGCATCCACTTTAGCGGCTGCTGCCTCCAAAACGAGATCGTCGTTCGAGAGCTTCCCGCTTTCCTCGACGTCTTTGCTTGCGGTATGCTCGCAGCGTATTGCGTTACGTGGGGGCAACGCCACGTTGCTCGCCTCAAGAATTACGGCGCCCTCATGTCGCTCGGGACGGTCGTCGTAGCCGTTGCAGCGTATTTTGTACTGCAAACATGTAACGCCGTGCAATACGTGCCGCATGGCCGCGAAGCGTGGGATATCTACGGACGGGCGGCGTTCGGAGGGCTCTGCGGGGCGTTTATCGTCTGCGCTTGTTTCGCAGGCCGCCGGCTGCGCGCAGCGATCGCTAACCCGGTCCTCGTGTTCTTGTCGCTCGTTTCCTATAATCTGTATTTGTGGCACACGCTCGTAATGATTTGGATGTGGAAGCACGGGGTCCCGCGCGCTGCGACGCCCGACCCGCACGCCGACGACCACTGGAAATTCTCATACATCGTACTTGGTTGGAGCGCAAGCTTCGCAATTGCGACCGCCGTGACGTATTTTATCGAACGGCCTCTGCTCGGAACGATCAAACCGCACACGTTCGCCTTCGACTGGCCGCGGTTCGTACGGCGCTTCAACGTTCGGCGAGAGCCGCCGATCTCGACGCCGGAAACGCGCACGTAAACGTGGCTCCAAGTCCGAATTCCGAATCGGCCGTCACCGTCCCGCCGTGCGCCTCCACGATCTGCTTCACGATGGAAAGCCCGAGGCCAGTGCCCGCGTGTTCTCGTGCCCGCGAACGATCGACGACATAGAAACGCTCGAACACGTGCGGTAAGTCGTTATAGGGTATTCCCAGACCCGTATCGCGCACGACGAGCGTTGCGCCGCCGTCGTAAGCGCGTATCGCAAGCGTAACGGTTCCGCCCGCAGGCGTATGGCGCAGCGCGTTATCGATTAGGTTGACCAGCACTTGCGCGAGCCGGTCCGGATCGCCGTCGATGCGCGCCGTTGCGGAGTCCATCCTAAGCGTAACCCCGGCCTGCGCCGCGCGCGGTTCGAACGTCTTCACGATGTTCGCTGCGACGCTCGAGAGGTCGACCGCCTCGCGCCTCAAGCGCAGCCGTCCAGCCTCGGCTCGCGTCAGATCGAGCAGATCGTGCACGAGTTGCACCATCCGGTCGACTTCGCGCTTGATACGCGGCAGAAAGAGCGCGATCGCCTCGGGATCGTTGTCCGTTTCGAGTATGGTTTCGATCATCAGATTGATCGATGAGAGCGGCGTTCGCAGCTCGTGCGAAACGTTCGAAACGAAATCACGTCGCGTCTGCTCGAGTTCGTAGAGGCGCGTCTCATCCGTTGCGATGACGAGGACGCCGCCCGCGCCGTCCAGCGGCAGGGTGGCTATCGTCAGAACACGCGCTCCGGATGGGCGCGCGAGCGATACCCGTCCGCGCGACGGATGACCGGCGAGCGCTTCGCTGACGCGCCGGTCCAGTTCGAACGACGGAACGACCTCGATAACGGCACGGCCCAGCACCTGGCGCGACCCGATCTCGAAGATCGCGCGTGCAGCCGCATTGACGGAACGAATATAACCCCGATCGTCGAGCGTGACGATACCGACGGTGAGCGAGCGCAGCAACTGCTCGAACTGGCTATCTTCCGCGGGCGGAGCGGCACCTCCGATGCCGTCTTGGGGCTCGGCTCGCTCTCGCCGCCCGCGGCGACCCATGAGGAAACCGCCCGCAACGCCTGCGACGACCGCAAGAACGGCCTCGAGGATCACGCTCTACTCTTTGAACATGTAACCGCGGCTGCGCACGGTCATGATGTACTGCGGATTATTGGGGTCGATCTCCACCTTTTCACGCAGCCAGCGGATGTGGACGCTGATCGTCTGATGCTCGCCTTCGAAATCGTAGCCCCAGACCTTATCGAGAAGCGTTTGGCGCGTGACGACGCGGCCGCGGTTTTCCATGAGCACTTGCAGCAGACTGAATTCTTTGGGCGCAAGCGACACCTGCCGCCCGCGTACGGCCAGCGCCTGCCGCGACGGGTCCAAGATGATCTCGCCCGCAGCTATCGCCTCGCTGCGAGCACCCGCGTCGGTCACACCTTGGCGTCGGAGACGCGCCTTAACGCGCGCTAGAAATTCGTGTAATCCGAAAGGCTTGGTCACGTAGTCGTCGGCACCGAGCTCGAGCGCGAGAACCTTATCGATCTCCTGATCGCGCGCGGTGAGCATGATGATCGGCACGCCGCTCCACTTGCGAATCTCTTTGCAGGCCTCGATCCCGTCGAGGACCGGGAGCATGATATCCATGATGATGAGGTCGGGACGTTCGCTCGTAGCAAGCGCGATCGCAGTTCGCCCGTCGCCGGCGGTAGAGACCAAATAGCCGTGGCGCTCTAAATTGAAGCGCAACGTCTGGAGAATAGCCGACTCGTCATCGACGATTAGGATCTTCTTGGTCTGCGGACCGGAGGCTAGCATACCGTCCCCTCCGGTGCCTGAGGCACCGGCTACGCCGTCAAGATAGCGTACCCAAGGAACATCGGGCAAGGAGGAACCTCAAGATGCCTCGCTCTGCCGGATGACGGCCTCGATCTCGAGGCGGCCGAAAACGCGTTCGAAAAAGTCCGACTTGAAGCGGGCCGCCTCGATTTCCGGCGTGACGTCCTGCAGCGCGTCGAGAGCGAGCGTGATGACGTTACCCGCATTGCGCACCTCGATCCCCGAGACGACGCCGAAGTGACGGCTATCGAGACCGTCCGCAAGGCGTAACATGGCCGCCAAACCCTCGATCTTCTCTCGCTCGGGTAAAGAAGCTGCCGCCCACTCCGGATGTGTCGGCTTCGGCAGCGCTTTGCGATGATAGCGGACGAGCGCGGCGATCAACTCGATTTCCTCCGGGCGCCAGCCGGAGAGGCCGGCGGCGCGGACGATGTATGCGCCATGCTTGTGATGGGCGCTGCCTGCAATCGCTCGGCCGACATCGTGCACGAGCGACGCTGCGAACAGCGCGTCCCGGTCGGCGGGTTCGAAGCGATGCCGTCCGGCAAGCCCGTCGAATAATTGCACGGCGAGCGACGCGACGTGATTCTCATGCACGCCCAGCGCGCCGAAGCGGCGTCCGAGCGCATGAGCCGCGTCGAAACGCCGCGTCCGGTCGTCGCCGAGCCGGCGCGCGAGCGCGATGTTTCGCTCGAGAAAATCGACGACGATGCCCTCGCGCAAAGCCCGCTCGCTGACGACGAACTCGTCCGCGCCGAGAGCATCGGCGATTGCAATGACGATCGCGTTGCCCGCGACGATGATGTCGCCGCGGCGTGGATTCATCCCCGGTAGCCGGCGGCGTTCCGCGGGGGATAGGGGCATCATCGTTCGCTGCAATTCGCGCAGATGTTCGACGCGTAAGGTATACCCGTGCGCGCGCTGCAGCGGAACACCGAGGTTCGCGGCCACGAGCAATGCCAACCCCATCACGGTACCCGAGGTTCCCACGAGCACGTCGAAGGGGTATTCCGCAAGCTGGCCGCGGACGGGCTCGAGCGTCGTGCGGATATGAACCGCGAGCGCACGATAGGCGGCTTCGCTCGCGTCGCCCGAAAGAAATTCGTTAAAGAGGCGCAGACTTCCAAGGCGCACGCTGTGCAGAAAATAGGGTCGCTCGGCGTCGCCGACGATAAACTCGGTCGAACCGCCGCCGATGTCGAAGATGCACGCGACGCGGTCGCCGAGCGGAAAACCCCGGCTCACGCCGAGATGAATGAGCCGCGCTTCTTCAACGTCGTCCAGGATCTCGATCTCGACGCCGCTCGTCGCCCGAACGGCTGCGACGAATTCGTCTCGATTCGAAGCTTCGCGAACGGCCGACGTCGCGACGGCGCGCACCTCGCTCGCGCCCTGAGCTCGCGCGAGCCGCGCGAATTCGCCGATCGCGGCCACCCCGCGCGCGATGGCCTTCTTTCCGAGAAAGCCGCGCAACAGCGCGTCCCCGCCGCCGAGGCGCACCATTTCGCGCGCTTTGTAGATCGTGCGCGACGTCCCGAACCGCGCGTCCATCTCGACGACGATAAGGTGAATCGAGTTCGTTCCGACATCTATCGCGCCCAGCAGCATCGCGGCGCTAGCTACTCCCAGGGGCGGCATGCCACCTTGCCGCGGTTCCTCCTCGACGAGTCGAGGAGGAACCGCCAAGCATTCCGACTTCGAGAAAGAACCGGAAGGGCTGCGCAGCGTCCGAGGAGGGATGCCGGGGTTGCGGAAATCCGCAGGGATGGTTTGCTGTGCCGGCTACCCTTTTACGGACGGCGGCGATACTGCATTCGAAGTCGACAGTTCGCGTATTAAATACGGCAGCGGCGTGCTACGCGAAGTCGGTGCCGACGCGCGGGTACTGGGCATGCGCCGTGTCGCTCTCGTAACCGATCCCGTGGTCGCGCGTTTGGCATACGTCGATACGGTCGCAGCGTCGTTACGTGCTGCGGGTTGCGACGTAGCGATGTACGATGAAGTACGCATCGAACCGACCGACGCGTCGTTCGAGCGCGCGATCGAATTCGCACGCGACGGCGCGTTCGACGGCTTCGTTTCGGTTGGCGGCGGTTCGTCGATCGATACGGCCAAAGCGGCCAACCTCTACGCGACGTATCCCGCCGCATTCGATGCCTACGTCAACGCGCCGCTGGGAGGGGGCGTTCCTGTCCCGGGCGCGTTACGGCCGCATATCGCCTGTCCGACGACGGCGGGCACCGGCGCCGAGGTGACGGGCATCGCGATTTTCGATTACCTTGCGCATCATGCGAAGACCGGTATCGCTTCGAAACGCATACGGCCGACGCTCGGCATCATCGATCCGGACGTAACGGCAACGCTACCAAAAACGGTCGCGGCTTGCAGCGCGTTCGACGTGCTCGCGCACGCACTCGAAAGCTACACGGCCCGCCCTTATACCGCGCGCGAACGACCGCCCGACCCGAGCGCGCGACCGGCATCGCAGGGCGCTAATCCGTTTTCCGATCTCGCCTGCTTGGAAGCGCTACGCATCCTCGGCGCAAACATCGTAGCAGCGGTCAACGATGCACGCGACGCGCCGGCGCGCGAACGAATGATGTTCGCCGCAACCCTCGCCGGCATCGGTTTCGGTAATGCGGGCGTGCACGTTCCGCATGCGATGTCATACGCGGTTGCCGGCCTCGCGCGGCGGTTCCATGCAGCGGATTATCCCGCTCAGGTCGCGATCGTTCCGCACGGCATGGCCGTTATCGTCAACGCGCCGGCCGTCGTGCGTCATACCGCAAGTGCCTCACCACAACGTCATTTACAAGCCGCCGAACTGCTCGGAGCGGACGTCCGCGGCGCGGCTCCCGAAGACGCAGGAGACCTACTTGCCCGCGCGATCGAGGCATTGATGCGTGCGACGGGGATGCCGAACGGAATCGGCGGTGTGGGATTTTCCGCCCTGGACATTCCGGCGTTGCAAGCCTCCACGCTGCCGCAGCGGCGCTTGCTCAGCAACGCTCCCAAAGTGGTGGACGCGGGCCGGCTCGAGGCGCTCTTCGCAAACGCACTGCGCTACTGGTAGCGCGATGCCGCGTGCGTTAGGGCTTAACCTCGGAAACGACTTCAGTATGGAATCCGAGTTGGCGCGATAATTCGTCGGCGATCGCTAGCGCAATCGGCGCGAGTTTTTGAACGCGCTCGGGCGTCATGCGGGACGTCGGGCCGGAAACGGACATCGCGCCGACGCAAGTATTTTTCCTATCGAAAACCGGCACCGCTAGGCAACGCACGCCTTCTTCCATCTCCTCGTTATCGATCGAGTATCCGTTACGGCGAATGAGCCCGAGCTCTTTTTCGAGTGCAGACCGCGTGACGATCGTGCGCGTCGTATAACGGCGTAGCGAGCCCGCAAGCACGGGCTCGGCGAACCGTTCGCCCATAAAAGCCAACAGCGCTTTCCCCGTTCCCGTGCAATAGAGCGGCGCGTGCAGGCCGGGCGCGGTAAACATTTTGACGAGATGCATGCTCGCGACTTGATCGAGATAGACGACTTCGCGGCCGGCGACCGTCACGAGATTCGCCGTCTCGCCGGAGGTGCGCATCATGCGCTCGAGATACGGACGTGCGACGAGCCGCAAATCGAGGTGCAGGTCGGCGGCGCTGGCAAGGGTAAAAACCCGCGACCCTAAGTGATAGCGCGAACTTTCCGGATCTTGCCTCACGTACCCGCGGTCGACGAGCGTGGCGAGTAAGCGATGAACGGTACTTACGTGCAAGCCGACGAGGAGCGAGAGGTCGCTGATGCCCGTCGCCCCGCGCCGCGACGCGAGCGCCTCGAGCACGTCGAGCGTCCGATCGACGGACTGCACTTTCGGTCGTCCGGTGCCCGCAGACCGGCGCGCTTCGGGGACCGGAACGGTATGCGGTGTTTCCACGTTGCGAAAGTCGTTTTCGCGGCTACCTGCGGTCTGCTCCTCCGCATCGTGGACGGCGCGACTTGAGCGCCGCGGTGCGCGCGTTCATACGCCTCTCCCGGCTCAAGTTCCTCGCAGGCGGTTTCGTCGGCGGCGGCTTCGGAACTGCGATCGCCGCTTACGAACGTGGTTCCGTCGGATGGGGCACGTTCGCGCTGGCTCAGATGACGATTACTGCGCTGCACTTGATGACGCATTATGCGAACGACTATTTCGATCGGCATGCCGACGTGCGCGCGACGCGGACCCCGTATTCCGGAGGCAGCGGGACCCTCGTGGACGGATCTCTCCCGGCCGTGGTCGCCCTGCGTGCCGCACTCGTTGCGGCGGCGCTTGGCGCAGCCGGCATCGCGGCGCTGGCCTTCCTCGCGCAGCGGCCGGTGGCGGCACTCATCGGTTGCGCGATCGCGGCCCTCGCCTGGGCGTACTCGGCTCCGCCGCTGCGGTTGCTGGCGCGTGGCCTCGGCGAACTCGACAGCGCGCTCGTGGTCGGCATTCTCGTTCCGCTCTGCACTTTCGCGGCCCAGGGGTCGTCACCGGACGCGCGCGCGTTTACCAGTACGTTGCCTGGCGCCGCCGCGATGCTCGCCATGATGCTCGCCGTCGAGTATCCCGATCTCGCAGCCGACACCGCAGGCGGCAAAGCGAACCTCGTCGTCCGCTTGGGAGCGCTACGCGCGCAGCCGCTCGGGGTGGCTTCCGTCGCGGCAGCCTACGCTCTGCTCGCGACCGCAGCGGCCGCCGGTGCTCCGCCTGCATTCGTGGTCTTCGATGCACTTTCGTTGCCGCTCGGGATTGGGCTGGCGCGAACGTTCGTGGGGCGATGCCGCGCCGATCGGATCTTCGACGAAGCTCTGGCCGCGCGCGGCGTTGCATTCTTTTTCGTCGTTGCCCTTTACGGCCTGCTTGCCTACGGCGTCGCACCGCATCCTCAGGCTGCGAGCGCAACGAATAGGCGTACGGTCGCGGTTCTGGCGGCGTGATCAGCCTTGGCTCGACGCTCGAAGCACGCCTCGAAGCCGCTCTCGACGAGATTCGCCCGGCCATTCTGCGGGACGGCGGCGACGTCTGGCTGATCCGTGTCGAAGACGCGGTCGCCTACGTGCAATTGATCGGTGCTTGCGGCGGCTGTCCGATGTCGAACGCGACGTTGAAGGACGGCATCGAAGTAAGGGTTCGCGCCCATTGCCCGGAGATCGAGCGCGTCGAGCAGATCTGACGTTCTGCCCGCTTAGGTGCTGAATCCGGACATGGCTTAGACGTGCTGATCGACGAGAATCGGATTTCCGTCGGGGTCCACCGCGACAAAACTGGCCGGGCCCATCGTGCTCTCGTCCGCCTCGTTCACCACCTGCACGCCCTGAGCTTTGAGACGGCGCTGTAGTTCGCGCACGTCCGTGAAAGCGGCTAGTTTTTGGGCGTTACCGTCCCAGCCGGGATTGAAGGTTAGTGTGTTCCTCTCGAACATGCCTTGAAAGAGGCCGATAGCGTGATCGCCGTTCTTCAAGATCAGCCAGTTCTGTGAGGGATCTCCGCCGAAAGCCCTAAAACCGAACTTCTCGTAAAACTGCTTTGAAGCCTCAAGGTCCTTCACTGCCAAGCTGATTGAAAACGCGCCGAGCTCCATATATTACTCCTTTGGAGTATGGTTTAACGCCGAGCCAAATTTGATCCGGCATCACCCGGGTTCGCCGATTGAATTCAGGGCTTTGCATCTTGGATGCTGAAAGCCCGATGCGTCGCCGGCCATCGTCGCGTGAACGGCAACCATCGCCCGAGGTCGTCACGGCGTTCGGGTATTACAGCTACCGATCGAGCATCGCAACAGTCATTGTTGCACCACGGGCGAATGCCGTATATAGCACTGCGCGAATGGTAAGTTACTCGCGATGATCGCAAATCCACGTTCGTACCGCTGCGCATTTACTTACATCTTCGCAGCCGCGGTTCGCGCATCGAGCCAGGCGGCAAGGTCGCGCACGACGTCGTTGCGATTGGTTTCGTTAAAGACTTCGTGGCGCGCTTGCGGATAGAGCTCGAGGGTCACGTCGTGGACGCCGTGCCCGCGATAAGACTCCGCGAGTTTGCGTGGAGCGGCGCCTCGATCACCGACCGGGTCCTCCTCGCCCGACAACAACAGGATCGGTAATGCCCGGGGCACGCGAGCGCGCGTTTCCTCGCTCGATGCGACCGCCCAGCCGGGCAGAAAGTCCGCCAACGTGGCGTTGGTCAACGCATTTCCCGACAACTGATCGTCGACGTACTTGCGGACCTCGGCCGCGTCGCGGCTCAGCCATTCGAATCCGGTGACCGTCTCGAAGGGGTCGTTGAATCCGGCGAACATCATCAGAAACAACTGGGATGACGCATCCGGGGCGCCTCGTGCTGCACCCTCCGCCGCAGCAATAAGTTCTTCGCGACCGAGAAAAGCCGTCGGCGTACCGCTCAGTACGGCACCGGTGAGCTCGTCGCCGTGCAGAGCGATGAAGTGCTGCGCCGCAATCGCGCCCATGCTGTGGCCGAGCAAGAATGCCGGCACGCCCGGAGCGTCTGAACGTGCGCGCTCGAGTACGGCATACAGGTCATCTAGAATCCCTGCCCAACCGCCGGGTCCGGCGTCTCCGACGCGCCCCGCAACAGCGCTGCGGCCGTGCCCGCGATGATCCGGGGCGTACGTGCGGTAGCCGTAGGAAGCAAGAGCACGGCCGAGACGATCGTACCGCTCGCCGTGCTCGGAGACGCCGTGCGCGATGACCACGACGGCGCGCGGCGGCGCTCCGCCGTCCCAGCAGCGCACGAAGACGGTGGCTCCGTCGGACGACGGAAGCGAAAGGGTCGTTACGGCTGCTGCGTTCACTTCGAGTCACGTACCGTTCTCACGCGAAATGCGTGCGCGTTCGTGCGAGACATAGACGTCGCTCGGCGCGAGCCCGACGTAGGGCCTCCGTTCTCGAGCGTGTTCCGGCCCAGACCGTCATCCGCGCAAAGCGGACCGGACATCACAAAGCCGTTCAACGCCGCTTACTAGCGTGTCGAAGGGCGAGTTCACGTTCGTACCGTCGGCCGATACCGTAGCACGCGGCGCGCGTTTCTCGCAAGCCGGTTGCGCGCGGATACAACGCCGTCGCTACCAGCTTCCACGTGCCGATAGACCGTACGCAGCGGCCCAGTGCATCCGCTCTCCGCGAAGCGCGTCGCGGGCCGGCTCGTCCCCAGAAATTTATGCACTGCGTGACGTTATGCCACCCCGGTGGCACAGTGCGGTGCTTTACTGGCGCTGGAGGACGACGCCATGCTGCACATCTTTATCTGCCCCGAGTGCCGGACCGAACACGACGAGCCGGCCGAAGCCGATTTTCTACTGAGCGCGATCTGCGTCGACTGCGCATTTGAGCTCGACGTACGGGCGGCCCGCTTCGAGCCGCTCGTAACGCACCCCGCCGCGGCTTGATGACAAAGCCACGCCGCGCTCAGCGCCGGGCGAACGACGAGGGGCGCACTACAGGGCGGCGCGCGCCGCAGCGACGACGTCCTCGAGAGCTCCGGCTTCGAATGGGATGCGTAAGCCCGCATCCTTCACGAGCTTGCGGAACGGCGCTTCGCCGCCGCGACCGCAAAGCGTGACGTACGCGGCCAAGGTCGCTTCCCGATCACTCTCCGCGCGTTGCCAAAATTGCAGCGCGCAACAGAGCGCAAGCGTATAGTCGATATAGTAAAAGGGCGCGACGTAGATGTGGCGCTTTTCTTGCCACAGGCCGCCTTTGGCGGGGTACGCGAGATCACCGTACGCGCGCCAGGGAAGATAGCGGCGCTCCATCTCCTGCCACATACCGTGCCGCTCTGTCGACGTCGCACCCGGATGCGCATAGACCAGATGCTGGAAGTGGTCGACTGCAACGCCATACGGTAAGAAGAGCATGGCGTCGAGCAGATGCTCGCGCCGATACGCCGCTGCATCCTCACCGAAAAAACGTTCCATCTGCGGCCACGAGAGATACTCGAGCGACATGGAATGAATCTCGGCGGATTCCAGCGTCGGCGTCAGATAGTCGACGGCGATCTTATCCCGGCTGCGCCAGCCTTGGAACGCATGCCCAAGTTCGTGCATGAACGTTTTGATATCGGACCGCGTGCCGTTGAAATTTGCGAAGACGAACGGCTCGCGCCGCGTGGGGAAGCTCGTGCAGTAAGCGCCGAGCGCTTTACCGGGCCGATTCTCGACGTCGAGCAGATCGCGCTCGAGCAAGACGTCGATCAATTCGCCGAGCGACGGATCGATTGCGCTCAGAGCTTCGCGCGTGCGAGCGACGATCCATGAACGATCGCCGAGCGGCGCCACGCGCTTCTCTACGCCGAGCGTCGATTCGTCCCACAAGTATGCCCGGTCGAGCCCGGCGCCCGCAGCTCCTTTCCGCACCAGCTCGTGAGCGAACGGCACGATGACGCGCGCGACTTCGTCACGATAGCCTTCGACGTCGGCCGGTCCGTAGTCGACGCGGCGCATCCGGCGATAGCCCAGACCCGTGTAATCCGCGTAGCCCAGTTTGCGCGCCATGCCGTCGCGCAAGCGCACGAGCTCGGCAAAGAGGTCGTCCAGCCTTTCCGCCCGCTCTTCGAAAATCGTCCAGCGTGCGCGTTCGGCAGCATGTCGTACCGGGCGCTGCGGGTCTTGCAGGTAAACGCCGAGCGCCGCGAGTGAACGCGACGCACCGTCGAAGGGTGTTTCCGCCGTTGCGAGCAGCTCCGTATACGTGCGGGTCAGCTCCGATTCGAGTATGAGAGCGGTAGAAATGGACTCGTCGAACGTGGCGATATCGGCCTCCCACAGCGCAAACGCTTGGCTACCGAGGTCCGCCTCGAGCTCCTGCCGAGCGCCACTCCCGAGAAACCGGCGCTTCATCGTCGTATCGAGCGCCGTCATCGCGGGAGCGCGCCGGTCGAGTTCGCGCTGCGCTTCGCGGTGAACGTCGCTGCGCGTATCTTGCGAATAACGCAACTGTGTCACGTTGGCCCACGATTTCCAGCGCCGCCGTGCAGCGTCCCAGTCGGCAAAACCGTCACGCCAGGCAACAGCGCCGTCGTGCGCGAGCGTGGCCTCGATCGAGCGGTAGGTCTCCGCCATATCCCGATCGGTCGGCGCCGCGATCTCCGTCATCCAACTCATGCAAGCTTCCTTTACAAGTCCAGGCGGTCGGCTACAAAGCAGTTTGGGCGAGGTCCGTAGGTGTCTTCGCGGCTTTAGAGCGAAACGTCGCCCGCGTATCCGGTCAATTCGACGTAACCGACGCCGCGCACGTTGCCATGCGCCGCGTCGCTGACGTCGACCGCGCCTTCCCAGTAGGAAACGCCCGTCGTCGTGGCGGCCAATTCTTGATCGAGCACCGTCGGTGAGAGAACCACATCGACTCCCGCCTGCGCAACCCGCACTCGCCAGCCGCTCGGATACGCTCCGCCGGTATGGGGACTACGCCAGGTACCCGTCGCGGCGATCGAAAATGCGGCGAGCGGCAGAAATTTTACCGAACCGTCACGTTCGATGAGGCTTCCGCTCGACTGCGGCGTAATGCTGCCGTCTTTTTGTCGCAGCACGTATAACATGAGTTCGCGCCGGTCGGCGAGTTGAATCGAAAACCAGTCCCAGCCGGCTTGACTCGCCTGCATCTCACCCGACCCAAACTCGTGATCCATCCAGGAGAGCCCCGTAATCGCGAAGCGCTGACCGTGGTATTCGAGCGTGCCGGCCGTTCGCAGCCGCGTATATGAGTAATAGTGCGATGCGCACGAAGGACACGCCGCTTTGCGCGATACGCCGCCTCGTCCATGCACGGCCGGCGGCTTTTCCGGGATTTGCTCGAAGCGGATAGCGTTGCGGCCAAGCGCGGTTTCGGCGGATGCGCTCATATTCATGCGTTCGATATCGGGCCGGCCTGCGGGGGCACCGCGCAAGGTCCAAGTATCGGCGCGCACGTCGAGCGTCGCCGGCGAGGCGTAGCCCGCGCCGAGGGCTTCGCGCGCGAACTTCTCAGCGTGGAAGAACGTATGCCCTTGCTCGTCGGTAAGCGCGAAGTGCGCCGGATACAACTCGTTCCCGCGCCAACGGCTCTGTCCGCGCGACGGCGGCGGGTCCCCCGGGCGCAGGCCGATTCGGAAGAACGTTAATTCGTATCCGAACCTTCGGCCGTTCGCCGTCGTAACGTGCCCCGTGTAGTACCACCATTCGCTTTGATAGCCCGGATGCGCGGCGTGATCGCGCGGCCATGAAAACGCGTACGGTGGAGCGGCAACGGTAAATTTTGGAGGGGCGGCAGTTGCCGCCGGGGCCGTTACGATAGCGAGCGACGTTTGCGCGCGACACGAAAACAGCGCGACAACGAGCGGCGCAAGAACTCGAGCGACGGTTTTCATTCGCTACGCACCGCTTCCGCGGTCCGAATGCGCGCGGCGATGCGAGCGGGATAGATGCCGGCGACGAGCGCAGCACCGATAACGAGCACGATCGCCTCGGCCAGGAAATCCCAAGGCATGTGGAGTTCGATAAGCCACCCGAACGCTTGACGGTTGATGACGAAGATGAGTAGGAGCGCGAGCATGATGCCGACGACGGCGCCCGCAATTCCGCCGAGCGCGCCGATGCAACCGGCTTCGTAGAAAACCATCCGCCGGACGTCGCGGACGGTCAAGCCGAGATAACGCAATAGTCCGATCTCCCGCCGCCGCTCCAAGACGAGTGCAAACAAAGTGCTGACCACCCCCAGGACCGCGATCGCAATGGAGATGATATAGAGCGCATACGTGATGGCGAAGGTGCGGTTGAAAATTGCAATGACGAGTGCGCGCAACTCCCGCGTCGTCTGCACGTCGATACGTAACGGCAACACGCTGCGAATGATTCGCGTGCGAAGTGCCGGCAGGTCGACGCCGGGCGCCGCGTAGATAGCGAGCGAATTCACGCTCGTGTCATGAAATAGACGCGCGAACGTTCGCGTATCCAGGAGCATGACGCCCGAATCGCTCGAATAGTCGTTATACAGCGCGACGACGTGGAAATGTGTCAAACCGCTCGGCGTGTCGATGTCCACCGCGTCGCCGACCTTCGTACCGAAGCGCGTGCTGAACGGTTCGCTGATTACCACGCTCAGCGTATCCGGCAGGCTGCGCGCGAGCGCACGCGTGTCGACGTGACCGATGAAGCGCAATTTATTGCGTTCGGCGACGGTCGAGAAATCGACCGCAGCCAGCGTCGTTAGTGTTTTCTCATAGGGAATCGATATCGCGCGAAACGTGTCGACGGCAGCGACGCCCGGGATATGCGCGATGGTCTTGGCGACCGTGGGCGCAAAGCGGGCGTCATAGGAGGCGTCCTGGAGCCCGAGGGGGCGCACGAACAGATCGGCTTTGAGCGTATCGTCGGCCCAAGCCACGACGGTCGTACGAAAGCTCCCGATGAGGATCGCGACGCTGACCATCATCGCAATCGCGACCATGAGGGATGCGACGGCGACGCTGTTGCGGCGTAACGACGAACCGAGATTGGTCGCCCCGAGCAAACCCGCAGCCGAGAGGTGCCCGGCGTACCGGTGCGCGGCGGCCGCAAGGCCCGCGATCGCGAGCGGTACGCACAGCGACCCGCCGAAGATAATCAACAGACCCGCCGCATACCCGGCGATCGGAATGCCGTCGACCGGGGGCAAAAACGTCAACGCGTAGGCGGCTGCGAACAAGGCGATTCCGGCCAGTGCGAGCCCCACCCCAGGCCGCGCGCGCCGCCGCTCGAATCCTTGGGCACGCATCGTGATGGCGGGGGCGGTCGAGGCGGCTTCCAGGGCCGGAAAAAGCGCCGCTAGCGTCGCGAGAACGGTACCGACGGCGAAGGCCTTGAGCAGCACGAGGGGGGCGTACAGGACGTGATCGGCATGGGAGGCGACGTACATCGTGTCGACGGTCCGCGATACCGCGCCTACCGACAGCTGCGCGAGGACAGATCCGAGTACGAGTCCGAGAATCGAGCCGCAGACGCCGAATAGCGCGCCCTCGGCAAGAAAAGTCCGAAAAACTTGGCCGCGCGTCGCGCCGAGTGCGCGCAAGGTACCGATGTCCGGGCGCCGCTGCACGACCGAAATTGCGACGGTGTTGTAGATTAAATACATGCCGACGAGCATCGCTATATACGACAGAGCCGCTAAATTTAATTGGAAGCTGCGAAGCATGCGTTTGATTTCGTCCGTGCGGACCTTAGGCGCGATAGCCCGGGCGCCATGCGGGAGAACGGCAGCGACGGAGTTGCGCACGGAAACGAGCCGAGCATCGTCGACGACGAGATCGATCCGGTCGAGCAGACCGATCTTTCCGAAGACTTCCTGCGCCGTCACGATATCGACGAACATGACGCTCGTATCGATCCCGGCGACGGCCGCGGGTAAAACGGCGGCCACATGGAAACGCACTGGTGTGTCGCCCGCGAGCGCGCTAAGCGTGCCGCCGGTGCGTACGTGATAGCGGTCCGCCACGCGCTGCGAGATGATCGCCCCCCGCCCTGCGATCAGCGCGTACGGATCGACGCCGAGGGCGTTCGCTCGAAATTCGCCGGGCGTAACGGGTCCCGAAGCGCCGTTCCCCGGCAGCGGCCGCAAAAGGTCGATCCCGAGGACGCGCAAGATTTCGCCCGAAAACGGATCCCCCGGGCGCGCGCCGACGACGACCGATTCTTCGATCGTCGGACTTGCATAGGTAACTCCGTCGACGTCCTGCACGCGAAGCAACGCCCGCTCGTCGAAGCCCCGGCCGACCCCGAGCACTTGCAGATTCACATGACTCGAGACGATGTTGACGCTCGAGGCAAACGAGGCGACTGCGGTCGCGTTCGCCAGATCGATCGCGAGCGAAATCGCAACGCCGAGCCCGACGGCAAACAGCGTCACGCACGAACGCAGCCGATTCGCTCGCATGTGTCCGAGGACGAGCGCCTGCAAAAGCGCTCTCAAACGCTGAGCGTCGCAGCGATTAACGCCGTCACGGTCGAGGGGCGCCGCTCGGACTTTGCTCGGCGGTCGCGATGATGCGGCCGTCCTGCATGCGCACGATGCGATCGCAAACGGCCGCCGCGTCCGCAGAATGTGTCGCCATTAAGATCGCTTGACCCGCAGCGGCGAACGTACGCAACAAGCGCAGCACGCCCGCTCCGCTGGACGAATCCAGGTTGCCCGTCGGTTCGTCGGCGAGGACGATCGCCGGGCGATGAATCGTAGCGCGCGCGACTGCTGCGCGCTGCATTTGGCCGCCGGATATCTGAGCGGGATAGGCTGCGAACTTGCCGCCGATACCGACGGCCTCGAGCGCAGCTCGAACGCGCGCGGCAATTTCGGCTCGGTCGCGACGCTGCAGCACGAGTGGCAGCGCGACGTTCTCACCGACCGTCATCGCGGGCAACAGATTGAAGAACTGGAAGACCGTGCCGATGCGTTCCCGGCGCAATGCCGTAAGCGCGTCGTCGTCGAGCGCCGACGTCGAGCGGCCGTCGACTTCGATCGAACCGGAACTCGGCAGATCGACGCAGCCGACGAGGTTGAGCAGCGTGCTCTTGCCGCAACCGCTGGGTCCGACGAGTGCCACCATCTCGCCCGGATACACCGTCAGCGAAACCGCATCGAGCGCACGAACGGCCTCCGCGCCGGCGTCGGCATAGACTTTACTCGCGTCGACGGCGCGGACCGCTGCACGCGCTCTATCGACGGTCTCGCTCACGCGTGCCGTCTCGGTTTCCACTCAGCCTTCGACGCCGCGCAGGACGAGCGCCGCATTGATGCCGCCGAACCCGGTCGAATTCGACAACACGACTCGCGGCGCAAGCGGACGAAGCTCGCGCACGTAATCGAGATCGCAAGCGGGGTCGACGTGTTCGAGATTGACCGTCCGGGGAACCCGGCCGTGGTGGATGGCGAGCACCGATAGCGCGGCCTCCCAAGCGCTGGTTGCGCCGAGCGCGTGACCGTGCTGTCCTTTGGTGCCGAGGACAGGGATGCGGTAGGCCGAGGGCCCGAGTGCCTCTTTGAAGGCGGTCGTCTCGATAACGTCGTTGAGCTGCGAAGAAGATCCGTGCGCGTCGATGAGCTCGAGCTCGTCCGCGCCGAGCCCCGCTTCGGTTAGCGCCGCCCGCATCGCTTGCGCGGATCCGCGGCCTTGAGGTTGCGGAGCGGTCATGTGATAGGCATCGGACGTAAGCCCGTAGCCCACGAGTTCCCCATAGATACGCGCGCCGCGGTCGACGGCATCGCGATACCGCTCGAGGACGAGCATGCCCGCGCCTTCGGCCATGACGAAGCCGTCGCGATCCCGATCGAAAGGCCGGCTGGCGCGCGCCGGCTCGTCATTGCGTTCCGACATCGCGCCGATCGTATCGAAGGCGCCGTACACGAGCGGTGACAGCGGCGCCTCCGCTCCTCCGGCGAGCGCCGCCCGAACGTCGCCGCGAGCGACGGCGCGAAAGGCATCCCCGATCGCAACGGCGCCGGCCGCACACGAGTTGCCGTTACTGACGGCCGGTCCACGTAGATCGAAGGCCATGGCAACGTTCGACGTCGCGGCGCCCCCGAACACCGAAATCGCGAGCAGCGGCCGGACGGTGCGCGCGCCGCGCTCGCGATAGGCGTTATGCTGCTCCTCCGCAAAAGCGAGCCCGCCGAGCGCCGAGCCGATATAGATGCCGACGTCGTCCGCGAAGGAGGTCGGATCCAATGCGGCGTCCTCGAGCGCGAGTTTCGCCACCGCGACGGCGAACTGACTGAAACGGTCCGTGCGTGCTACGTGCTTGCGTTCGAGGAAATCGTGCGGATCGAAAAGCGGAACTTCGGCGGCGACATGCGAGCCGAATTCGCTCGCATCGAAGCGCGTCACGGTGCCGACGCCGACCGTGCCGGCGACCACATGCTCCCAAAAGGTCTTGACCCCCATCCCGAGCGGCGATACGATGCCGATCCCGGTCACGACGACGCGCTCCGTCGCGCGGGTCATGTGCGGTGTTCCGCGAGCAGTTTCATGCAGGCGAGCGTTTTACTCGCGACGTCGTGCACGAAAAACTCCCCGACGACGTGCTCGCCGAGCCAATCGCTCGCGACGGGAAAAGCGAAGTGTAAGCGATGTTCGATAGTCACGCGCGTGCCGTCGGGTGCTGCAGCGAACCGCCACTCGACGTCCATTCCACGCGTCCACCCGCGCACGTGGCGGAAGCGTATCGATGGCGTTTCGGGATCGTCCGTTTGCTCGGCGACCCACGCGATCGGAATGAGATCGCGCCAGGCTGCCATCGCGACCGTGCGCGTAGCGCCGCTCGTGGATAGGACTCGCACCGAGCGATAGTGCGGAAGGATTTCCGGCCAACGTTCTGTGGCCGCCGCGAGCCGATAGATTTCGGCAGCGGAAGCCGCAATCGTAATCTGGTTGACCATCTTCGTCACGCGAGTAATCTTCCCAGCGACACTGGGCTCAGCGCTCGTTCCGGCGCGACGGTGCCCGCGACTGCCCCCAGCAGCGCCGCAGCGAGATCGGGCCGGGCGCGCAGCCGTGAAACCGCGCGCCGCGCCAGCGGCGGCACATCGACCAGCGCCCCCACGACCTGCGTCAAGCGTTTGCGAACGGCGAAATCGCGCTCGCGCTGCTTCGCATAGTTTTCGAAAGCGGCTTCGGCGCGCCTCACGTCCGTCAAACTGAGCGCGATCGCGTCGACGGCTTCGCGCGCGCTGCGCAACGCGAGAAAAACGCCTTGACCTGTAAACGGATTCAAGAAGCCTGCAGCGTCGCCGACCAGCAGCGCGCCGGCGCGAGCGACGGCGGAGACATCGAAAGCGAGCGGCCCGAAAGAAACGCGGGCGCCCAATCGCTCGGCCTGAGCAAAGCTTCGATGCCCGCGTCCCAGGCTTGCGGCCTTGCCGCGCATGCCTTCGTCGACTGCGCCGGACCACGCGCCGAGATCGCGGTCCCGCACGACGACCATGACGTTCGTGCGCTCGCCGTCGAGCGGATTAAGGGCGAAATACGCACCCGTTCCCACGTACATCTCGACGTGCGACGCGAGTTCTCCGAAGCCGCGGTAATGACCTCCGAGCGCGAACCGCCGAACGCCGCGTGCCGGTTTCGCGAGGGCAAGTTTGCGCGCGACGAGCGAGCCCGCACCGTCGGCCCCGACGACGACCCGCGCGCGCAGCGAAGAGGGCTCTCCGTGCGCGTCGCGCAGCTCGACGCCGCAAACGCGTCCGTTTTCGAAGGTGAGATCTTCCGCGTGCGCGCGCAGCACACGGGCGCCCGCGTCCCGCGCGGCGTTGAGAAGCAGTTCGTCCAGGAGCGCTCGTTCGCACGCGAGCGAAGGCGCAGGGAACGGCATTTCGAGCGCCTCGGTCTGCGGCGGCACGATCCGCAACCCGCGTAACGGTCGCGCGATCGCTGCCACGTTTTCACGCAAACCCAGTTCGTCGAGCGCCGCAACCGCGCCACCGCTCAAATATTCTCCGCAGACTTTGCGGCGCGGGAAACGCTGCCGCTCGACGACCGTCACCGCGATGCCGCGCCGGGCGAGACCGAGTGCGCAGGCGGCGCCGGCCGGCCCGCCTCCGACGACGACGACGACGTCAGCCACGCACGTGCGGACGGCGCCCTCCGGCTTGCCGCGCGATGTGCCGCAATAGGCGAGCCGTTATGAAGAAACGGGTCGCGTCGCGCGCAACCCGTTTCAAAGCGGGAAGTTCCGTGAAAGTTTAGCTTTTGAAGTAGTCTGCGTTAACCGAGATATAGCCCTGCCATTTATCGGGTACGTCGGAGTCTGCATAAATCGCCTCGACCGGACACGCGGAAACGCAAGCGCCGCAGTCGATGCAAACTTCGGGATCGATGAAAAGCTGCTTTTCGTCGTCCTTGCCGTGAATGCAATCAACCGGACAGACGTCGACGCACGATTTATCTTTCGTGCCGATGCAGGGTTCGGTAATGACGTATGACATGGCTTCGTGACTGGCCCTTTCGGATACAAACTCGCTGCTCGTATTGCGGACGGCCCGCTAGTGCTCCTTGCGACGAAAGACGCAGCGCGGCGGCACCGCCGGTCGCCAGGCACTCGTCCGGCATGCGGGCCGGGCTTCAATCGCGAAGTAACTGCCGATGGTTACCGGAACCGCTCATACGCTAGCACCGAATTGCGAGACTTGTGGGGTCGCGCCTGCGACGACCCGCGACTACACGCTGCGCAGCGGCGCATGGGTCGAAGCCGAGGTTTGCGAGGCGTGCGCTCGACGGCGCCGCACGGCGATCGTTCCGCTGGCCATTTCCGCGCTCGTTGCTGTCTCGCTCGCGGTCGGCACGACGTTTGCTATCGACCGCTTCCAGCGCGGCGAACGCGACTTGCCTACGGGCGATCCCCGTGAGTGGACCAAGCGGCTGCGGACGGGCACTCCGACGCTGGCGGCCTATTCGCGCGATCTTACGGCCGCGGCGCGCGCCGGCGAACTAGACCCCGTTATCGGCCGTGACGTGGAAATCGACCGGCTCGTCTCGATCCTCGCCCGCCGCTCGAAGAACAACCCCGTGCTCGTCGGCGATCCTGGGGTCGGCAAAACGGCCGTCGTCGAAGGACTCGCGCAGCGCATCGCCGCGGGTAAAGTGCCGCCGGTTTTGCGCGATAAGCGGCTCCTCTCGCTCGCGCTCGGCCCGCTCGTTGCCGGCACCAAGTATCGCGGCGAGTTCGAAGGCCGGGTGAAGCGCATCGTAGACGAAATCAAGAAGTCGGCGCGCGAAGTTATCCTCTTCATCGACGAGCTGCATTCGCTCGTGGGAGCGGGGGCGGCCGAGGGTTCGCTCGACCTTTCGTCGATGATAAAACCGGAACTCGCGCGCGGGGAATTGCAATGTATCGGCGCTACGACGTTCGAGGAATATCGCAAGCACATCGAGGCCGACGCAGCGCTCGAACGGCGCTTTCAACCGGTAACCGTGTCCGAGCCGACGATTGCGGAAGCAGCGCTTATCCTGCGCGGCTTGCGGGGCAAGTACGCAACTCACCACGGCGTTACGATTTCCGACGAAGCGGTCGATGCCGCGGCGGCGCTATCGGCGCGCTATATCGTCGATCGCTTCCTGCCCGATAAAGCGATCGATCTGATGGACGAGGCAGCGGCTTCGGTCGCGCTCAGCGGCGGGTTCAAGGTTACCGCGGGCGACATCGCGGCGGTCGTTGCGAAGTGGACCGGGATCCCGCAAGGGTCGCTCAGCGAAGAGCAATCGCGCAATCTGCTCGCGCTCGAAGGCGCGCTTGCCAAACGCGTCGTCGGACAGGATAGAGCGATTTCGCTCGTCGCGGAAGCGATCCGGCGCGGGCGCGCCGGACTGAAAGATCCTCGCAAACCCGTCGGCGGTTTTCTTTTCGTCGGTTCGAGCGGCGTCGGAAAGACCGAGCTCGCTCGCGCGCTCGCAGCGGAACTCTTCGGGACCGAAGACGCACTCGTGCGCATCGATCTCACGGAATACACCGAATCGCATACGGTTTCGCGCCTGCTCGGCGCACCGCCCGGTTATGCGGGTCATGACGAGCCGGGACAATTGACGGAACCCGTGCGGCGCCGGCCGTACTGCGTCGTACTTTTCGACGAATTCGAAAAGGCGCACGGCGACGTCGCTTCCATTCTGTTGCAAATTCTCGACGACGGGCGCGTCACGGATGCCAAGGGACGCCTCGTCGATTTCCGGCACTCGATCGTTATTTTAACCAGTAACGCCGATCCATCCGAACTCGAGATCTACGTACGGCCGGAACTTCTCAACCGCATCGACGACGTCGTGCACTTTAACGATCTAGGCGAAGCTCAGATCGAACGCGTCGTCGAGCTGCAGATGAGTGCCGTAGCCGAGCGGCTCGGTGCCCTTCGCGTGTCGATCGTCTTGACCGACGAAGCTCGCCGCTTCCTTGCAAGCGAGAGTCTCGCAGCTGGTAGCGGAGCACGCTACGTCGCACGTACGATCGCTCGACTCGTCACGAACCCGCTGTCGACCGCCCTGCTCCGCGGCGACATTTCTGCCGGGGGCAAAGCGCGCGTGGAGCTCCGCGACAGAGCCCGCATCGAAGTCACCGCCGCCTAGCGGAGGCGCAGATTTCGCGCAGGGCTTCGTTGCCGACGGGCTCATGTGCTCGGATTCGCTTCGCGAATCCCGGCACGAAGTGCCGCGCCCGTAGGGCGGAATTCGGCGACCCGAATTCACATACTTCGCCCTTCGGCGCCTCGCCCTGCACGAAAGCTGCGTTTGCTTCGCTTGGCGTGAGCGCGGCTTTTCGTCTCGGCTCGCGAGAGTCGGATTTAGTTTAGAGGATTTTTTTTATGGCGTCTTCGATTTCGCTGGTTTGCATTTCGCCGAGGCGGAAGGTGCTGACTTTGCCGGCTTTGTCGATGAAGATGTGAACGGGCAGTGCGATGACGCCGTACTGCTTCCCCATCTCGCCGTCGTCGACTGCGATGGCGAACGGCCACTTATATTGGCGCGCGAAAGTAACGGCCTTCGCTCTGTCTTCTTGTTCGTTCACGCCTACAACTTTTAGACCGCGAGACGCGTATTTCTTGGCTAGATGCGCAACGCCCGGCGCCTCTTCATTGCACGGTGAACACCACGATGCAAAGAAATTGAGGTATACCGGTTTGCCGTGCAACGCCGCCAACGTTACGTTGCCGCCCGTCGCGCTCGGGAGCGTAAAGGCCGGAGCCGAATCACCGGCATGCGGGGCGGCGAGCGCGGGCGCTTGCGCTACGGCCAGCAGCGTAAGGGCGATGAAGACGATACGAGACGGATGCACGGCCGGTTCTCCTAAGACGTACTGAAAGAAGGAAAGCGCACGTGCGTCGCGTCCTCCGCCATCTGGCGCAGCAAAGCATCGACCGAAGAGAACGCGCGTTGCTCGCGCAGAAACCGAAAATCGCGCAGCGACAATTCCTCGCCATAGATGGTGCGCCGAAAGTCGAGTAACCAGACTTCCACCGTCCGGGCTGCGCCGGCGAAGGTCGGATTCGTACCGATCGACACGAGCCCCGCGTAATCGCGGCCGTCATAGCGGGCGACGACCGAATAGATGCCGTCGGCCGGCAATGTTTTCTTCGCGTCGATGGTGAGGTTGGCGGTCGGAAAGCCGAGATCGTGGCCGCGACCGAAGCCGAGCGCGACGCGGCCCCGCAAGGCATACGGCTCGCCGAGGAGCCGGTTCGCCGTTGCGAGATCGCCGCGCCCGAGCGCCGCGCGGATACGCGTGCTCGAGATACGCTCGTCCTGGTCCGCCAGCGCCGGAACCGCGACCACATCGACGCCAAGCGGCGCAAGGGTTTCGCGAGCAACCGTCACGTCGCCCTCGCGACCGCGTCCGAACCGGAAGTTCTCGCCGATAACGAGCCCGCGAATACCGAGTTTCCGGCGTAAGACCTCCGTCAAGAAAGCGCGCGCGTCGATGCTTGCGATTCGCTCGTCGAACGGCACGAGATGGAGCTCGTCGATCCCGGTCGACGCCAACAAGTTTATGCGCTCCTCGAGCGTATTGATGAGCGCCGGCACGCGTTCGGGACGCAAGTACGTGGACGGGTGATTTGCAAACGTAAGGACCGCCGCCCGATAGCCCGGGCGCCGCAACCGCAACAGCGCTCGGATGATCTCGCGATGACCGCGATGCAGCCCGTCGAAAAAACCGAGCGCCATGACGAGCGCCCGGTCGTGCTCGCGACGCTCCAGCGCGTGATGAATTTTCAAACGAACACTTTGCGCGGCGCCAGGAGCGCTCCGACCGCTTCACCGACTCCTACCAGCGTGCGCGTCGAGTCGCGCACAAATACGTGTTTCGCGGCCGACCCGAGCGGTAGCGGCACGAGCCGGCCGGCTCGAAAGTCTGCCGAGCCACGGCCGTCGAGCACGATCGTCGGAAACGGAATCACGCGCTCGGGCGCGATGAGCGCGTCCTCCGGCGCTGCTTCGATCTCTTCCAGGAGCAAGGACTCATACAAGACGAACGCGCCGGCCGCATCGCGCAAAAGCGCTCCCATGTGGGCGCGGCAGCCGATTGCCTTGCCCAAGTCTTCGCACAGTGCGCGGACGTAGGTCCCTTCGGAACATGCGACGGCGATACGCGCGACGCCCTCGCAGTACCCGAGAACCGAAAGACCGTAGATCGTAATGAGCCGTGCCGGCCGGTCGACGGATTCCCCACGCCGGGCGATGTCGTAGAGTCTCTCGCCGTTGTGATGCAGTGCACTGATCATCGGCGGTATCTGCCGGCCGGAACCGAGAAACGAGGGAACGGCTTCGCGAAGCCGGATCTCGGCGTCCGGGGGGACGGGGCTCGCCGCGATCTCCGTCCCGGTCGCATCGCCGGTCGACATCGTACGTCCGAGCACGAGCGTGAAAACGTACGACTTGCGGCGGTCCTCGATGAGCGGAATCAGCCGCGTTGCCTTACCGAGGGCGAGCGGCAAGACGCCCGCGGCCATCGGATCGAGCGTACCCAGGTGGCCGACCGGCAATTTGCCACCGCCGGGCTGCGCGTAGATTTTTCTAACGCGCGCGCCGACCTGCACCGACGTTAATCCCGCCGGCTTGAAGACGTTAACGAAGCCGAACATTACGAAGCGAGGGCGGCGTCCCTCACTCCCGTCACAAGCCTTCCGCGTGTAAGGCGGCGCGCACGGCGTCCACCGCTGCGTCCACCGTACCGTCGAACGTGAAGCCCGACGCCCGGAAATGGCCGCCGCCGCCGAGTCGCCCTGCGGCCGTCTGCACGTTCACGCGCCCGTTGCTGCGCAGGCTCGCCCGCACGTCGCCTTCATACGCTTTGAAAAGCGCCGCCACGTCTACGCCTTCCACGGACCGCAAGTGCTGCACGATCTCTTCGGTGTCTTCGCCGTCGGCGCCGTGACGTGCCAGCATCGCTTCGTCGACGACGGACCAGCAGAACTTGCCGTCTTCCTCCAGCCGCGCCGAAGCGAGCGCTTCACCGAGCAAACCGATCGCGGCAAAACGCTTGTTCGCGAAGACGCGTTCGGTGATCTCCTGTTGATCCGCGCCACGGTCGACGAGCCAAGCTGACGTTCGCAGCACCTCGGCGGTCGTATTCGAGTGCATGAAGCCGCCCGTATCCGTCATGATCGTCGTCAGGAGACAGGTCGCAATTTCGGGCGTGACCGGCGCCTCCATCGCCTGCAGCAACTTCAGAACGCACGTGCCGGTCGAACACTCGGTTTCCAAGACGTAATTGAGCGCGCCGAAACGAGTGTTGGCAAGGTGATGGTCGATATCGAGGATATTCTCGCGAGCGATCTCGGGCAGAAACTCTCCGGCCCGCGACGTATCGCTCATGTCGCAGAAGACCCACAGCGCATCGGCGGGCAGATCGGCCGGCAACGCACGCGCGACTTTATCCGCATCGGGAAGAAAGCGCAGGTTCCGCGGCACCGGATCTTGCTGGAAATAATAGACGCGCTTGCCCTGCGGCCGCAGTGCGAGCCCGAGAGCAAGTCCGGCGCCGAGCGTGTCGCCGTCCGGTTTTACATGACTGACGAATACGAAAGCCGACCGCTTGCTTAACTCGGCGACGACGGCTTCGGTCGTGGCCTCCCGCGCGCTACTTTGAATCATCGATCTCCCCCGCTGGATTTTCTGCCGTCCAGGCCAGCACTCTAGTGAGTGCAATAGCCTTCTCCGTCGTACGATCTTCGACGAAGACGAGTTCTGGCGTGTGCCGCAACGTCACCGCGTGCCCGAGCTCGCCGCGTAGAAACCGCTTGGCGGATTCGAGCGCGATCATGCTTTGTTTCGCAACGTGACGATCGCCGATGATCGAGACGTACACTTTTGCCGTTTGCAAATCGTTCGTGATCTCTACGCGCGTTACCGTTACGAAGCCCAGCCGCGGGTCTTTGAGTTCGGTCGCAATCAACTTCGCAAGCTCGCGCTGTAGTTCGTGGTCGATCCGCCCCATCCGTTCACGTTTCACTGTTTTGCCTTTCGAACCGCCGGTATCGCGACCGAACCCGCCGCACTATACATATCGTTCTGTCTCAAAGCCGGAACGTTAGCATCCGCCGTCAGATCGAACAACTGCCTTACCAGCAGCGCGACGGCGAATACGGCTCCAAAGCTCAAAAATGCTGCATACCCCCGAATCCGGCCGGCACCGGCCCGGCGCGAAGCGTCTTGCGGCTTCAACGCTCCACCCGCGAACCACGCCGGTATTCGAGCGCCGTCTTGATCAACAATGCGACGATCGCGACAAGCAACGCAATGCGGACGCCGGTAAAGTAGGACGGCATGCGGAGCGGCCGATCGATAACGAGGCTGAAGATTTGCTGCGCAGCGATCGCCGCGTAAAGACCGAACCTTATCGCCAGTTGAGTGCGCGAGGCCGGCCGCTGTGGCGGTAGAGAGGAGTAGGTTCTCAATACAGACGTTTCGCGCTCGCGATCGCTCAACGGACGTTACGCTTCCTGAGCCACCGAAACCCGATCGCGTTGGCTACGTATAGCGCGCATAGGCCCACGAACACCCAATCCCAGACCTGCCAGCGTCCGGATAATGCGAAATAGAGCGCGAGACCGCCCGTTGCCACGATCGCGATCCATTGCAACGGCACCGCCCAAGCGGCCATGGCGCCGAGCGCCGCTGCCCGCCGCGCGTTACGTTGTTCGGCTTCCGAACTCGAGCCCGGCGAGTTCTCTGCATCGTCAGCCACGCGTCCGCTCGCGCTGAAACGCCCCGAGCGCAAACATCCCGATTCCGATCGCAAGCCCGAATAACATCCCGACACAGAACGCATTCAACCCGGCAGGCGGTCCCGTCTTGTCGAGCAACACCGCCGCAACGAGCGCCATGAACGCGCCGAGCCCGAGTTCGCGCGACGACATGTACTTGAACCGCATCCAATACTTCACGCCGGTTTTTCAATCGCCCGCAACTGCCGCCGAAATTGGAAGAAAGAAAGCCCGAATATCGATACGCCGCATAAGCTTGTGAACGCCAGATGACGATCGCCCCATATTAGCGCCACGGCACCGATCACGACGTAACCGGCTGCGAACGCGCCGTATATCCGCGTCAGCCGAACGAGCCGTCGTCGCCGCTGCTCCGGTGTACCCACTCCCGCCGCCTCGATGCTGCGCGTAACGAGCCGAACGACCCCGGGAAGCGGTGGCTGCAAAGCCTTCCCCACTACATCACCAGAGCGGTCACGCGCGAAACCCGCGCCGCGCGCCGGCGACCGGTCGACCGGTTCAGGCCGGAACCGGTTCCGGCGCGACCAACTCAGAGGCGAACGCCTCGATCACATCCCCCGTCTTGAGATCCGAGAACTTAGCGATCTGCACGCCGCACTCGTAGTTTTCCGTGACTTCGCGAACGTCGTCTTTGAAGCGCCGGAGCGACTCGAGTTCCGACTCGAACACGACCGCCGAGTCACGCAAGATACGCACCTTGGCATTGCGCGTCAACTTGCCGCTTTGGACGTAGCAGCCCGCGATTGTCCCGACCTTCGAGACCTTGAAGACCTCGCGAACTTCGGCCCGTCCGAGAATGACCTCGCGGTATTTCGGCGCCAACATTCCGAGCATCGCCTTCTTCAGATCGTTCTCGACATCGTAGATGACCTGATAGAACCGAATGTCGACTTGCTCGTTCTCGGAGAGCCGCTTGACCGTTTCGTCCGGCCGGATGTTGAATCCGATCAGAACGGCGTTCGACGCGCTCGCAAGATTGACGTCGTTGGGCGTAATCGCACCGACGCCCGCGTAGATGACGCGGATGTTGACTTCGCCCGTCGAGAGCCCCTCGACGCGTGACCGCAAGGCCTCGACCGCACCCTGACCGTCGGCTTTGAGGATGAGGTTAAGCGTCTTGCTGCCGCCGTCCATCGGTGTCGCCATGAAGCTCTCGAGCGAAACGCGCGGCCCTGACGTTGCCGCGATCGCGACATCCTTACGGCGCGTGGAACGCTTCGCCGCGGCTTCACGGGCAACACGCTCGTCCGAGACGACCATCAGCGAGTCGCCGGCACTCGGTACTTCCGAGAGGCCCATGATCTCGACCGGGATCGAGGGGCCGGCTTTCTTCACCTGCTTGCCCTTGTCGTCGACGAGCGCCCGGATTTTACCGAACGCCGAGCCGACGACGACCACGTCCCCGGTCCGCAACGTACCGTTCTGGATAAGGACGGTTGCGACGGCGCCGCGGCCCTTATCGAGCGCCGACTCGATGACGACGCCCGTAGCGCGCCGCGTTTTATTTGCTTTGAGATCGCGTAGTTCGGCCTCGAGAAGGACCGTTTCCAGCAGCTGATCGATCCCGTCGCCCGTGCGCGCCGAGACGGGTACCATTTCGGTCTTTCCGCCCCATTCAACCGGTTGCAATCCCTGTTCGGAGAGTTGCGACTTGACGCGGTCGGGAGCCGCGCCTTCCTTATCCATCTTATTGATGGCCACGACGATCGGCACGCCCGCTGCTTTGATATGCGAGATCGCTTCGATCGTCTGAGGCATGACCCCGTCGTCGGCAGCTACCACCAGGATCGCCACGTCGGTGACCTTCGCGCCCCGGGCGCGCATCGCCGTAAACGCTTCGTGACCCGGCGTATCGATGAACGTTACTTTGTGATCGCCCTTCTCTACCGTGTAGGCACCGATGCGCTGCGTAATTCCGCCCGCTTCTCCCGCCGCAACGTTCGCAAACCGGATCTTGTCCAGGAGCGAGGTCTTACCGTGGTCGACGTGGCCGAGTACGGTTACGACCGGCGGCCGCGTAGACAACAGCTCGGGACGGTCTTCCTCCTGCTCGACGACGACTTCTTCGCCCGCCTCTTTGATGACCGCATCGAAGCCGAATTTCTTCGCAACGTTCTGTGCGGTTTGGGCCGGAATGTTCTGATTGATCGTCGCCATGGTGCCCATCTTGATGAGCTCCTTGATGACATCTTTGGCAGGCACGATCATTGAGGTCGCGAGTTCTTGAACCGTCAGCACGTCCGGAATCTCGATCTTTTCGAGCGTCGAGGAATGGAGCTGCGTCCGGTCATCGCCTTGATTCTTCTTACGGCGCCGCTCCTTTTCGAGCAGCATTTCCGTCTCGCGATCTTTTTTGGCACCGGAGCGGTCGCCCGGGCCACGGCCGCGCGGACCCTGCGGCCCGCGCGGACCGCCGGAACTGGGTGCCGGTCCGCCGCCCGGAGCGGTAAGCGGCGTTCCCGGTGCACCCGGAGGCCGCGGCGTGAACGGCCGCGGCCCTGCCGGCGGTGTCAGCGGACGGAACGGGCCGTTCCCCGCCGGGCGGCGAGTGGGCGGTGGGGCAGCGCCCGGACGCGGCGGGGTGAGGGCGCCCCCTTGCGGCGCCCGATAACCTTGACCCGGTACTCCCAGCTGGCCGGGACGCGGAGCAACCCCGGGCCGGCCAGGAAGCCCGACTTGCGGGCCCGGGCCGGCCGAGCCGGCGGCCCCGTTACCTGGTTCGGACACTTGCGGCCGAGGTGCGGGAGCGATCGTCGACCGCCCCGCCGGAACCGGCTTGAGCATTGGAATCGGCATGTCGGTCCCCGCCGCGGGCACTTGCGGCCGCACGGGAGCACCCGGAGCAACCCGCGGCGCCGGATTTGAAACGATGCGGGGAGCGGGGCTACCGGCGATACGCGGAGCCGGCCCCCCGGCGATGCGGGGCCCGGGAGCGCCCACGATGCGGGGAGCGGGACCGGACGGAAGATTCGCTTCCTCGCCATCGACAGACGGCGCAGCCGTAGCCGAAGCCGCGGTTCGGGCCTCGGGGAAAACGGCTGACTCCGACCCGGAAGGCGCTACGACGGAAGCCGATACTTGTGCGGCGGCCGCTTCCAGCGGCACCGATATGTCCACCGGCTCAGCGGCGGGAACGGCGGCGACCGGTTCGGGGCGGGCAGGAACCGGCGCGGCGGCAACTGTTGCCGGTTGCGCGGGGGAAGCGGCAACTGCTGCCGGTCGTGCCGGGGCGGAGGCAACGGGTGCCGGCTCGGCCACGACGGGAGCTGCATCGGCCGAGACGGCCCTGGCGGCCCGCTTAGGCGCCGCCGAAACCGGCCTCAACGTCGGAACCGCCTCCGCTTGCGCGACGACCTTGGCCGGCTGCTCCTTGGCTGGGCGGGGAGCGGCGCTCGTCGCAGTACCATTCGTCTTCACAGGAGGCGGCGCTGCAACGGCCGCAGGCGCTGCCTTTCCTGCGCCCTTGCCGCCGCCCCCGAGGAGCACGCCGCGCACAAGGTCGGCGATGGGATCCTCAACGACGCTCAGCTGATTTTTCGCCTCCAAGCCGAGCCGGTCGAATAAACCGATCAGATCTTTGGATGAAAGCCCGAGTTCCTTAGCGAGCTCGAAGATGCGTACTTTTCCGGTTGCCGTAGCCATATCGTCCTTCTCACAACCCGCTTGCAGCGTCTGCGGCTGCACTCGGAAACTTGTCTAATCCATGTAATTTGCTCCGGACCGGGCGACCCGTGCCCTTACACGCCTCACCCGAGACCATCGAAAGTTCAGCCGCGCTAAAGCGCATTAACGAGGAACCCGCTTATCATACACGTCCTCGCCCTTCACGCAAAGGGCGCTCGCCCGTTTCCAGTCGGCAGCGGCCGCTGCGCTCGAGAGACCAGGGTAACGCTTATTCTTCAATGCCCGTCCGGCGCAACGCTGCGAGCACAGATAAGCGCCGCGACCGGGCGACCGGAATCGGGCGGCGTCGAGCGACCAGCCATCGTCCGAACGTACGAACCGCACGAGGGTCGCCTGCGCTCCGCGCGTTCGGCAGCCGACGCAGGTGCGAACGGGATTCCGAGCGGCGGTTGCTATTCTTTATCCTCGGAGGAGCCGCCCTCACGGCCCGCCGGATCGAACATCTGCCGGCGAAACTCTTCCAGCTTGCGAATGAGCTCCGGATCGATAGACGGAGCGCCGTCCGGCCCCACTTCAGCCGCCTCGTCGCCGTCCGCGACCGTCTCCGGCGCCCCGACGGCAGCGCGCTCTTCGCGCTCGTTGAGGTAACGCGCCCTTGCCTCGTCCGCCTCGGCCTCGCTCGTGATATCGAGACGCCAGCCGGTGAGGCGCGCGGCCAGCCGCACGTTCTGCCCTTCGCGTCCGATCGCAAGCGAGAGCTGGTAGTCGGGAACGACCACCAGACCGACGCCTTCGTCCTCGAAGAGCTCGACCGTCAGAACCTTCGCCGGAGCGAGGGCATTATGAATGAAACCGATAGCGTCGCTCGACCAGCGGATGATGTCTATTTTTTCCCCGCGCAGTTCGTCCGAGACGCTGGCGATGCGACTCGACTTCGGCCCGAGACACGCACCCACGGCATCCACGTCCGCGCGGTGCGAATGGACGGCCACCTTCGAGCGATTGCCGGGTTCACGCGCGATCGCCATAATTTCGACGATGTTATCTTCGATCTCCGGGACCTCCCGCTCGAGTAGACGTTGCACGAGCCCCTCGGCCGCGCGCGAAAGCACGATCTGCGGGCCTTTATTCGTCTTGCGTACGTCTAAAACGAAGGCCAGAATACGATCGTTAATACGAAAATTTTCGCGCGGTACTTGTTCGGAAAGCGGCAGTAGGGCCTCGGTCTTGCCCAGGTCGACGAACATATTACGCTGCTCGTAACGTTGGACGGTTCCGCCGACGAGGTCGTGGAGCTTCTGACTGTAGTCGTTAAAAATCGTGTCCCGTTCCGCCTCGCGAATACGCTGCACGATAACCTGCTTTGCCGTTTGCGCGGCGATGCGGCCGAAGTTTTTCGGCGTTACTTCTTCGTCGTAATAATCGCCCGCCTCATACTTCGAACCCGCTTCCTTACGCGTTACTTCGAGCTTGGGATCCGTGACTTCGTCAACGACGTTGCGGCGATGGTACACCTTATACTCGCCCGTATCGCGATCGATCGAAACGATCGCGTTCGCTTCGCCGCCGAAGTTGCGTTTATAGGCCGAAATCAACGCCGCCTCGAGCGCCTCGAGCAGCATGTCGAACGGGATGGCGCGTTCACCTTGGAGGAGCCGCAAGGACTCGCGGAGCGTAGGTTCATCGGGCGCGGCTTTCGTCGCTTTAGCGGTTTTTGCGGGCATCTTTTCTCTCTCGTTTCGCGCGCGTCAGATCGGCGCGGATATCGAAGTCGACGTTGGCAGTTTTAATAAGTTCGAGCGGGATCGGTATTTCGACCCCGTCCGCCAGCAGCAGCGCGGCGTTCCCGCGTACGCCGAGAAGGGTCCCGCGATGCGTCTTCCGATTGTCGATGGCGAGGGTCGTGACGATCCGGACCGCGCGATCTCGAAAGCGCTCGTAGTCGGCGGGTTTAACGAGCGGCCGATCCAGGCCGGCCGATTCGACTTCCAGGGTATACGGTGCGTCGAAGCTTCCGAGTGCACGATTGATTCGGGCGGCGACACGCTCGCAAGTCGAAAGGTCGACGGCGCCCTCCGCCCGGTCGACAACCAGCGACAACTCAAAGGACCGCCCCTGCCTACGCGAACGGGCTAAGACGATCTCGAGCCCGTCGAATGCGGCATCGTACGGGAGCGCGTGGGCGGCCCGTTCGAAGGCAGCGGTGAGGCTCGTGCCGTCAGATACCGCGGAACCCGCGGCGCCCTCGAGCGATTTTTCGATGTGAATGCGTTCCCTTACAACGACGAAGCGCGGGACCTGCCCACGCTTCTCTCCTAGAACGCGCCTATTATAGCGTACTTCGCGCAGGCATGGCAAGGCCGGTAGCGGCGGGTGCAGGTGGGGTTTAGGTGGCGGCGGCCCGGTGACGGCCAGGGCCCGTATGAATTCGCACGACGACGGAGGACCTTCCACGTACTCAAGACTCCGATCTAGGCGGCTCCGTGGCTTCGGATTCGCGTCGTCGGCGTTGTTTTCAGGAGATCACGGAGACAGTTGCGCAGCCACTCTTGTGCAGCATCGCCATTCGAACGCCTGTGCCAGGCCATGCAATGACGGGTTTGCTCAATCTCGCGCGGAGCCGCAACGATTCGCAAGTCTGCGATCGGAATTAGTGCTGTCGCCAGCGGTTCCCCAACCGTGCATATCATATTCGTACGAGCGACGGCAAGCACCGCTGACGCTGACGTTGGGGTCGACATTACAATCTGTCTTTCGCGACCCTGCGCGGCAAGGCGATTCTCGATCCATGGCTGGCCTCCGCGAGCGACGTTTATAGAGACGTGCCGGTATTTAAGGTAGTGATCTAACGTAAAGCGGCGGGAAGAAAACGGATGCTTGAGCTACGATGCAGACGAGATTTTCCGGCGGAAACGGCTCGGTCTCGAATTGGCGAACAGCATCCAGGCCGATGACGGCGAGGTCGACATTACCGGCCTCAATGTCCAGGATCGAATTCGCACGCCATAGACTCACATCGAGGCGAACCTTCGGCGCAAGCTCTGCGAGCTTCGCAGTCAGTTTTGGGACGATTACGATGGACCCGTAGTCTGTAGTGACGAGTTGGAAGCGCTGGTTGCTAGAGGCGGGATCGAAACTGTCCGGTCGTAGCAAGCTTTCTAGACGCGGAAGTAGGCTGCGAAGGTCCGCGAGGATGACGTTAGCCCGAGAGGTGCGCTCGAAGCGACCCGCCTTGCGAATCAGTAGTTCGTCGTCGAAGAGTTCACGCAGCCGGTCCAACGCACGGCTCATCGCGGGTTGACTCAGTCCGCAAAACGCCGCCGCCCGGGTCACGTGACGTTCCTCGAGCAGAGCGTAGAGATTCTTGAGAAGGTTTAGATCGGCTGCTTCAATATGCGTCAGATGCATGATGCTAATACGCGCTGTACATTGGACAAATAGTTATCAATCGCCTACCATAGACACTTGGATATCGTTATTACAAGCGCCAATTTGCTGAGGCTTTGCGAATGCAGTATCAGTGCCCGGCGACCTTATGTCTCTACTAATTCGGTAAAGCGCAAGCGCATTCGGCGTTCCGGAGCGACGACATCTCATATCAGTCGGCGAGCTCGCGAAGCACAGTCTCAGCCGGCCTTTTTGGTTCGTCCGATCGTGCCGATAACGGCAGACACTCGCTCATCGAATAAAGGAGACTTTTTGGAGAAGCTTTGGCAGCCCGTCATGCTTGGGAGCCTCCATCTTCGTAATCGGCTCGCAATGGCGCCGATGACGCGCAGCCGATCAACGCCCGAGGGCGTACCGACGCCATTAAACGCGGTCTATTACGGACAACGCGTATCGTTCGGATTGATCATCAGCGAGGGAACGCAGCCGTCCGAAGACGGTCAGGGCTATTTTCTCACACCCGGTATCTATACCGACGAGCAAATCACGGGCTGGAAGCTCGTTTCGAACGCGGTTCATGCCCACGGCGGAAAACTCTTTATCCAGCTGATGCATGTCGGCCGCATCTCGCACCCGGCAAACACGCTCCATGGTCATCGGGCGATCGCGCCGTCACCGGTACGCGCTGCGGGCGAGATGTTCACCACGAGCGGTCCGCAAGACATGCCCGAACCCGCCGAGGCGAGCCAAGACGATATCGTCGCGACGATTGACGACTTTCGGCACGCCGCTTCATGCGCGATTGCGAGCGGAGCCGATGGTGTCGAAATCCATGCGGCAAACGGCTATCTCGTTCACCAATTCCTCTCCGAGAACGCAAATCAGCGAACGGATGCCTACGGCGGATCGCTCGAAAATCGCGTCCGGTTTGCCATCGACGTAGCGACCGCTGTTGCCACAGAAATCGGAGCCGACCGAACCGGGATTCATATCTCGCCCGGTAATCCGTTCAATGACATAATTGAGGGCGATACGACCGGACTGTATCAAACCCTCATTTCATACCTCGCGCCACTCGAGCTTGCATATCTGCACCTCGTTCACGCGGAAGACGAGAATCTCCTGAAATGGATTCGGAGCGCTTGGACGACGTCGCTCCTGATCAATCGCGCTGGACGGCCACGCGAAGCTATTTCAGTCGACGTTGATTCCGGAGTTGCGGATGTCGCGACCGTCGCAAAATTCGCCCTGGCAAATCCGGACCTTGTCGCGCGGCTCGAGAACGATGCGCCGCTCAACGAACCGGACCCGGCGACATTCTACGGCGGAGATGAACGCGGTTATACTGACTACCCGTTCATGAACGGGTCGGCCCAAGCAGCGAGATGATCGCCGAAAAGTATCACATCCGGCAACGGCATGGCGCTGATTGAAAAAGCTTTTTAATTAAGGACGCTTTCCTCCAAGAAGCTCGGTATGTCCTCGCAAGCCCCATCCATGAAGCCGCGGCGTTCTCGCTCCGGGAAAACGTGCGCGTGAGCTGTACTATATGCGCGCGAACCGATTTTTGCGTCACCGCAATATGCGCCAAGTCGGCACCGTAAGAGGCGCCGCGAGATCGAAGCTCCGAATGTGGCTTCTCCGGTGTTCCGTCATTCGTCAATTGATGTGCAGAGAAGAGCGGCTCGCGACTCTAGGAGCGGCCGGAAACCTTCTTTGCCAAAGCGCAAGAAGTGATCCGTCGCGTAGTGCGCGTCGAGCGCCTGGCGGTCCGTGTAGGTCTCGTACAGCACGAAGATGCGCGGTTGATCGATGCAGCGACCCAGTTCGTAGCCGTGGCAACCGGCTTCCTCGAGCGAGGCCGCGCGCAGTTGGCGCAGCAGCGCCGCTGCCGCGTCCGCGCTCTCCGCCGGAAAGGTAAGGGTGACAGCGTTGACGAGCATCGTCCTCATGCTTCTTCGGTGCCGGTTCGAATGGTCTACTTCACGTTTGACCGCTGATTCGCGTGCTCCCGTCGCTGCGGACTGCGGTTTAATCGCTGCTTCGGAAAGCGAATACACTATTTATCCAATTATCGAGTTCTCGAACCGCGCCGAAGTAAGTGGTGCATCGCTTTGCTTCCACGTGCAAAGCGAGCACTGGGACCGCATCTGAGCGTTCCAAGAACATCGCACACATGCAAGGCGATGGTCTGAAGCGGCGGCGAAGGGCGTCGCGCCGCCGTGGTTCGTATCTTTCATTCGGCGGCGAGGCACGCGACTATATTTCCAAAGCGGCAGTCCGCCCGAACGGCCCGGAGCCGCCCGAGCGGCGAAGTAAGCCCGCGCGACGTAAAAATGTCGCCTGCGACGCGTAAGGCGCGAGCGAAGAGGGCTCGCGAACGGTTGCACGGAGCAGCTGCAGCACGACAAATAGGAGCAATCCAATGGGTTTAACTTCACTACTGACCTGGTTGTTGGTAACCGTAAGCGGCTTCGGCGCTCAGCCTGCCGTTGGAGGCGGAGGTCCGATTACAAGACCACATTCACAGGTGGGCGCCGCCCCGGCAGTCGGCGGAGGAGGTCCGATTACCAGAAAAGCTGCCTCATCCGTCAAGGCCGGCCCAGCAGTCGGCGGCGGAGGTCCGATTACCAGATAGGGTCCAAACGACGGTGAGCCGGGTTGGTTTCCTGGGCGGCTGTTGGGGATGTTCAAGATGAGGGTAGCTGATGAGCAAGTCTACATTGGCTAGTTTCGCTTGACATAGGGGCTCTTCTGTTGAAAAGTCTGTCTCCACGAACGCCGGATTCTCGTCGATCGGAGCTTGACACGGTCTCGGAAACCAGCGTGCGGCATAACCGCGCGCTGGTTTCTTGGCGAGCGGGCGACTATGAACGCTGCCTAAGGCTTCTAGACGAACTTCCCATGGAGCGTCACACTTCGGAGTCTATCCTGCTTCGCGCACGTTCGTTGATCCGCGTCGATCGACTCTCGGAAGCGAGAGCATGGTTGATGTCGAACGCGGCTCGGCACCGGCACGAAGACGCGGTCGGGACAAGCGCCATGTTGATCGCCACAACGTACGCTCAACTGGGAGACTTTCGACAGGCGGAAAAATGGTTCGACACGATCAACGGCTTAGCGTGCCATCATACGATTGTTGCGGAGTGCAATTACTTCCGCGCGGTGGCGCGATATCTTGCTGGAGATATCGACGGAGCCCGTCGGCTCGGTAAGTTAGCGCTGCGACCCGGTGAAGACATCGTGTACGCGCGCACCCGCTCTTTATTCGGCTGGATTGCCGTTGCGCAGTGTGACTATCCGTGCGCGTACACCGAGTTCCTCGGCTCGCTTGACGTGCTCGACCGGTGTCGCGCCGAAGATACGCATCTGCGCGCGAACATCGTCAGCGCTTTGGCGATCACGGCAGCCGAAGCGCAGCTCGGCGATCCTGAGCTTCTCGATGCCGAAACGGCGAAAGTACGTTGGAACCCGAGCCTGGTGAAACATCAGGTGCAGACCTTGCGGCATACGGGCTTTGCCTACGAAACGCGCGGGGACACGAAAACGGCCATGCAACGGTATGCTGCTGCGGTCGAAGTTGCACCAGATACCGTTTGGGCGATTTATGGCTATGCGGCTTGCGCTAATCTAGCCTTCCGGCTGGGCCAGCTCGAAGCGGCCGAAGCATTTACGTTCATGGCTGGAAACGTCGAACGCAGAATAAGCGCCACTACCGGCTGGCACGACATCGATGACGAGCAACGTATATCGCTGCTCGAACTCGCGCAGATTTCGGCCCGACTGGGAGACGGCACTCAAGCCAGACGTTGCCGGGATCTCTATTATGAGAACCCGGAGCTAGCCGCACTCAGTTCGCTACATCACGACTTCCGTCTATCGACCTTCAAGTTGCATGTCGATGCGATGGTCGATGCCGCCTCCGGAAAACACGTCGCTGCAGTCGCCTCGCTTACGCATCTCAAGGAGCAGTGGAGTCGCATAGGCTGTCCGCGCCGAGCTTCCGAAGCGTCCCGAGATCTAGCGCTTCTCGAAGTTCATGAAAAGGAGGACCGGCAAAGATGCCCGGCGCCCGTTGATCCTCCGCCGCGTCTCTCGCGCCGCGAGATCGCAATCGTGCAGTTCGTTGCAGCCGGCTTGAGCAACGCCGAGATAGCCGAAAAGCTCCACCTTGCGCCCAAGACCGTGAAGAATCGTATCGGGCAGATTTACATCAAATACGGCGTTCATAACCGCACGAAACTTGCCTTGAGAGCGAAAGGGCAAGATAGCTACGACGACGCGCGCGAGCAGCGAACGAAAACTGCTTGACGCGGCCTTGCAACTCTCGCTCTGGGTACGACTGCTAACCCACTACCACGCTTAAAGCTCGTTCGTCGACGTCAGGACGGATACGTGAATGCCGCGCTATGCGGGAATCCGCTTTTAGGCTGAGCGCTGCTAGCGGATACTCTCGGCATAACTTTCGCCGGGACACACCGCAAGGCGGCGGGAACGCTCGCGCCCAGCGACCAACGCAGGCAAGGTGCCGTCGATCGATTTCGTCCGTAGCGAGCCGTCCGCGCCGTTCGTTCGCGGCGCGCGGATCTTTGCCCGACCCGGTGATGCGGATTCGACGTTCGCGGTGAAACAGCTCCCGTTCTTCGCGCCGCAAGGAATACTGCTGCGCGACCGGATCCGCAGCGTGGAGCAGCAACAGTGATGGCGACTCCGCGGAAGCGCACGAAGATCGTCGCGACGATCGGACCCGCGTCCCGCAGTCCCGCCACCTTACGGGCGCTGATCGAAGCAGGACTCAACGTCGCGCGCCTCAACTTCTCGCACGGCACGCACGCAGAACACGCGAGCATTATTGCCGATCTGCGCGAGATCTCGGCGAGCGTGGGAACGCCGCTCGCGATCTTGCAAGATTTGCCCGGTCCGAAGGTGCGCACCGGCAAATTCGCACCCGGTGTCGAATCGGTGCAGCTCCGAACTGGAGCGCGCCTCGCGCTGACGACGCGCGACATCGTCGGGAGCGTCGACGAGATCTTCGTCAATTACGTGGGACTACCGCACGACGTTGAGGCCGGCAAAACGATTTACCTCGCCGACGGCGCTATCGCTTTGCGCGTGCTTTCCACCTCCGGCGAGCGGATCGATACGAGCGTCGAAGTGGGCGGCGAGCTGCGCGGACAGCAAGGCATCAATTACCCCGACGGCACGCTCGCGATCTCGGCCGTGACGGAACGCGACTTCGAGCATTTGGCGTTCGGCGTGTCCGCGGGCGTCGATTGGGTCGCCGTATCGTTCGTAAAGACGGCGGAGGACATCGCGCGCGTGAAAACGTTCATCGCGGAACGCGGCAAAAACATTCCGGTCATGGCGAAGATCGAGAAGCACGAAGCGCTCGATGAAATCGATGCGATCATCGCCGCGGCCGACGGCATTATGGTCGCACGCGGCGATCTCGGCGTAGAAATTCCGCTCGAGCAAGTGCCGCTCGTGCAGAAGGACTTAATCGCGCGCGCGAATCGTGCCTCGAAACCCGTCATCACGGCGACGCAGATGCTCGAGTCCATGATCTCATCGCCGCGCCCGACGCGCGCCGAAGCGACGGACGTCGCCAACGCCATCATCGACGGCACGGACGCCGTGATGCTCTCCGGAGAGACCGCACGCGGCGCATACCCTGTCGATACCGTGCGCGTCATGGCGACAATCGCGCGACAGGTGGAAACCGCTTACCCACACGAAGCGTTGCGCGCCCGTCGCAAGAGCCATACGTTGCGCTCGGTGGAGACGTCGATAGCGGAGGGCGCGGCCCAAATGGCGGAGGAACTCGGTCTCGAAACGATCGTGACCGGCACCTCGACCGGTAACACGGCACGTCACATCTCCTCGTTTCGCCCGCGCGCCCGCATTCTCGCGATGACCCAGATCCCGGAAGTCGCGCGGCGCCTCGCGCTCGTGTGGGGTGTGGAAGCGCTCGTCGTCGAGCCGTACCGTTATTTCGAAACGCTGATCGACATCGTCGAAGCGCGCATGCTACGCGGCAATCTCGGTAAGAGCGGCGACACGATCGCCATAACCTCGGGTATGCCCGTCGGCGAAGGCGGCACGAACGTTATCAAAATACACACGCTGCCGTAGCCGATGCGGTCGGTGTCTATGCGATCGGTGTCTATGCGGTCGCGTAACCGGGAGCGAGCGATGGCGGCCCTCCGGCGTCCATAGCACGCTCGTAGAGGGCGCGATAGCGAGCGAGAACCGTTTCGAGGGAATAACGCGCTTTGGCGACGTCGCGCTGCGCGTCGGCACCCGACCAAGCCTCGTCGATCCGTTCCCAAACGTCCACGACGCCGGCTGCGAAACCGGCCGGATCGTCGTCGACGAGCCAGCCCGTTTCCATCGCGCCAACCGCATCCGCGAGCGCGCCCGCATTGCTCGCGATAACGGGAATACCCGCGACCAGCGCTTCCAGCGGCGCATGCGGCTGGGCATCGCGCGAGAGCGGTACCATCAGCAGATCGATCGCCGCAAACAACTCTCGCGCCGCGACATCGCCGCGAAAGGACACGGCGTCGGTCAGCTTCTGATGACGTACGTGCGCGGCGATGAACTGACGCGCTCGTCCGGTCCCGCCGAGTTCCAAGCGCGCTTCGGGATAGCGCTGCCGCACGGTCTTGAAGGCGTCGATCGCCGTTTCCCAGGCGCGGTCCGCCGAGAGCGAGCCGAGCCATCCGACGACGGGTCCCGAGCGTAGCGCCGGGCGCGCGAGCGCCGCACTCTCGCCGCCCGCGGTGACTCCGTGAGGAACGATCGTGAACGTCTGCGGCGGGATGGCGAGCCGAGTCGAGAGCGAATGCGCGAGCGAGGGGTAGGTAACGACGACGGCCGCAGCGCGCCCGAGGTAAGCGGGGAAACGCCGCTCGACGAGCTTGCGCGGCAGTTCCTTGTCGCGCTGCGGATCGTGAAAAGTTGCGACCGTGCGTTTGGCAAGCGGAGCCGGAAAGGTACCGAGAGCGACCGAGACCGCGGGAAATCCGTGTGCGTGCACGACGTCCGGTGCGAAACGTTGCGCGACGCGGCGCAACTTCGAGATGCTGGTTCCCATGCCGATGAGGCCGGCCGGACGCCAGCGTTTATATGCCACGCGGGCGCGTGCGAAACGCGTTCGCTCGTCCGGTGAAGCGAGCACGAGAATCTCATATTCGTCGCGCAACGCCGCGCAGAGTTGCTCGACGTCGCGATACATCGCGCCGCCTTCGGGCGAGGCGAGCACGAGCAGTTTCGGACGTCTCATGCGCGCTGCTTCGTCCGCGCTTTGCGAGTGCGCACGTCGCCGACGAGCATTTCCGCGTGCTCGAGCGCCACGGCGGCGGTGCTTCCGGAAAGCATGCGTGCGATTTCCTCGACGGCGGGTCGCTCCGAGAGCGCGACGACTTCGATAACGGTCGAGCCGCGTTCTTCTCGCTTGCGTAGCACGTAGTGACGATCGGCCCATGAAGCGATTTGCGCCAGATGCGTAACGCAGAGCACTTGGCTGCGCAATGCGAGTGCGCCGAGGCGCACACCGACGGCGCTCGCGGTTGCGCCTCCGATGCCGGCGTCGATCTCGTCGAAGACGAGTGCGGTGCGTTCCCGGCGGTCCGCGAGCACGACCACGAGGGCGAGCAAGATGCGCGAAAGTTCGCCCCCGGAGGCAGCGCGTCCCAGTGCCCGCAGCGGTTCACCCGGATTCGCCGACAGCGTAAACTCGACGCGTTCGGCGCCGCTGGGACGCAGCACCCCGAGCGGTTCGAGTGCAACTGCGAAGCGAGCCGCCGGCATGGCGAGGGCCGAAAGTTCGGTCGCGACGCGCTCCTGCAGCGTGCTTGCCGCCTGCTCGCGCAGTCGCGATAACTCGCGCGCTTCGCTCACGAGCGTTTCGCGGGCCTGCTCGACCTGCGCTGCGAGCTCGCGTTCGCGGTCGTCGCGCGACGTCTCGCGGTCGACCGTTTCGGCAAAGCGCGTGCGCGCTTCGAGCACGGCGTCGAGCGAACCACCGTACTTCTTCTTTAGGCGCTCGAGGAGGTCGAGACGCGCGGTGACCGCTTCGAGTTCCTCGGGCTCGTACTCGGCCGCTTCCAGCTCGCGCATCAGCGCTACGGCCGCATCGTTCGCCTCGCTCTGCAAAGCCGCGAGGGTCGTCGCGAGCGCGCCGAGGGCAGCCGCATACGGCGCGACGCCCGCGACGAGCCCAGCCGCGGCGCCGAGCGTCTCGCTCGCCGAACCTTCCGCTCCCGCGAGCGCTTCGTGCGCGCCGGCGAGTACCGTCGCGATGCGCTCTACGTTCGTGAGATACGAACGCCGTTCGCGTAGCGCCGCATCCTCCCCGGGCACGAACGTCGCACCTTCGATTTCGGCGAGCGCGAAGCGCGCGTCGTCGAGTTCGGCTTGCGCGCGCCCGGCATTTGCGTGCAACGCCGTTAGCTCCGCCGCGAGCTGCTCCACACATGCGTGTGCCTCGCGCACGCCGGCGCGTCGCGCGAGGGCGTCGTCGCCCGCATAGCTATCGAGAATGTCCTCTTGATACGCGGGCGATAGCAAGCGCTGCTGTTCGTGCTGTCCGACCTGCTCGAGCAACGTTTCTCCGTACGAGCGTAACTGCGCCGAGGTCACGAGGCGCCCGTTGATACGCGCCGCGGATTTACCGGTGGCAAGCATGTCGCGCGTCAACAGCTCGGGCTCTCCGGCATCGCTATCGAGACCGTCTTCCTCGAGTTGCGCCCGCAAGCGCGCATCCGCTTCGACGGCAAGCGTCACGCGCGCGCGGGCTGTTCCGGCACGCACGATATCCGCGGACGACCGTTCGCCGAGCACGAACGCGAGCGCGCCGAGCAGCATCGTTTTGCCGGAGCCCGTCTCGCCCGTGCAGACGGTAAAGCCGTCGGAGAAGTCGAGTGCGGCAGTCGCGATCAAGCTGAAGTTTTCGATCTCGAGGCGCGCCAGACGCGCGCGCTCAGCGGTCTTTGACCGGCGCATTCCAGCGCAACTTTCCTTCGAGCAAAGCGAAAAAATCGAGCGGGCGCCGGCGCGCGAAGCGAACCGGCGTCGCATAACGCGTAATCGTAACGTGGTCGCCCGGTTCCAATTCCTCGACAGAAACGCCGTCGGCTTGCAAGGTGACACCCGCGGTTTCTGCATCGCAGGTGACGAGGATCGTCGAACTCGTCGGCACGACCAGCGGGCGCGAAAACAGCGTATGCGGCAAGAGCGCCGCAATGATGAAAGCATCGACCGTCGGCGCGAGTATCGGGCCGCCGGCCGAAAGCGAATATGCGGTCGACCCGGTCGGCGTCGCCACGACGATCCCGTCCGCCGGGACGTGCGCGGCTTCTCGACCGTCGACATACAGCCCGAACGGCGTCATATGCGATGACGTGCGCGCGACGACGACGTCGTTGAGTGCGAACCGTATGCGGCCGTGCGCTTCAACTTGCAATGCCGTGCGCTCGTCGATCGTGAATCCGGAGCGCACGATCTCCGGCAGCAGTTCGAGGTATGCCTCACGGCCGTCCATTTCAGTCAAGAAGCCGAGCCGGCCGGTATTGATTCCGAAGAGCGGAATGCCGTATGGGGTCGCAATCTGTGCCGCCCGCAGCAACGTGCCGTCGCCCCCGAGGGTAACGAGCAGCATCGCTTCCGCGATCGCGGCACCGGCGGAAGCGAGGCCGAGCTCGCGATCCTGTTCCTCGCAGAGCGCTACGCGGTAACCGGCGGCGGAGAACGTCGTAGCGACCGACTTTGCTGCGGCGCGCGCGTGATCGCGAAAGAGGTCGACGTAAAGGGCGATCGTCGCCGTCTTCGGCGGCGCGTTCAAAGCGCCGGCTCCGCTGCGAGCGCAGCATCGACGGCCTTGTCGCCGTACGCTTCGCCCGCAAATCTCACCAGCGTGAAAAACTCGACGTTGCCGGCCGGCCCACGCAAGCGACTCGGCGCAACGGCCACCGGTACCAGACCCAAGTTCTCGATCGCAGCCCGGACCTCGCGCAGAATCGCGCGGTGGACGCCCGGTTCGCGCACGACGCCCCCGCGGCCGAGGCGCTCGCGGCCGGCTTCGAATTGCGGCTTGATCAGCGCCACGATCGCAACGGCCGCGTTAGCGGCGAGCAAGGTCCGCGCGCGGTCGATCATCGTCACGACGGAAATGAACGACGCGTCGATCGTGACGATGTCGAACGGAGCGCCGACCAAACCGGGCCCGAGCGTACGGAAGTTGGTACGCTCGACGACCGTCACGCGCGGGTCGTTGCGTAACGTGTGCGCGAGTTGGCCGTACCCGACGTCGAGCGCCGTCACCTGCGCCGCGCCGTGTGCGAGCAGGCAATCCGTAAAACCACCCGTCGAAGCACCGACGTCGAGGGCGCGTGCGCCGCAAACGTCTAGCGCGAAGTCAGCCAGCGCCCCCTCCAATTTTTCTCCGCCGCGGCTCACGTACGGTCGCGCGCGCTCGACATCGAGGACGGCCCGTTCCGCCACGGCCGTGCCGGGCTTCGTTGAAGGATGTCCGTCGACGCGCACGCGACCCGCGATGATCAAGGATCTTGCTCGCGAGCGCGTAATGCCCGCAGCCAGAGCGACGGCTTCATCGAGCCGTACGGACGTGCGCGCCACGCTTAGAGGTCGGGATCCGCGTCGTCGCTGTCGGCGGTAAAGAGAGAGCCGGCGCCGCTTCGGCGCACGGCCGCAGCCGGCGCTACGGCGGGTCCCGGCTGCGCTGCGGAAACTTCGCCGCGAGCGGCCGCCTCGATAGAAGATTGTGCGTTCTTGAGCAACTGCTCGCACTTCTGGGCGAGCTCCTTGCCTTCGCGAAAGAGCGCCACGGATTCATCGAGAGCGACGCTCTCGCGTTCGAGTTTCGCTACGATCTCTTCCAAGCGTGTAAGCCCGTCCTCGAATTCACCCGCTGCAGTCGTTGCCATCCGTGCACTCCTTTTCGACGCGCGCCGCAAGCGTTCCGCGGGCCACCCGCGCTTCGACGAGCGCGCCGCGCGGTACCGCCGCCGGATCGCGGACGATCGTGCCCGCGCACGTTACGATCGCATAACCACGTTGCAAGATCGCTTCGGGATTTTTGCCGTCCAGATGCGCGCACGCTACTTCCAAGCGCCGGGTTAAACGCTCGCCGTGGGCAAGCGCCGCGGGTTCCAGTCGCCGCTGCAGATCCGCTCGCCGGCGCTGCTCGGCGTCGAGGCGCACGGCAATCGCTGCGTTGAGCCGGAGCGTAGCCGCTTGCAGCCGCCGAGCCCGTTCCGCCAGGCGTTGCGACGGATCGAAGACGGCTAGACGCCGCACGCGCGAACGCACGCGCTCTTCCCGTCTGCGAACGGCCGCCCGCGCGCGCTCGTCGAGCACTCGTTCCGCGTCGTCGAGCCTTTGCGCGAGCGGGACGAGGAATAAGCGTGGCTCGGCGAGACGTGAACGCACGAGCGCGCTGCCCAGGCGAACGCGCAAGCGTTCGAGGCTGAGTTCCGTAACGCGCCGTCCTCGCACGACCCGCTCGCCGATTTGCGCGCGCAACTCGCGGGTATCGAAGCCGATCGCCTTCGCCGCAGCCGACGGCGTTTCCACGTGCACGTCGGCCGCAAAATCACACAACTGCTGATCGGCCGTATGACCGATCGCGGAGATGACCGGATGCCGGGCCCGGGCAACGGCGCGCACGACGTTCTCGTCACTAAAAGCGAACAGGTCTTCGAACGAGCCGCCGCCGCGGGTCACGACGATGGCATCGACGTCGGAGCGCGATGCTCGGCCGAGCGCCGCGACGATCTCGAGCGGGGCGCTCGGACCTTGCACGCTCGTTTCGCACCATACGACGGCCACGTGCGGCGCGCGCTCGCCTAGGATCGTTGTAAAGTCGAGCGCTCCGTTTGCGCCGCGCGACGATACGAGCGCCACGCGAAAGGGATAGCGCGGCAGCGGGCGCTTGCGTTCGGGTGCGAATAAACCTTCGGCCGCCAGCTTCCGCTTGCGTTCTTCGAAGAGCACCGCAACGTCGCCGAGGCCCTCGCGTTCCACGTTGCGCACGATGAGTTGATACGAACTCTTCGCAGCGAACGTCGATACGCTACCCGTGGCGACGATCGCGACGCCGTTGCGCAGCGGCGCAAAGCGCGCGTAATCGTCAGCCCAGGCGAAGCAGCGCAGGATCGCGTCGCCTTCTTTGAGATCGAAGTTGCAATGGCCGCGTACGGAGACGCTTACGTTCGAGACTTCGCCTCGCACGTAGACGGCACGCAAATGCGGATCGTCTTCAACTTTCCGCTTGAGATAATCGGCAAGTCGTTTTACGCCGACGACGCGCGTAGCCGGACGGCTCGAGGGTAGCATCAGCGTGCGCGCGGACGACCGGCGTAACCCGCCGAGGCGCAGCCGCCGAGCGGTTGCGTGCCACTGAGAAAATACTCGAACTTATGTGGCGCTCCGCAATAGGCGACTTTGCGAACTTCGTTTGCCGGATAGGCGAAATCGTGTTTTGGCGTTTTGGCGAGCGCGGCTTTCATGAAGCGCGCCCACGTGCGGGCCGGGATATTACCCCCATACGATTCGTTCATGCGGGTGTAGTCGTCGTTACCGAGCCAGACGGCGGTTACGAGATCCGGCGTGAAGCCCACGAACCAGGCGTCGCGAAAGTCCGTCGTCGTTCCGGTTTTACCTGCGGCGGGGCGTCCGATCTGCGCGTTCGGGTAGCCCGTGCCCTCTTTAATGACGCCTTCGAGCATCGACGTGACGAGATACGCCGTGCCCGCGCTCACCGCTTCGGTTTCCTGTGGAAACCGATTGTCGATCAGCGTCGAGCCGAGCGAATCTTTCACGAGCCGCAGCGGCGAGGGATCGATGTGAATACCCTGATTCGCAAGCGTGGCATAGCCCGTCGCTTGATCGAGCGGTGTGACGACCGACGTGCCGAGCGCGAGCGACAGGTTCGCCTCGAGCGGCGCGCGCACGCCCATGCGATGTGCGTAGGCGATGACACGGTCGATGCCGACCTGCTCGGCAAGCTTTACGGCGACGACATTGCGCGATTGCGCGAGTGCGTAACGTAGCGTCATCGGGCCGTAGAACCGAAAATCGTCGTCCATCGGATGCCACTGCGTGCCGTCGCCCATCGGATACGAGACGGGCGAATCCGCGATTTCGGTCGTCGGCGGTAAGCCGCTGTCGATCGCCGCGGTGTAGACGTAGGCCTTGAAAGACGAACCCGGTTGGCGCATCGCCTGCCAGGCGCGATTGAATTGATTCTTGAGCGTAAAGCCGCCCGCGCCGCCGACCATCGCAACGATCTCGCCCGTCGCCGGCCGGATCGCGACGAGTGCCGCTTGATGCGCGCCGATGCCTTCCGCTTTCGCGCGCGCCGCACCCCAGTCGACCGCTTCTTGCGCGAGCATTTGCAAATGCGGATCGAGCGTCGTATCGACTTCGAGTCCGCCTTCATGTACCGCTCGCTCGCCGAAGGTCTGCGCGAGGACGTGGTTGACGTATGTCGTGAAGTAAGGATAGCGGAATGACTGCAGGCCGGTCGGTCGGTCGCCGATCAAACGCAGCTCCGCAGCGCGAGCCGATTGAGCTTGCGACTGCGTGACGTAGCCGCTTGCGACCATGCGCTCGAGCACGTGATGCTGCCGTTCGCGCGCGCGCTGCAGATTCACGTACGGCGAATAATCGGACGGTGCGGCCGGCAAGCCCGCCAGCAGCGCGGTTTGCGCGAGCGATAGATTGCCGACGTCGGTTCCGAAATAGGTATGGGCGGCCGCTTGTATGCCGTATGCGCCGGCGCCGAAATAGATGAGGTTCAGGTAGCGTTCGAGGATTTCGTCTTTCGTATAGTAGCGCTCGATTTCCATCGCGAGCAGCGCTTCTTGAATCTTTCTCGAGATCGACACTTCGTTCGAAAGAAAGAGCGCGCGCGCGAGCTGCTGCGTTATCGTCGAGGCACCCTGGAGTTGCTCGTGCCGGTAATCGGCGAGCGCCGCGCGCACGATACCGCCGAAGTCGACGCCGTGATGAACGTAGAAATTATGATCCTCATTGGCGATGAACGCGTGCTGCACGAGCAGCGGTATGCGCCCGATCGGTACCCAAATGCGGTTCTGGGTGTAGAGCGTCGCCAATTGCTGCCCGTTGCGCGCGTATACGCGCGTCGCACGGGAAGGTTGGAAATCCGCCATCTTGTTGATGTCCGGCAGATTGCGCGAATAGGAATAGACGACGCCTGCAACCGTACCCGCCGCGAAGAGCACGAGCAAAAATACAAGCGACACCACCACGTAGAGGAAGCGTCCGAACACGGAGAGACGGCGCTTGCGGCCGCGCCGCACGGCAATAGCTCCCGAACTCACGCGCGCGCCTTGATCGCACTCGCGAGCACGCCGTTGACGAAACGGCCCGAATCGTCCGTCGAGTACTTCTTGGCGAGCTCGACCGCTTCGTTGATCACGACGGCCGCCGGAATCTCGCTCCGATGATGCAATTCGTACACGCTCATGCGCAATACGATGCGGTCGATCGTCGGCAACCGGTCGATCGTCCAGCCTTCGAGCAGTGGCCCGATGACCGCGTCGCTCTGCGCGCTATTCTCGAGCGTACCGAACACGAGTTCCTTAACGAAGCCGCGTTGCGCTGCGGCTTGCGCGCCGTCGCCGAGCGTTTGTTCGAGCGCTTCGGCCGCACCGTTATGTCCGATTTCGACATTGTATAGCGTCTGCAGCGCGAGTTCGCGCGCGTAACGCCGAGTCATGCGGTCACGCGGTCACGGCGGCCTTCGACGCGGCGAGGAAGGCCGGCAAGAAATCGATGCCGATGCCGCCCGCACGAAACGTTTCGTCTCGTAGAACCGCCTCGCACACGCCGATCGTCGTCGCGACGCCGGCCAGGCGCGTGTCGTGCAGCGCCGCCAGCATTCGATCGATCGCCGCTTCGCGCGACGCGCCGTGCGTGACGATTTTTGCCAGCAAGGAGTCGTAGAAGGGTGGAACGGCGAGACCCGTGTACGCATGCGAATCGACGCGCACGCCGCAACCGCCCGGCAGAGCAACGTCGGTCAGCGTTCCGGCTGCGGGTGCGAAATCGAGGCCCTCGGCATTGATGCGGCACTCGAGCGCGTGACCGCGTGCGACGAGATCGGTCTGCTCGAACGATAACGGTTCACCCGCGGCGACGCATATCTGCTCGCGCACGAGATCGACGCCGTAAAGCATCTCCGTGACGGGATGCTCGACTTGAATGCGCGTGTTCATTTCCATGAAGTACACATCGTCGCCGCTAACGAGAAATTCGAGCGTGCCGGCGCTTTGGTAATCGACGGCCAGCGCCGCCGCGAGGGCGATGGCATGCAAGCGCTCGCGCACGTGCCGCGCGAGCAGCGGCGCCGGCGCTTCTTCCATCAGCTTTTGATGTGAGGGTTTTTGTAGCGAACAGTCGCGTTCGCCGACGTGCACGACCCGGCCGTGCGAGTCTCCCATGACCTGCACTTCGACGTGGCGCGGCCGATCGATCAATTTTTCCATGTAGAGCCGGCCGTCTTTGAAGTTTGCTTCGGCTTCGGCTTGCGCGGTTGCGAAAGCGTGTTCCAAGCCCACTCTGGAATGCACGGCGCGCATCCCTTTGCCACCGCCTCCGGCCGTCGCCTTGAGCATCACCGGATAGCCGAGTGCATCCGCGGCGCGCAGCGCCTCGGAGATCGTCGCCAATATGTCACTGCCGGGCGTCGTCGGCACGCGCGCCGCTTGCATGATGGCTCGTGCCGTCGCCTTATCGCCCATCTCTGCGATCGTATTCGGTTTGGGCCCGATGAACGTGAGGCCGTGATCCGCACAAATTTCAGCGAAACGCGCATTCTCCGCGAGAAACCCATAACCCGGATGAATCGCATCCGCGCCCGAAATGAGCGCTGCGGAAATGATGTTCGGAATGTTGAGGTACGAACGCGCGACCGGACCCGGACCGACGCAAAACGAGCGGTCGGCGTTGCGCACATGCAGCGAGGCGCGATCGGCTTCGGAGAAAATGGCCACGGTCTCGATGCCCAATTCGTGCGCGGCCCGATTCACACGCATCGCGATCTCGCCGCGATTGGCAATCAACAGCTTCTCAAACACGCTGCGGTTCGATCGCGAGCAACGGTTGCCCGAAGCCTACCGGTTGACCGTCGCTAACGAAGACTTCCGCGACGCGGCATGCGCCGCCCGAGCGGACCGGGTTTCGGATACCGAGCGCTTCTACCCAGGCGAGCTCTCGATCCGAGCTGACGATGGATCCTTCACTAACGGACGGGCGCGAAAAGCGTACGATACCGACGAATTCCGACTTCAGTGTCTTTTGGTATTCATCTTTCGCCGCGGTGCCGTTGGTGAGTCCCCCGCTGCCGCTTGGAATCGAACCCGAATTGGCGTTTGCCACAGCCGTCATCGACTCCGCACGCGGCGTCCGGCGCACATCGATCTCGAATTCTTCTTCGTCTATGCGAAAGCGCGTCAAGCCTGCGCTCGCGCAAAAGTCCGCAGCCCGACGGACTCGTTCGAGCGTTTCGTCCCAACTCACAGGCAGAGTTTCGCCTAGCTTATACCGGTATCCGCTGGACGCTCGCCCGGTCGGCCTCCGGCAACGCTTCAAAGGCGGCGCCGAACTCCGGCGCGACTTCCGCGAGCGGCGCGAGTGCGAAGGCGCGTTCGAAGAGCCGCGGATGAGGAAGGGTCAGGCCCGGCTCGTCGATTCGAAGATCGCCGTACGTCAGAATATCGAGATCGATCGCACGCGGCCCCCAGCGATAACTCGCGACGCGGCCCAGCTCGGCCTCGAGTTCCTTCAACTGCACGAGCAACTCCCGCGGCAGCAGCGCCGTCGCGAGCAACGCGACCGCATTCACGAATTCCGGCTGCGCGAGCTCCCCCCAAGGCGCGCTACGATACAGGCCGGAGCGGGCCTCGAGCCGGCCGAGCGCGGAGAGCGCCGTAAGCGCGCTTTCGATATTCTGTACGGGCTCGCCGAGATTTGAGCCGAGCCCGATCGCCGCGAGCGGCATTACGGGGCGCTCCGCACGCTGCGCACCGTCACGGCCGGCGTCGCACCCGCAAGCAAACCGGGCTTGGCGAGCGTGAGCTCCGCGCAGCAGATACGCTCGTCCCGCATGAGGTCCGCGAGAATGCGGTCGCCGAGCCGTTCGAGCAGCCGGAACGATTCGTCACGGACGATGCGCAGGATGCGCGCGTGAACGGCGGCATAGTCGACCGTTTCGCGCAGGTCGTCCGAGGCGCGCGCGGCCGCGAGATCGAGCTCGAGTCGTAAGGTCACGTCCAGCGGTTGCGGATGATCGCGCTCGTGCGGATCCGCGCCGTGCCGGCCGTAAGCGCGAACGTCGCGTAATTCAATCGCATCGCGCCCGTTCACCGGACTACGCATCCTGCCAGCCGGCGGGCCGCCAACCCCGCACGAGCGCATCGGCGACCGCCGCGACGTCGCGCATCTCGACGACGTCGTGCACGCGCACGATATCGATTTTCGCCGCAATCGCAAGCGCTACCGTCGCCGCGGTCCCGAACGCCCGCGCATCGACCGGACGCCCAGTCAGGCGGCCGATCGTCGACTTTCGCGACGTGCCGAGCAGCGTCGGAAAGCCGAGCGCGACGAATCGGTCGAGCGCTCCAAGCACCGCCAGATTGTGCTCCGGACGCTTCCCGAATCCAATACCGGGGTCGAGGATGACGGCTTCTCGCGGGATGCCGGCCGCGACCGCACGCGCCCCCTGTGCGGCGAGATACGAGCGCACTTCGTCGACGACATCGCCTTCGTAGATCGCGACGCGTTTATTGTGCATGATGACGACCGGCACGCGCGCCGCTGCCGCGACGGCGAGCAGCTCGTCACTCAGACCCCAAATCGAATTGAGCACGTCGCCGCCGGCAGCGTGCGCTCTCGAGAAAACATGCGGCTTGAACGTGTCGATCGAAAGGACGGCTTGCGGGGCGGCGCTCCGCACGCCGCGGACGACGGGGATGAGGCGCCGCAGCTCTTCCTCGCCGTCGATCGGCACGTGTCCCGGGCGCGTCGACTCGGCACCGATGTCGATCAGATCCGCTCCCTGTCCGTCGAGCGCGAGCGCACGTGCAACGGCTTGCGGGGCGCCTGGGCAGCCGTCGCCGGAGAACGAGTCCGGCGTCGCGTTGACGATACCCATCACGTACGTGCGCTCGCCCCAAGTGAAGCAGCGTCCGCGCAGCAATAAGCTGCCGACAGTCGCGCTAGCGACGGGACTCGACGACATTTTCAAGCCACCACTCGCGTAACACCGCCGTGACGAACGTGGATCCCGTTACGACGACGACGCGCGAACCATCGCCCTGACGTCTGGCGATGGCCAGCGCCTCGATCGGCTCGCCGATGACGCGCGCGGATATTCCGCTGCGTTCAGCGATGTTGGCCAGCCGTAGGGGACGCTCGGCCGTGCGGCCCGGCGTCTCGAACGATGTGAAGATGAACGACGCGGGCAACGCGAAGAGCGGCCGCAAAATACTCGGCGCGTCCTTGGTTTCTACGATCGCCACGACGAAGACGAAACGCTTATCGGGAAACGTTTCGGCGAGCGCGCTGGCGAGCGAGGCCGCCTTATCGGCGTTATGCGCGACGTCGAAAACGATGCCCGGAAAGCCGGGAAAAAATTCCATGCGCCCGGGGATGACGAGCTGCGCGAAGCCGCGCTCGATGTCGGCTCGCGACGGGCGGAGTTCGGCCGGCAACCGTTCGAGCGCGAGCACCGCCGTGGCCGCGTTACGCTGCTGGAAACGTCCCAGGACCGGCAACGAAATTTCGTAATCAGCAGCCTGTGTCACGATCGCGAACGATTGGCCGTAGCGTTCGCTGCCGCGCTCTTCGAGGGTCGCCGCTTCGGATACGCTCACGAACGGTGCTCCGACTCGCGCACAGGCTTGCGCGATGAGCTCGCGAGAGGCACCGGACGCATCGCTGACGAGCGGAACGCCGGGCTTCGCTATGCCGGCTTTGTCATGCGCGATTTCTTCGAGCGTATCCCCGAGTACGTCCATATGGTCGTACCCGACGTTCGTGATGATCGATACGTCCGGCGCGATCAGATTCGTGCCGTCGAGCTTCCCGCCGATACCGACTTCGATGACCGCGACGTCGACGCGCTCGCGGGCGAAATACACGAATGTGATGGCGAGTAACGTTTCATAATACGACGGACGCCCGAACTCGCGCGAGGTTTCTTCGATCGCAGGCATCATGTCCGCAAGCAGATCGGCGAACCGCTGCTCCGCAATCGCGCAACCGTCGATACGAGCACGCTCCGTCATGGAGCGCAAGTGCGGTTTCGTGTGCAGACCGGTGCGCTTTCCCGCCGCGCTGAGCGCCGTGCCGATCATCGTTGCGGTCGAACCCTTGCCGCTGGTGCCGCCGACGTGAATCGTCGGATAAGCGCGATGCGGATCACCGAGTAACGCGAGAAACGCTTCCATGCGTTCGAGACGATTCGGATTTCGGCGCGAGATGGTTTCGTTAATCGTTCCGAGCAGATACGCCGTGGCTGCGTCGTAAGTCATGATTATCCGTCGGTTACTCCGCCCGCGAGCAGATCGAGCGCATGTGGCAACGCGGGAGCGACGACAGCGAGCGTCTCGCGCACGGCTTTCGGGCTGCCGGGTAAGTTGACGATCAGCGTCGAGCCGCGCACCCCTGCGACCGCGCGCGAGAGCATGGCCGTCTTAACGATCGTCGCCGAAACCGCGCGCATCGTTTCTCCGATACCCGGAATTTCGTAGTCGAGCACGGCGGACGTCGCCTGGGGCGTTCTATCGCGCACGGCGAGCCCCGTTCCGCCGCTCGTGAGGACGAGCGGGATCCGGCGACGATCCGCAAGTTCGATGAGTTCGGCTTGCAACGCCGCCGCGTCGTCGGGCAAAATTCGCTCGTGCACGACGCGGAACTCCGCGCCCAGCGTCTCGACGATGGCCGGGATGCAGCCGTCGGTGCGTACGCCCGCAGAGACGCGATCCGAAAGTATCACGACCGCGAGCTCGTACGGCACTAGCGCGCTCCGTCCGGCGCGAGCCAGGTCCCGCTCTTCCCACCGCGCTTCTCTAAGAGCCGAACGGACTCGATGCGGATCCCCTTGTCGAGCGATTTCGTCATGTCGTAGATCGTCAGGGCGGCCACCGTCGCCGCGACCATCGCTTCCATTTCGACCCCCGTCCGGGCCGCAGTTCGCGCCGTCGCCTCGATCCGCAGAAGCCCGGGTTCTTCCCACGCAAAGCCGACGTCGACGCTCGAGAGCGGTAGCGCGTGGGCGAGCGGAATGAGGCTCGCGGTTTGCTTGGCGGCCAGAATCCCGGCGACTTGAGCTGCGACGAACGCGTCCCCCTTCGCCAGCGTCGCCGTACGCAATGCGTGCTCGGCCGCGGCCGGCAAGCGGACCAGCGCCCAGGCACGCGCGGATCGCTCGCTGACGCTCTTCGCGCCCACATCGACCATTGCGAGGCTGCCGTCCGACAGGACGTGCGACGGACGCGGCTGCATGCGACGCTCGCTCAGCGCAAGCCCGGGGTTGCCGAGTTCGATTGAAAGCGCAACCAGACGAGCGAAAGAATGCCGAGAACCACGAACAAAATCGCATGCTTCACATGCGGTCCCGGTTCGTGCGCCCCGAGTTGCAGCAGGCCGGTTGCGTAGAGCGCTGCCAGAATAAAGAAGACCGCGGCGAGAGCGATTGCCAGAACTTTCACGTGATGACCTTTGCGAGAGCGAGAGCGAGACACAGCGTACCAAACACCAAGCAATACCAGCCGAACGGGCGCAAATCATGCGCGCTGAACCAGCGTGTCAAAAAGACGACCGATGCGTACGCGGTGAGTCCGGCTAGCAAAGCACCGACGCCGGCTTGCGCGAGAACGTCACCGGAGCTGCGAAAGAGCTGCGGCAGCTCGAGAACCGAAGCCGCAAAGATGACGGGCGTCGCGAGCAAGAACGAATAGCGCGCCGCGTCTTCGTGGTTGAGGCGCAGCAGCAGGCCCGCAACGATCGACGCGCCGGAACGCGAGATGCCGGGCAGCAGTGCGGCCGCTTGCGCGAAGCCGATACGGCTGCCGTCGCTCCAGCTCAGCGAAGTCAGCGGGCGGGTGGGCGACGTGCTCGCGAGATCCCGCCGGCGCAGCGCTTCTCCCGCAAACATGACGAAGCCGTTGAGGATGAGGAACACGGCGACGAGCGCACTCGAGCCGAAGAATTGGCGCACCGGCTTCTCGAGAAAGACGCCGAGTAGGGCGACGGGAACGGTGCCGACGACCAGCAGCCAGCCGAGTTTTTCTTGCGGTTCGTCGGACAGCCGGCCGCGCGCAATGCTGCCGGCAAGCGCGCGCACGATCTGCACCCAAGCGTTGCGGTAGAAGACGATGAGCGCGAGCGCCGTGCCGAAATGCAATGCGACCACGAAGGCGAGGAAGGTCGGATCGCTACGATCGACCTTCCAACGCAGCAGAGCGGGAATGAGCACCGTGTGACCGAGGCTCGAAATCGGGAACAGCTCGCTGATTCCTTGCAGCACCGCAAGGAGCATCGCTTGCAACCAAGTCACGACATCCTATTGACCGGTAAAGTCGGCCTGGAACAGATACGAGCCTGCGGTCGGAACGCAGTTGAGCGTGTCGGGCGTGTACTGCGTGGCCTTCGCCGCGTCGATGGCCGCCTTATCGAGCGCCGGGTTACCGGCGCTTTTGTTGACGGAGGCATCCGTGACGGATCCGGTCGCGCTCAGCGTCACTTTGACGAGCGTCGTACCGACCGCGCCCTGCTGGCGGGCAATGTCGGGATACTCGGGCTCCGCGGGTGAACCCTTAATTGCCGCGGCCTTGTTGGGGTCGGCGCAGGCGGGTTTCGTCGTCGGTGTCGGCGTCGGCGCCGGCGTTGCAGGCGGAGCCGTGGAGACGGGCCCCTTTACCGGGGCAGCCGAGGCCACGGTTCCGTGCGGGACGCCGTTTTCTGAGCCGACCTTCGGTACGTCGTATTTCTTTTCCGACGGCCCCGAATTCGAATGCGAAACCTGCTTCGGAGGGTGGACCACCAACTTGGGTTGCGGCGGCGGGTTCGTCTGCTTGACCGGCGGCGGCGTGTTATGCGGAGGCGGGGTCGGCGGCGGAGGCGTGGGCGTGGGCGGCGGGGGGGTCGGCGGCTGAACGCGGATCTTTTTCGTCACCGACACTTTTTCGGTCTCTTGTTTGTCCGCCGAGTGCGTCTTGAGGTGAACGAACGGCAGCACGATCGCGTGGACGAGGAGAGACAGCAGAAACGCCCAGCCGATGAACGACCCGATTCGGGCGCGCGGCGAAGGCGAGCCGGGCGCGGGAGGCCGAGCGTTCACTACGGAGCGCCTTCCGTTTTATTCGCGAGTCCGAAATTCGTCAGGTTTTCTTTCTTGGCGGCGTCCATCACTTGTAAGATCGTTCCGTAACTCGCCTTCGGGTCGGCCTTGATCGTCACGCTCGTGTAAACGCGATTCGTTTGCTGCTGAAGCTGCCTGAACGCTTCGGGAGCGCCCGCGATGTCGGTCGTTTCCGACCCGACTTGAATCCGATTCTTGGAGTCGATATAGACCAAGATCTGCGACTCTTTCACTTTGTCTTTGTTATGGGCGAGCGGAAGAACCGGCTCTTTCGTGATCGAGGCGAGAATGATGAAGATGATCAACAGCACCAGCAGCACGTCCGTGAAGGGCGTGATATTGATGGTTGACATGACGTCGTCGTCGCCGGCACTCGTGGAAACGGCCATCCTACGAGGTCACGAATCCGACGTCGTCGAGGTTCGACTCCTTGGCCGCATCGAGAATGCGAATAATCGTACTGTACGGCGCTTTCGTGTCCGCCGTAATCGCAACGTGAATCGTGTGTCCCTTCTTAGCCGCAGCCTGACCCATCACGCCGTAAATGCCCTTCTCATCGGTCTTGACGTCATCGACGAAAATGACGCCGCGATTATTGACTTCTACGTCGATCTCTTTCTTATTATTTTGCTGTTGCGTTTGGCTCGGGTCGTTATTATTAGGTAGCTCTTTTTGAAAACCGGGCGGGGTGACGAGCGCGGCCAAGATCATGAAAATGATCAAGAGCACCAACAGCACGTCGGTGAAAGGCGTGATATTGATCTCGGCCATGACGTCGTCGTCCTGCTGCGCCGAGAGTAACGACACTTACGCGAACCCGATTTACTTGACGGCTGCCGCGGTGCGGCCGCCGACCGGCTGATAGAGATCGGTCGGAATCGGCTCGCCCACATTGTGAAAGTGCAACATCTCCGCGAGCTGATTGGCGGCGACGATCATCTCTTGATTGTAGCCTTTGATGCGCGTCTTGAAATAGTTAAAGAAGATGACCGCGATGACGGCCACGAAAAGGCCGCCGGCCGTGGTCACGAGCGCTTCACCGACGCCGGCGGCGACAACGGCGGGCGTGGAGTTACCCTTGAGAGCGATCTCTTGGAAGGCGTGAATGATTCCGAGAACCGTACCGAACAAGCCGACGAACGGCGCGATAACGGCAATCGTGCCGATGATCCCCAAATTTTTCTCGAGCAGATTCAGGTTTTCCATGAGCGCGATCGAGAGCGCGTCGGTTATATCTGCGCGGTTCTTAGTTCCGCGCTGAAGGCCGAATTCGAGAATCCGTGGTAGCATGCCCTTACTCTGTTTGCAGTGCTTGATAGCGCCCGGGATGTCGTCTACGGCGATGCGCTGGCCGAGCGCGCGCAGCAAGCCTTTCGTGTCGCCACGTTCGTTCGCGAAGAAGACCAAGCGCTCGATCACGATCGCGACGGCGATAACCGAGAGCAAGATGAGAACGAGCATGTCGGGCCCGCCCTGATGGACTAACTCGATAATTCCATTAAACACGCTAGATCCGGCGCCTCCAAAAAATGTCTCATGCGTTGCGGTCGCAGCCGTAGCTCGGCTGCGCCGTCGGCCCATCGCGAGGGCAGGATTACTTGCCCCCGGACCGTTCTCCTCGGCCTTTTGTTACTTCGAGCTACCGTTAAGCTGTTTTATAGCGGCCTCGATCTGAGCGGTCAGCTTTGAATCATTCGCCGTCTTGGCGAGCGTATCTGCCTTATTAAGATAGACGAGCGCATCTTTCGATTTGCCCGGCTGATCGGCGAGTGAGATTCCTGCGGCGTAGTTCGCACTTGCATCGTCGGGTTTGAGCGCGAGGGCTTTATCCGCATCCGCTTTCGCGCTCGTAAGATCGTCGGCTTTCGGCTGGCCGTTGAGATGCGCGAAAGCGGCCTGCGTGTACAGAATCGCCGCCTGACTCGGAGCGGCCGCCGCGCCTTGTTCGTAGAGCGCGGCTGCGTCGGCGTTTTTGCCCGCGCCGGCGGCCGCTTGCGCTTGTTTCGCATAGTAGTTTGCGAACACGTTCTGTACCGCAGGCGCCGACGGATCCAGTTGCGTCGCTTCCGCCGCCACTTGCTTAGCCATATCCGGCTTGCCGGAGTTGAGATAAACGGCAGCTAAGTTCGCGTCGATCAACGCTCGATCGCTAGCCTTGGCAGCCTTTCCCAGGCTGCGCGCTTTCTCGAAAGACGCGATCGCGGCGTCGTTTTGTCCGGAACTCACTTGAGCCGATCCGAGAGCGTTGTACGTATAGAGGCTCGGCTCGAGCGTCGCGGCTTTTTGCGCCGCGGCGACCCCGCTCGTCGAGTCATTGTTCTTGAGAGCGGTGGCTGCATATTCCGCGTACGCTTTGGCCGCGATGGACTTGTACTTCGGCGCAGGCGTGCCGCCTTTGTCGAAGGCCGCCGCCGCGTCTTCGTACTGGTTGAGGAACGTGTCCGCCACGGCGAGGGATTGTTGCGCGCTCGCGTCCGTGGGATGCTCGGCCACGTAGCTCCTCAAGCCGCTCTGCGCGCCCGCATAATTCCCGGCACGAATCATCTGCTCGTAGCGCGCGACCCCGCCGCCGCCGCTCGCGGGCTCGTCAGCGATGCTCGCGTTACCGCCCTTTCCGGTAAAGCGCAGCGTGAAATCGTAAAAAGACGTCAACTTCTGCGAACCGCGCGAGGCCGGCTTGTAGCTCGAGCTCTTCGCGATCTCGAGAGCGGCCGCATTATTGCCGGGATTCGTCGAATGGATGACGCGCTGGACTTTGAAGCTCCCATCCTTATTGACCAGCACCTGCACGACGACCGTCCCCGCGGCTGCGACCGGCGACGAATTCGCGCCGCGCTTCACAAGCGCCGGCGGCGTGTAATAGGTGATCGGTTGGTCGGCTAAGACCGCGAGCGGCGCGGCGACCGTGACTGCAAGCATTATCGTAGCGAGCGAGGTGCGTCCGTTCAAAGCCTTACCTTTCATCCGTAACATCTTTGGCACGCGTAACGACGCTCGGGCCGGCATCGTTCGCCGCAAGTGCGGCGGCGCTCGCGGCGGCCCGATCGAACAAGCCGCCGAGGTCACCCGTCGCGCCGCTCTCGAGCGCGCTCGCAGCCATCGAAAGTATGGCCGCCAGCGCTCGGACTTCCTGCGCGACCGGCTGTGCGTTTGCGGCCAGGACCGGTCCCCACATCGAGAAAGAGGACTGTGCCAAGCGCAGCATCGAGCGCATTCCGGGACCGCAAAGAGCGGTCGTCGCGGGTTCGTCGAGCGCGGCTCGAAGCCGCGCGCCGAGCGCGACGGACAATATTTGCGGGAGGTGCGAGGTTAACGCGACGAGGCGGTCGTGCTCCTCGCTACCGATCGCGTAGGCGCGGGCACCCATCGCCGCAATAAAATCAGGCGCCCGCCGCCCCGCCTCCGGGTGCAACTCCGGGTCGTACGCCCACGTCCGATCGACGAAGAGGTCAGCGCGAGCGCTCTCCGGGCCCCGTTTCTCTGAACCTGCGATCGGGTGCGTGGGGACGAACGCCGGGAGTTTGCGCCCGGCTCGCGCGATGGGCGCCTTAACCGAGCCGACATCGAGCACGAGGGCGGCGAGGGCTCCGCCGGGGATCTCAGCCAGCTCCGCCAGCTGCGCGATGGTCGCGTCGACGGGCCCCGCAAGGACCAGAACTTCCGCCCGCGCCGC